>Ga0172379_10007636_pt1 | contig 13949 bp, 11 predicted proteins | sample GrowelOW334metaG_FD_119756 | JGI IMG/M metagenome (GOLD analysis project Ga0172379, IMG submission 119756) | Groundwater microbial communities from an aquifer near a municipal landfill in Southern Ontario, Canada - Groundwater well OW334 metaG | ecosystem: Environmental > Aquatic > Deep... | reverse complement strand
GTTATAGTCGTTTTAAGGTCTTCCCCGCCGAAAAGGCTGTCGCACGACAAGACTAAAAGCGCGGTGACAATGGAAAGGAATAGCGGCGTGGCGAAGAATTTCTTATTGCGATTACTTTTCATCCTTAGTTCCTTTCTTCTTGTCATTGAATCGATTCCACGCGAAAATCAGAAAATTCTGCCGTATCAAGAGCCCTAATGATGATAAAGGGGCCATCCAAAACAACATTCCCCATGGGCGCGCGGAGGCACTCGTTCCCATCTATGAGAACTCGTATTTCTTTGTTGATCGGATCGCTTTCAACAACGAACGAATGTGAATCTCGAATAGAAACGTTGAGCGGTGAATCAATGAGCATGCGCATATCGGAGTCGTTGAAGGATCGGTACACTTGCACGCGTTCTGAAGCATCGGGATACACGCCAGCATCGGAGGTAAACCACACCAAATACGACGCTCCCGCACCATAGCCTTTTAGCGTTCGCACGCGGTCGGCCAAAAAGTGAACTCCGAAACCAGTCCACATATAACCGGTAGCCTTTGCGTCGAAGGATAAGCGCAATACACCCTCCCCTTTCGGGGTTTTTGTCATTATTTTTGCGAACATCTGGAGCGGATCGCTCTGAACGGCTTTCTTTCCACTCAACTTCCACGAACCGGGACCAACTTTGAAGCCATTAAATCCATCAAGCAGAGACTTCGCGGTAGCGATGGCTTGCGGAGGGGTAATTACCGGCTGGGGAACAGTCGCCACCGGCACGCTCACTATTACTTCGGGTTTCTTCTCCGGAAGAGGTACTTGCGGAGACGCGGCGACAAAATCCTGCGCCTTTGGAGTCTCGGGTTCTACGCTCGGAACGATTTCCGGGAATGGATCGCGGACAGCGGCTGATCGAGCGGGTGCCGGTTTTATTTCTGCAGGCACCGCTTCCACAGGTTTCTTCTCCGGCGTCGGCAACACTTCAGCTATCTGCGGCTCAACGACCTTTTCACTCTGAGCGGGTTGGACAATAATCGGAGCAGCCGCAGCCACAACGGGTTTGACTGTAGGCGGTTCAACAGGCGTTTCCACTAGTTTTGCGCGCGTGCTTTCAACTTCCTTTTCTTTTATATCAACATCGACCGGCGCCGCGCTTTCAATGCGCGAGGCGATTGTCGGCGCGTCTGACTTTACTATCGGCTCCCGAGTTTCCACCGGCGCTTTCGGCGCGGCCGCTGCGAGCGCGGGAAATACCGCGGGCAACTCAACCGGTGCTTCCGCCTGCTTTACACGCGCATTCTCAATTTCACGTTCTTTGATATCCGCGTCGACAGGCGCCGCACTTTCTATGCGCGGCGCGATTTTCGGCACGTCTGATTTTGCAATTGGTTTCCGAGTTTCCACGGGCACTTTCGGCGCTGCCGCGACGAAAGAGGGCTTTGCTTCAACCGTTTCAACTGTTGTTTCCGCCTGCTTAACACGCGCGTTTTCCATTTCACGTTCTTTGATATCCGCGTCAACAGGTGCCGCGGCGGCAACAACGGGCGCGGAGATAGTTTCTGCGACTGGCGGAGTTATCGGCTCCGCTGCGGGCGCGGAGACAGTTTCTGCGGCGGGTGGAATTATCGGCTCCGCTGCCGGCGCTTTTTCCGGCGTGACGACAACCTCGACGGGCGTGATAGGAGCCTCGACGGGCGTGATAGGAACCTCGCCGGGTGCAACAGGAGCGCTCGGCGTTTCGACCACAGGAACCTTGGGGACATCAGGAGCCGCGATAACGGGGGCTTTTTCCGGTGTTGCGGTAACCGCGGCGACCGCGACCGGTATAGGGAGTTCCACTTTCGGTTCAGCTATCCGGACCGGAGCGGGAGCAATAGGACGCGTGCGTACTTGATCGGCCCATTCGACGGAACTAGCCCGTTCAGAGAGGGACCACGAACGCCCCGATCCACCGAACATGGAAGCGAGGTACGAATAACGTCCGGCGAGCTTTTCATCCAAAAGCTTAACTTCCGCATAGGAAGCTTCGGCCTCGGTGAATCGTTCCAATTCGTATTCGCTGCGCGCGATACCTAAAGCCGCTGCGGGATCATATTCGGCTCTTTCAAACGAATATTGGTAATAATCCCGGGCAAGTTTAAAATCCTTACGGATGAAGGCAACGTTAGCCAAATTAGTCCACGCGGGCAGGTAGCCCTTCTTGGCGGCGGCGGAAAAGTAATTCCACGCTTCGGTCAACATTCCATTTTTAGCGTAGGCAAGCCCAATAGAATTTTCTGTTTCAGGTGTCGGGTTAACGCCCATACGGACCTTGAGATCTTTTATCCGGGGCTCAATCTCACGTGCGACGTGCCTATCAAGGGCAAGGTCGAACGCTTTCATGGTTAGAGCTTCGTCGGGGAGCTGGAACCGAGGATTAACGTCGGAAATACCCACCGGCGGGTATTCTTTCCAGTTTTCGCTCATGGGATAGAAATTTGCTTTTTCGATACGCGCGTTGTCGGTCCATTCCTTTGCGCCGACCCGCCATGCCTTCACAAAACCGTCTTTTACCATCGTTATTTCTACTGGGATCCAGGCTTTTCCATTCTTGAAAATCAACAAATCCGGGTCATAAAAATCACGTCGAGCAGCGGCTTCAGTCAACTCAGTTGAAAAGGCCATATAAATATGACCGGGTATCGTAATAAACGCCGTTTCGATACCCACTGATTGCAACAATGACGAAAAGAGAATTGAAAGATCGTCGCAATCGCCGCCGCGGTAGAATAAGGTCTGATACGGGTATTGCAGATAATCGACAACGTCTTCGTTGTTCGCGTTTTCAGCATAGGCGCTGGTCGGATCGACAACGTACGCAAGACCGAACAATTTCATCGCCTCAAAGATACCGACAGCCTGCTGCAGATTTCGGTCGATACCCACACGGAAACGGTCGCGCACGACCGCGTTGACGAAACGGGAAAACCAGAGAACGGCGGGATCCTTGGCGGAAACGAAGGCGGCGGCGCGCCTATCGTCACTCCAGGTCATCGAATTGCGGTGATATACGGTGAGATCAACTTCATGCCGGTATTCCCGCTTGGAACCGAGCATCCGGTATTGGACGATCAATTCACCACGCGTTTTGGTGCGCTCGGTAAGAGAGAGTATTCTTTCATTGAAGAGAGCCGTAATCGGAACGCGGATTTTAGATCCCTTGTCGATGGTGTCGAAAACGGCGCATTCGGTGGGCTTCGACATATACTCAGGCGAGAAGAAAGAGACACGAACGTCGCGAATTAATACGTCTTCGTTGTTGGCTAGTTGAAGATAGCCGAATGGATGATCATCGTAATACGAATAAAAGACGGGGAATACCGGAAAGAGGTCCATGGAATCGATACGGATTTTAGAGTAATCCGAATCGAACCCTTCGGGAAACACGCTCAGATTCAAACCGGCGGAGGCACCAGTATACAGCGCTCCGGCTCCTTGGAAAAAACGACTTATGCCGAAATCGGCGGCAAGCCTAAATGAGGGAGAAAGCCTGATGCCTATTTCAGCGCGAGCGTTCGCGACTAGGCCGTTTGAAGAACGTTCGCCCCAGGTAGCGCGAAAAAGACCGCCCGATGCTTCCGCGCGCGTAAAAAAGCGTTCGGCGAAATCGATTCTACTTGATAAACCAAACGACCCTTCAAGAGCCGAAATCGGAGAGAGATTCTTCAACGAAAGAGATGAGGTGGCCACCCGCGCGAAAGGGGATAAAAGAGGAGTCCACACGTACTCTACACTTGCGGACGCCTGATATCCGGGATCGAATACAAGTTCATCCCCCAGAATGGGGACGGAATAGTCGCCTCCGACGCGAAAACGCAAAAAAGATCGGTTGTCGGCAGAAACAACTTCTTGGATCGTTATATAAAAAAATACAAGGACAAGGGCGGAAACCGCCCCGATTCTTATTCTGCATCTTGCCACGGGACCGATCCTTCTCGATCGGCTGAGGCCGCGCGGGACGTACCCGTACCGATCCGCGATGAGAGATACGCGTATTTTGCCGCGAAAGCCGGATCAACCTTATTCACCCGAGCGAACAATTCATCGGCATCGGCGTACGCGTCCAATTCGTACCGAGAACGCGCCAGACCGAGCAAAGCGTTTTTATTCTCAGGGTCTTCTTTCAGCGTTTCCGAGTACAAACGAGCCGCTTCCTCGTAATCCTTCAAAAGAAACACTACGTTGGCAAGGTTGATCACCGCTGTCCGCGATCCTTTCTCTACCGATTTCGCGAAAGTTTCTTTCGCCTCTTTGTAGAGCCCGAAACGCGCGTACAGGATTCCCAAAGAGTTAAGCTGACGAGCGGTACCGCCGGCCGCGCCCATCTCAGTACGGATTCGCTCGATTCTCGGAGCAAGTTCCATGGATACGAAACGACCGAGTACATTCTCAAAAGCGAGCTCCAAGCGATCTTCCCGCGGTTTCACGACTTTCGTATCCGGACTGCCGACTCCGACAGGTTTGAATTCCTTCCAGGCATCCGTCATTGTAAAGAAACCGTCGGTAGCCTTTGCGGAAACAGAAGCGTTCCAAGCGTCGGCTCCCGCGCGCCAAGCGGCCAAAAAACCTTCCCGAAGCCGGGAAGTGTCCACGATAACCCACGCCTTTTCATCCTTCCACGCGAACAGGCTCGGATCGGCAAAGAAGCGACGTGCCTCGTTTTCGGAAGCTTGCAAGGCGAACGCCGCGTAGGCTTTGTCGGGAAGCGGTAAAAAAGCCGTCTCAAGGCCGACGGAAGACAAAGCGGCGATATACAAAAGAGACAGATCGTCCGAGTCCCCGCCCTTATAGGCAAAAGTCTGGTAAGGATATTGAACGTAATCCGTGCGTCCGACATCATTCCGACATTCTTTATACGGCGCCGAAGGATCCGTCGCGTACGCAAGGCCGGTCAACCGAAGACCCTCAAAAATGCCCATTCCATACTGGAGAGCATGGTCGATATCGGGCCGCAAGCGATCACGGACCAGACCTGCCACGAATTTTGAAAGATCAAGTACCGCGGTGTCGTTCGGCGACGCGAAAGCGGCGACGGCTCGCGGGTCCTTCCAGTTCACCGCGTTTCGATGATTGAAGGACACGCTTGTGGAAAAAGACTTTTCAATTCTGGTATCAAGCAATCGATATGTGACGATAAATTCACCCTGGGCTTTCGAACTTTCAGTAAACTCCAAAGCCTTTTCGCCGAAAGCAGCCAGGAAAGGCGCTTCTACCGAGGCGCCCGGCCGAAGCAACGGGAATGAACCGCACAAAATCGCCGCGGATGTGAGACCTTCACTCTTGAAACGAATCTCAACATCCCGAATTTCCGCGGTTTCGTCATTGGTGATCTTTACCCCGCCAAGGGGATTCTTCGCGTAGGCATAATATTGGATTGGGAAAACGGCTTCCCGTTGTGATGCGATGATCGTTACACCGGACGTTCGATTCGATGCCGAACCGAGAGTGACGTCTACCGTCAAACCGAAAGAAAGCCCGTTGAATAACACGGAGGACGGTCCGTTAAGGTAACTGGAATACCCTGCTCCTGCCAATAAAGAAAAAGAAGGAGAAAAACGGTAACCGGCTTCAGCTCGGGTTTCCCAAAAGGGTCCATAGCCGGTTTTATTAAGAGCCGACCCGTAATAGAAACCGCCCGCGCCGGCAATTCGCAATTTAAGACGTGGAACTGGATACAAGGAGAATCCCGCCCCAATACCCCCGGAAGATAACGAAAGCATGCTTCCGGTACTCTTCACGGGCACGACTTTAACGCCGGCTTCCGCATATGGGGCCAATCCGCGAAGGACCTCAACATCGGCGACTAAGGTACCGCCGCCGCCGATTGTATAGACTGATTCACCGTCAGTACTTATGGGCACGGTCACTTCGGGTAAGAAACGAAGAGAAATATCCAACGCGACAACTGAGCCCACTGACCCGGTCAAGAAAACGAGGGACAACAAAACGGTAAGATTCACGACCTTTTTCATCGGTCGCCTCCTATCTTGCCGCATTCGATTCTGACACCATGCGGTATTATTTTATTAACTAATTATAACACGCAAACTATGAAAAACAGAACATGAAATTTTTAGAGACGAAAGAAATTACAGTTAAAAATGTTAAATCGATCGAATTTTGACCTCGACCGCGTCAATAACCGCATCCGGCGTTGACGCGCCGGCGGTCAAACCAACCCTGTCAAACCCACCGAGTTCATTAGTGAGCTCGGCGGCATTCTCTACAAGCCAGGCTGGTTTTCCATATTCTAAGGCTGAAAGATACAGCCGCTTAGTGTTGGCGGAATTCCTTCCACCGACAACAACAATAGCGTCGGTACTATCGCACAAGTCACGCAAGGCGTTCTGTCGGTCAGTAGTCGCTGGACAAATTCCATCAAAAATTTCCAAGCCGGGAAAAAATGCTATTATTTCTTTCGATATATCGGAATATTCACTGCTTTTGATCGTTGTTTGGCCAATCAATGCGACCTTCGCTTGCGGATTGACTTTCCGTAGAGTCTCCGCCTTTTGTCGAGCTTCCGTGGGAGATGATACAATCAAACAACCGGGCGCGTAAGCCGCGATTCCGATGATTTCTCCGTGTTCCGCTTCACCCGCCAAGAACAAGATGTAAGAATCGGATGCGTATTTTTCCGCTTTTTTCTGGCTCAATCGAACTCTGGGACAGGTCGCGTCGACTATTCCCGCACCTCTCCGTTTTACTTCTTCAATAAGCCTTGGGGCAACGCCATGAGCGCGAATTACGACAATGGAGCCTTCCAGATGCGAAGGTAGGGCGCGTTCATCCAGAACGCGTACCCCCCGGCCCGCAAGAAGCTCAAGCGCCGTAGAATTATGGATAAGCGGACCAAGCGTATACACGGACGAAGAACCCCGATCCGCTTCACCCAACACCATTTCCATCGCACGACGAACACCCATGCAAAAGCCGAAAACACGAGCTCTAATGACAATCGGCACGGATCGCACTCCTGAATAAAAAACCCGGCGTCTCCGCCGGGCCCGCTTTCGAAGAACGAGGCCGTTAAGCCTTTTTCGCTTCGACTACTTCAGCGTGCTTCGGAAGCTTGACGCCGCGCTTCTTAGTTTGGATATCCCAGAACAAAACAAACGCCGACGCGATGAAGATTGTCGAGTAAATACCCGAGGTCATACCGACGATCAGGGCAAGAGCGAAATCTTTCATTGAACCGGTGGTGAAGAAGAAAAGAGCGAAAACAGCAAGGAGAGTGGTCACTGTCGTGATGATCGTACGACCCAAGGTTTCCGAAATTGCGCGGTTGATAACAACCGTGAGGGTTTGGTCCGGATACAAACGCGTGTCTTCACGAATACGGTCGAAAATAACGATCGTATCGTTGATTGAATACCCTAAGATGGTAAGAATCGCCGCGATTGAGATGGTATTGAACTCCATCCGTGACCAAGCCATGAAGGAAACCATGATAAGCGCGTCATGAAGGATCGCCAACACGGCACCGATCGCGAATTGGGTTTTAAACCGGATCGTACAATAAACAAGAATAACGAACAAAGTGAGGAAAAGCAGAAGAGCCGCTTGATCGGTAAGGTTCTTCGAGAACCGGGAGCCGACGTAATCAGTCCGATTGATGACCAGATTTTCGGCGCCGAAAGCCTTGGCGAGGGAGGAATCAATTTTTTCGGTCGTCGTTTTAGCGAAACCGGATTCTTTCCCTTGGTCCTCAATACGGATCATAAACTTCCTATCAGCAGCCGTTCCGAGGAATTGAACCGATGCCCCACCGATTGAAGCGACGGCGGCTCTGACTTTTTCCAAGGGAACGGGAACAGCGCCGGGAAGAAGATAATGCAGCGCATACGGATCAGCGCTCAGTCGAGGATTCTCCTGCGCGCTTTGAAGTAAGGCGGTCGCGGGAATCGACGCGTCAGAGGCGGTTTTCACGGCTAACGAAGGAACCTTGGACAACCCTTCAACCAGAGCACCGAGAGTCGCATAAGACGCAAAGGGGAACGAATAGGTAGTGTTTTCAACTTCGGCGCCGGAGACTACTATGGCAATCTTGGAAGAATCCGCGGCGACAGCCGCGACACCCTTCCCGGTATATACTATTTCCAGAGCGGTAGGAGCGATCTGGACCTCTTGGATGAGACCGGCTTGGAAATCCACGCCGAGATTAAAACCGCCTTTAGTGACATACCCAATCATGCCCAAGACAATGAGCACGACCGAAACAATCACGGCAGGAAGAAAGGTTTTATTGAACTGAATGGTGCGCTTCATTATTTGTTCCCCCAACGGATGGAAACACGGGTTTGCTTCAGAACGTCAGTCCCGAAGTCAAAGATAAGGCGGGAAACGAAAAGACCGGTAAACATCGAGGAAAGAACACCGATCGCGAGTGACACGGCGAAGCCTTGGATGGGGCCGGTCCCAAGCTGAGACAAGAACAACGCCGCTATGAAAGTCGTGATGTTCGAGTCCATAATCGCCCAGAACGCCTTATCAAAACCCGCATCGATTGACGCCTTACGACTTTTGCCAAGCAACATTTCTTCTTTAATACGCTCAAATATTATAACGTTCGTATCAACCGACATACCGACGGTAAGAAGGAAACCCGCGATGCTCGGCAGAGTCAATGTCAGACTGAACGCGGACAATACACTGAGCATCAGGTACATATTGAGAACCTGTGCGACCATAGCGTTGAATCCTGCCCCTTTGTACCAGAGCAGCATAAAAATCATGACCGCGACAAGGCCGATGGTCATGGCGTTAATACCCTGACGAATCGTATCCTCTCCGAGGGAAGCGCCGATCGCCTGTTGACTGACGGGTTCAAGTTCGACAGGCAGCGCCGCCGTACGGAGAACGAGCGCTAGATTGGTCGCCTCTTCCTGACCGAAACCGGTCAAGCGTACCGAATCACGAATCGGCTCCTGGATTCGCGCGCCGGCCTTTACCTTATCGTCCATGACGACCGCGAGCGTTTTCTGCACATTCGAAGAGGTCAATCGATAGAACAGTTCGCCGCCTTCCGTATCCAGCACAAAATTGATATCCGGCGCGCCGGTTATCTGATCACGCGATACAATGGCGCTCTTGATATGGTTTCCGTCAAGTCCTACTTCTTTCTTGATAACGATATACCGAGTAAACTCATCGATACCGTAACGGTCCTTCGTATAAAAACCGCGAACGGCGCAATCCGCGGGAACAACGGTCGCGTTGATGAGATTACCCGCACCGTCGAAGGTATTCGTCGGGTTCGCGGCATAATAGGTCAGGAAGGCCTGGGTCGCGTCATCGTCCACGATATGAAAAGCGAGCTTGCCTTTTCCCATGATGATGGAATTGATCCGTTCAGGGTCGGCGGCGCCGGGAATTTCGACGTAGATCTGATTTTCGCCTTGGCGGCGAATGACCGGTTCCGTCAAACCGAAACGGTCGATGCGGCTATTGAGCACTTCAAGGCCGCGATTCATCGCGTCTGCTTTATCTTCCGCGGTCAATTCACGGCCGAGCTTTTCTTTGACTGAATCGAGATTAGCCTGAATGATAACGCTCATACCGCCGGAAAGGTCCAAACCGAGTTGGATGGCGTTTCCGTGCAGGCCTTTCAATTTGACGATGCCGGTACGATACTGACTTTCGATCGCATCGACCGCTTCCCGTTCGCTGGCGAAAGAAGCAAGAACGGATTTCGCATCCCACACTTTTGGGGCCGTCATTTTCGCGAGCTTATAGTTCACTTTCGCATTCGTGATGAGAAAATCGAACTTCACAGGCAAAGCCGCCGAATTTTGAGATTGAACGAGCGCTTTGAGCTCCTTCAAATCCGCTTGAGCCTTCCGGGTAGCATACGTCTTGATTTGCTCGCGAGAGCCGAGAGCCAAGGCTTGTTGCTCCTTAGGCACCATGAAGTACCAGCGAATGGTCGGAAAGAGGAAGGAAAAACATACCGCGACCGTCGCGAGAACGATGAAAAACCGATACCGTTTGCTCATGCCGTTGCTCCAGTTGATTGGCTCCCGCCGACTCGTACTGCCCGGACGCGAAAAATCCCCGCCCACTCGGTTAAAAACCGAATTGACGGGGGCGCCCGCTCAAGCGCGGGGAGCGAAATTACTTCTTTTCTTCAGTAGATTCGGCGCCGGCGACAGCGGCGTCTTCTTTCTTTTCTTCTTTCTTATCTTCTTTTTTGCCGTCTTTCTTCTCAACTTTGACCGGTTCACCCAAAATGGAGGCGATCGCGGAACGGTTAAACTCGAGTTTACAGGCCTCGTCGACCTTGACGACGACGGTTCCGTTCTCTTTAACGGACTGGATCACGCCGTGCAGACCACCAATTGTGACGACTTTATCACCTTTCTTCAAAGCGGATAGCATTTTCTGCATATCCTTTTGCTTCTTGTTCTGCGGTCTGATGATCAAAAAATAGAAAATCAGGATAACGAGACCGAAAGGAACGAAAGTCGTTAACAGATTACCCGTTGAACTTGGGGCAGCTTGAAGGAGCGGAAAAGCGATGTTAGCCATTCGGAGGACTTCCTTGAAAAAGAGTTTAAGCTAAAGTAACACAGGGCTACGCCGGGGTCAAGGCGCCATCCATGGCGCCGCAGAATCGCGGAAGCGATTCTGCGCAGTAGTAAAGCACCGCATCCTTGCGGTGCTTGGCGCGCTGGGCCCGGACGATCGTTTGCTGGGGGAAGATATTGATGCACCGCGGTTCCGCGGCGCGGGCAGTGAGAGTTTAGAGGACCTTGAACTTGGCGACCTCTAGGGGGAGCACGCCGAACAAGCGGCTGAGGGGGGATTCGCGGGTAAGGGTGGAGCCGGAAGCCTTATTATATGCGGCCACCACGGCGTCGAGTTCTTCGGGAGAACCGGAATGTAGCGCGGAACTATAGGCTGCGCGGAAAAGACCCACCTCGGCAAGAGCTTTTGTAGATAAGTTTCCAAATGTTCGTTTGGCTTGACCGTCCACGATCGCGACCGGGCCGTCATATCCGATGGTGAAAATGAAATCTTCTCGGGGAATCATTAGGGATCCTCTTTTCAATAAAAATGAAGGACCGTCAAATGCTATCGGCATTCAGCGGTCCCTTACGGCCGATACTATTAATCGGCAGGCGAAAAATCGCTTTTGGCGGCACCGCACATCGGACATACCCAATCTTCGGGAATTTTGTCAAAGGGGGTTCCAGCCTTAACTCCGGCATCAGGATCCCCGACGGCAGGATCATAGATATACCCACAGACGTCGCAAATGTACTTCATTCAACTCTCCTTACGTTATTCCGCATACTGATCAAAAGCGCGAATCCGACAGGATTCGCGCTAGACTTACCGACCCCAACCAGGAGGCCCTACGGCTAAGCTTTCCAAAGACCGTGCAAATTGCAGTATTCTCGCGCGGTGACCGAAGAGGCCTTCACGCAAAACTGGGCGATGGGCGCATCGCCGGGTTTTAGATACTTCCGATGAGAAATACCGTCGGCGATAAGTTCGATCCATTCAATGTAGTGCTTGTCTTCCATCGGATGAGCGACGGCCCCTACTGAGACTTTGTACCCGTCCGCAGTCTTCTCAAGCACCGGAACGTGCTTTTCTTTTGAAGCGTCAACGGTATTTTCGACGACCAAGGTCATCGGAGCGCCGCAGCAAACCAATTCACCGTCGCCGGCATGGATCACTTCAACGATATTGCCGCAAATTCCGCACTTGTAGATTCCCGATTTTTTAGCCATTTGGTTCTCCTACCAGTTTTTAGCAAGAACTTCGAAATACGCCTGGGGATGCGCGCACGCGGGGCACGCTTTGGGGGCTTCAGTCCCCTCATAAAGATAACCACAGTTAAGACAGCGCCAAACAGTCTTTTTTTCTTTTTTGAAAACTTTTCCTTCGTCGATGTTGGCCTTGAGCGCATCGTAGCGTTTCTGGTGTTGCTTCTCCGCCACCATTATTGCCTCGAACACGGTAGCGATGGCGTCGTAGCCTTCCGCTCTCGCGATCTTGGCAAACCCGGGGTACATGGTTTTCCACTCGTAGTTTTCACCCGCGGCGGCGGCCTCAAGGTTTTTACTTGTGGTGCCGATGACGCCCGCGGGAAAGGACGCTTCGATTTTTACTTCGCCGCCTTCAAGAAATTTAAAAAGTCGCTTTGCGTGCTCCTTTTCCTGATCGGACGTTTCGGAAAAAATCAAAGAAATCTGATAAAAGCCTTCTTCTTTGGCCTTACTCGCAAAATAAGTGTACTTGTTGCGAGCTTGGGATTCGCCGCAAAAAGCGGTTAGTACGTTCTTTTCGGTTTTCGAACCTTTCAAGCTTTTCACGATAAGTCTCCTTATGAGTTTTTGGTAGCAGCCGGATTCGCTGTTGAAGCGTTATAGCCCGTTCTAATAATTATGCCGATCCGACAAGAAATCAAGTACGATAAAAAGATTGTAACGAATAATCAGAACGAATACCAAGACGAGCAAGAGAAAAATCAAAGCGGATCGGATCAGCTGCATCGATAGATCGGAGGACGGCGCTTACTTCAAGCGCGGAACGCAGATCGGCGGATGCGCGGCCGGTCATTCCGAGTACAAGTGATATACGGTGCAAATGGACATCCAACGGCAAGACAAGCTCCGACGTGGACACGCCTGTCCACCCGCCGGGATCAAGAGCGTCCCGCCGAACCATCCACCTAAGAAAGAGCATCAGCCGTTTGCACGCGCTGCCGTCGCACGGAGCGGAAAGCAAATTTCGAGATATTTTGAGGTCTGTCCCTTGACCGATCGTCCCGAGCGCGGATCCGGCGGAAGAACGAAGTCGCGCGATAAAGGTGTCGCATCGGGAGAGTAATAAAGCCGAAACCGGCTCATCCCGGTACGCGAGAACCGGCTCTGCCGCACCGGAGATGAAGACGACTTCGAGACCGCCGTATTCGCGAGAAAGCGAGGCGGAAGCGAAAAGCAGAGCGGCCACGTCGTATTCGTCAAAGAATCGATACTTGAAGCCCGACAGGAGCTTGAGCGTCCGATTAAAATCACCGGCGGTAATAAAGGTGTACGGATGAGGTCCGAAAGGAGCCAGCGCGCGGCGGCAGGCCGCGACTATGGCGGAGGCACGGCCCAGCGCCAGGGAAGCACACAAAAGAGCGACAATTTCCCTATCCGCGACATCAGTATACTCACGGACTACGATCAGGGGATCGGGATCCAAGAGCTCAGGCGTGTGGCAATCGGCAAAAACGGTTTCTAAAAGCGTATGGAGTTCCGCGCGGGATGGAGGCACGATTACTGCGAAACTCCCATAGCCTGCGCGTATTCCTCGCGGTAGCGAAGGAGCGTCGGATCATTCGGGGCTATGGCGAGGGCTTGTTTCAAATAATAAACGGCGCGCCGCTCATCTTTGCGTGAATGGTAGATTTCAAGCATGGCGACCAATGCGTCTATGTTCCGAGGGTCCTCAAACAGGCTGGAACGGAGATCGCCCATGGAGCCTTCCTCATCCGGCCGCAGACGAGAACGCAAAAAGTGGAATCGGCTTTTTATCGCCCCACCGGCCATCGTCGGGAGCCTCGCGTCGATTATCCGCGATGCTTCGGCTTTTTGTCCCACGTCGATCAGGGCGGACACGTAAAAACCCGTCCATTCGACGTTTGCTTGATCACGTTCGAATAATTCGCGCGCGATCGACTGAGCGGCGGACGCGTTGCCCAAACCTCGATACACCGAATAGGCCGAACGAAGATCAGATGCGGAACGGCGAACGCCGAGAAGAGACTCTACCAAAGGGAGCGCTTCTTTCCAAGCGGAGCGCGATACCGCGTCTTTGAGGGCAAGCTCAACTATAGCGGGGCTTTGAGACCCCGAGGAGACGAGTCGCGCAAGAACCTGCCGTCCTTCGGTCGTCTCCTCCGGCCGATTGGACTCCAACAAAAGTTTCGTAT
>Ga0172379_10007635_pt1 | contig 13950 bp, 10 predicted proteins | sample GrowelOW334metaG_FD_119756 | JGI IMG/M metagenome (GOLD analysis project Ga0172379, IMG submission 119756) | Groundwater microbial communities from an aquifer near a municipal landfill in Southern Ontario, Canada - Groundwater well OW334 metaG | ecosystem: Environmental > Aquatic > Deep... | reverse complement strand
TCCTTCTCTCACCACCATGTATGCGGGAATAGCTCAGTTGGCTAGAGCGTCAGCCTTCCAAGCTGAATGTCGCGAGTTCGAGTCTCGTTTCCCGCTCCACTGGGAGCTGAAGTATACATTTCATAATTACTACTTCATCAATTACCTTAAAACAAAAATAGTTTTTAAGCTTCCAAAATTCATTTTATTATTGTTTATATATGCTCACGTGGCTCAGGGGTAGAGCACTTCCTTGGTAAGGAAGAGGTCGGCGGTTCAAATCCGCTCGTGAGCTCCAGTAATATTTTTGTAATTTTTTGAAAGCTTGAAAGCTATTTCAGCTGTTTTTTGGTATAATTCCATTTTCGTTTACAATATTAAGTCGGAGGACACTATGGCAAAAGAAAAGTTTGCACGTACTAAACCACACTGCAACATCGGTACAATCGGTCACGTTGACCACGGTAAAACTACGTTGACAGCAGCAATTACCGCTGTTTTGGCAACTAAAACTGGTGCGAAATTCATGGACTACGATCAAATCGATAATGCTCCTGAAGAGCGCGAGCGCGGTATCACTATCGCTACATCACACGTTGAGTATGAAACAGAAAATCGTCACTATGCACACGTTGACTGTCCTGGACACGCCGACTATGTTAAAAACATGATTACTGGTGCTGCACAAATGGATGGTGCTATTCTTGTTGTTTCTGCAGCGGATGGCCCAATGCCACAAACTCGTGAGCACATTCTTCTTTCACGCCAAGTTGGTGTTCCATATATCGTTGTTTTCATGAACAAAGAAGATATGGTTGATGATGAAGAACTTCTTGAACTAGTAGAGATGGAAATTCGTGAACTTCTTGATATGTATGAGTTCCCAGGTGATGATACCCCTATCGTTGCAGGTTCTGCATTACGTGCACTTGAAGAAGCTAAAGCTGGTGCTCTTGGACCATGGGCTGATAAAATCATCAAATTGATGGATGAAGTGGATCGTTATATCCCTCAACCAATTCGTGAAACGGATAAAGATTTCTTGATGCCAGTAGAAGACGTTTTCTCAATCTCAGGACGTGGTACGGTTGTAACAGGTCGTATTGAGCGTGGTACTATCAAAATCGGTGAAACAATCGAAATCGTAGGTATCCGTGATACACAGACAACAACTGTAACCGGTGTTGAAATGTTCCGTAAAGAAATGGAGCAAGGACTAGCTGGCGATAACTGCGGTGTTTTGCTTCGTGGTACTAAGAAAGAAGATGTTGAACGTGGTCAAGTTCTTTGTAAGCCTAAATCTATCAATCCTCATACAAAATTTGAGGCTGAGATTTATGTATTGAGCAAAGAAGAGGGTGGACGTCATACTCCATTCTTCAACGGTTACCGTCCACAATTCTACGTTCGTACAACAGACTGTACTGGTGCTATCACTCTTCAAGAGGGTACTGAAATGGTTATGCCTGGCGACAACGTAAAAATTATTGCTGAATTAATCCATCCAATCGCGATGGAAGAGGGTACTCGCTTCGCTATTCGTGAAGGTGGACGTACTGTAGGTGCTGGGGTTGTTTCTAAAATCCTTGCATAATTTCTCCCAACCCTAGGGTTGGACTATAAGGGTAAATATGCGCGAAAATATACATTTAGCTTGTGAAAAGTGCACACGTCGTAACTATCACATCACTAAAAACAAAAAAACTCATACTGAGAAATTCTCAGCTAAAAAGTTTTGTAAATTTTGTCGTGAACACACGATTCATAAAGAAGCAAAACTTTAAAGGTTTTCCCTCCGGGGATTTTATAGGTCAGTAGCTCCAATGGTAGAGCGCCGGATTCCAAATCCGATGGTTGCGGGTTCGAATCCCCCCTGGCCTGCCACCCATTTTTAACTAATGGTGCCCACGGGCTTTATTGGTTCGAAATGTCCTAAGGGTAAAAAATGAAAAACAGTGTAACTAGTACTTTTCGTCAAGCGAAGTTAGAACTTGCAAAAGTTATTTTTCCAACAAAACCACAGGTAAAGCAAGCGTTTATCGCGGTCATCATTGTTGTTACTTTTGTCGTTTTGTTTTTAGCATTAGTTGACTTTATTATGTCCTCTACTGTTTCAGCAATTTTGAGTTAAGGAAAAATAATGGCACATCTTTGGTACTCAATTCAAACCTATGCAGGTAGCGAACGCAGCGTAAAAGCAGCTATTGAAAATATTATTGTTGAAAATCGTCTTGAAGAAGTTATTACTGATGTAATCGTTCCTACAGAAGATGTTATAGAAGTAAAAAATGGTAAAAAGAAAATTACTGAACGCTCATTGTATTCAGGATATGTTTTTGCATTGATGGATCTAAGTATTGATTTACAGCACCGTATTCAATCTCTTCCACGTGTTGCTGGATTTATTGGTGAAGGTAGCAAGCCGACTCCTCTTAGTGAAAATGACATTGCAGTAATCTTGGATCGCGTAGCTAATCGTTCTGCACCAAAACCAAAAGTATTTTTTGATAATGGTGAAATGGTTCGTATCGTTGATGGTCCATTCGCGAACTTTACCGGTACTGTTGATGAGTATGATCTTGAACATGGTACTTTAAAACTCAATGTATCTATTTTTGGACGTAGTACTCCAGTAGATATCTCGTATACGCAAGTCGAAAAAATTATTTAATCTCAAAAAAAGGAAGCACAAATGGCAAAGAAAATTACGGGCTACATCAAGCTACAAGTTCAAGCTGGCGCGGCTAATCCAGCCCCTCCGGTTGGACCTGCACTCGGTCAACGTGGTGTTAATATCATGGAATTTTGTAAGGCGTTCAACGAGCGTACAAAAGATAAAGCAGGTTTTAAACTCCCTGTTGTTATTACTGTATATGCGGACAAAACGTTCTCTTTCATCACGAAACAACCTCCTGCATCTGCTCTCATCATGAAAGCAGCTGGCCTTAAAAAAGGGACGGATAATCCGATGAAAAATAAAGTGGGTAAAATCACTAAAGATCAGTTGATGGAAATTGTTAAACAAAAAATCCAAGACATGAATACAGATTGTATTGATGCAGCAGCCGCGACTATCGCTGGTTCTGCACGTTCAATGGGTGTTGATATTATCGACTAATACTTACCTCTTACGAGGTATCTTAGTACGCTCTTCGACCGCAAAGAGACTAAATTATGCGGCAGATTCTATTATTGGAGAATTAAAATGGCTGGAAAACGCTACACACAACTTAGTGAAAAAATTGATATGGCAAAAAGCTACACAGTAGACGAAGCCTCTGCGTTCATGAAAGAACTTAAATCTGCTAAATTCGACGAAACTGTTGAAATTGCTTTAAACCTTAATGTCGATCCTCGTCATGCTGACCAAATGATCCGTGGTGCTGTTGTGCTTCCTCACGGTACTGGTAAAGTAGTTCGTGTCGCTGTTTTTGCTAAGGGAGCTAAAGTTGATGAAGCTAAAGCTGCTGGTGCTGATATTGTTGGTGCTGAAGATCTAGTAGAAATGATCAAAGCTGGTAATATGCCTTTTGATATCGTTGTTGCTGCACCTGACTGTATGGGTCTTGTTGGTCAAGTAGGACGTATCCTTGGACCAAAAGGTATGATGCCTAATCCTAAAACAGGTACTGTTACTGCTGACATCGCAAAAGCTGTTACTAATGTTAAGGGCGGACAAGTTAATTTCCGTGTTGACAAAAAAGGTAATATCCATGCAGGTATCGGTAAAGTAAGTTTCGATACTGATAAAATTGCTGAAAATATTAAAGCATTCGTTGGTGCAATCAACCGCGCAAAACCATCAACGGCAAAAGGTCGTTATATCAAAAATGCAGCTATTTCATTAACTATGAGCCCTGCTATTAAGTTTGACATTCAAGAGCTTCTTGATATTCGTGCTTAAATTTAAACGCTAAAGGAATTTTTTTCTTTAGTTACTACGGTTTGCTTCTTTAGAGGCAGATTGCAATTTTTATCTTATGGGCTGAAGAAAGTAGGGGATGTAAATCTTAATCGGAGTCACTCCGCCCCGCTTGAAGTTACTGTCTGGAAAGGAGAAATAATGAATAAAACACAAAAAGCTGAGATCGTTAATATTCTAACTGAAGAATTTAAATCAGCAAATGCTGTCGTTATGTGTGATTATCGTGGTCTTACCGTAGGTAACCTCGAATCTCTCCGTAAAATAGCACGTGGTAAAGAAACGAAAGTACAAGTGGTTAAAAATACCCTTGCAACAATCGCTCTTAACAATGCTGGAATGTCAGGTATTGATATCGTTGACACAAACATTTTTGTTTGGGGCGCTGATGCTATTGCTGCTGCTAAAACTGTAGTTGAGTTTGCAAAAGAGAATGACAAGTTCACTCTTCGTACTGCATACATCGATGGTACAGCTGCAGATGAAGCAAAAGTTCGCGCATTTGCTACGCTTCCTGGTCGTGAAGAATTGCTCGGAATGCTCGCATCTGTTTGGATGGGACCAGTTCGTAACTTTACAATCGGAATCGATGCACTTAAACGTAAACGTGAAGAAGAAGCAGCATAACTGTTGCTTTGAAAAATCGCTGATTTTATTATCGGCATAAAATAAAAATACTAATAGGAGAATTACTATGGCTGTTACAAAACAAGACGTTCTTGAGTTTATCTCAAACCTTTCTGTCCTCGAGCTTTCTGAGCTTGTAAAAGAATTCGAAGAAAAATTCGGAGTATCTGCTCAACCTGTAGCGGTTGCTGGCGGAGCTGCAGCTGTTGCTGAAGTAGAAGAAAAAACTGAATTTGATGTTATTTTGAAAGACGCTGGTGAGAAGAAAATCAACGTTATTAAAGTAGTACGTGCAATGACTGGTCTTGGTCTTAAAGAGGCTAAGGATGCTGTTGATAACGCTCCTACAACTATCAAAGAAGGTATCTCTAAACAAGATGCTGAAGCAGCTAAAAAAGAGCTTGAAGAAGCTGGTGCTGTGGTCGAAGTCAAATAATTATTTGATGATTGGAGGCACTCGCCTCCATTTTGCGGGCGCTTTTCCGAATTGATTTTTTCATTTCGGAAGAGTGCCCATCCGTCGTTATAGGGTTGGGGATGCTCAACTTTTAGACTTTACACTTTACATCCCGTTCTTGGGATCAAAATTTCGATTGAGGTAGCCTAATGTTAAATACTCTTCACTCTGGAAACCGCTTGCGCGTTGATTTCGCGAAAACCCCACAACAAATTGAAGTTCCAAATCTTTTACAACTTCAACAAAGTTCATACGAATCATTTTTGATGCTAGATCAAAAAGATCGTTCTAAAAGTGGTATTGAGCGTGTATTTCAATCAGTTTTCCCTATTCATGACACTCAGAACCGTCTCTCTTTAGAGTACCTTGGTTCTGAAGTAGGTCGTCCTAAATATACTGTACGTGAATGTATGGAACGTGGATTGACCTATTCAGTATCTCTTCGTATGAAAACACGTCTCATGATTTGGGATCGTGACGAAAACACCAAAGAAAAAATGGGTGTAAAAGACATTAAAGAACAAACAATTTTTATTCGTGATATTCCTCTTATGACAGAACGTACATCATTTGTTATTAATGGTGTTGAGCGTGTTGTTGTTAATCAGCTTCACCGAAGTCCAGGGGTTATTTTTAAAGAAGAAGAATCAAGTACTGCTGGCAGTAAAATGATTTTTACCGGTCAAATTATTCCTGACCGCGGTTCATGGCTTTATTTTGAGTACGATCCAAAAGATATTTTGTACATGCGTATCAATAAGCGCCGTAAAGTTCCTGTCACTATCATGTTCCGTGCATTGGGTTACAGTAAACAAGATATTTTAAAAATGTTCTATCCATTGCAAAAAATTCGTGTTGAAGACAATCGATATTTGATGGATTTTGACCCTGAGCACTTTGCAGGACGTTTGGGTTACGATTTGATTGATGCTGATGGTAAGCTTCTTGCTGCAGCAGGCAAACGTCTTTCTGCTAAAAAAGCTGAAAAAATGATTGCTGACGGTGTCAAAGCGATTCAGTATCCAATCGAAACACTTATTGAACGTCATTTGGCTGAGCCAATCATTGATGCCTCTACTGGTGAAGTGATGTTTGATACGATGACACAATTGGACGAAACCAAGCTCAAGAAAATGATTGAAACCGGTGTTGTTGAATTTGTTATTGCAAATGACTTGGCTGAGGGGCATGATAGTTCTATCATCAATGCATTTATGGCAGACGTAGACTCATTAAAATTATTGAAACAAACTGAGAATATTGAAGATGAAAATGATCTTGCAGCCATTCGTATCTATAAAGTAATGCGTCCTGGTGAGCCAGTAACCAAAGATGCGGCTAAAGTATTTGTAAATCAACTCTTTTTTGACCCTGAACGTTATGATTTGACACGCGTTGGTCGTATGAAAATGAATCACAAACTTGGACTTAACATTCCTGAATATGTGACTGTTTTGACCAATGAAGATATTATCAATACGGTTAAATACGTTATTAAAGTCAAAAATGGCCAAGGTCACATCGATGACCGTGACCACTTGGGTAACCGTCGTATTCGTTCTATCGGTGAATTGTTGGGTAATGAGTTACACAACGGTCTTGTTAAGATGCAAAAAGCGATCAAAGACAAACTTTCAACTATGAGTGGACCTACGACTGAGCTTATGCCACATGACTTGGTTAACTCAAAAATGATTACTTCTACGATCATGGAGTTCTTTAGCGGCGGACAATTGTCACAGTTTATGGACCAAACAAATCCTCTGTCAGAAGTAACGCATAAGCGTCGTCTTTCTGCATTGGGTGAGGGTGGTCTTGTTAAAGAACGTGCAGGCTTTGAAGTACGTGACGTTCATCCGACTCACTATGGCCGTATCTGTCCAATTGAGACTCCAGAGGGTCAAAATATTGGTTTGATCAATACGTTGGCAACGTATTCTAAAGTTAATGAACACGGCTTTATTGAAGCACCGTATAACGTTGTTAAAGACGGTATTGTTACGGATGAAGTAGTTTATTTGACTGCTACACAAGAAGAAGGGAAAATCATCGCAGCAGCATCAAGCCGCTTAGGTGAAAACGGAACATTCATTGACGATTTAGTTGAAATTCGCCAAGACGGTGAAATTATGCTTAGATCACCTCGTGATTGTGAATTGCGTGACTTGACTCCTCATATGGTTGTCGGTGTTGCGGCAAGTTTGATTCCATTCTTGGAACACGATGACGCGAACCGCGCATTGATGGGTTCAAATATGCAGCGTCAAGCCGTTCCATTGCTTCGTCCACAAGCACCTATGGTCGGAACTGGAGTTGAGAAACTCGTAGCTCGCGATTCATGGGAATGTGCAAAAGCAGAGCGTAGCGGGGTTGTTGAAAAAGTCGATTCTAAACATATTTATGTAATGGGTGAAGACGAAGATGGTACGTTTATCGATTACTATCCATTAGAGAAAAACCTTAGAACGAATCAGAATACTACCTTTTTGCAAAAGCCAATCGTAAAACAAGGGCAAAGCGTTACTAAAGGGCAAATTATTGCGGATGGTCCAAATATGGATCAAGGCGAATTGGCTCTTGGTATCAATACATTGGTCGCGTTTATGCCATGGAACGGATACAACTTCGAAGATGCGATCGTTATGTCTGAGCGTATGATTCGTGAAGATGCCTTTACTTCGGTTCATATCTATGAAAAAGAAGCAGAAGCGCGTGAATTAAAGCACGGTGTTGAAGAGATCACTCGTGATATCCCTAATGTTCGTGATGATGAACTTTCTCATCTTGATGACAGCGGTATCGTTAAAATTGGTACGTTTGTTCAAGGCGGAATGATCTTAGTGGGTAAAGTTTCTCCAAAAGGTGAAGTTAAACCAACTCCAGAAGAGCGTTTGTTACGTGCAATTTTCGGAGAAAAAGCCGGTCACGTTGTTAATAAATCACTTTATTGTGCTGCAAGTATGGAAGGTGTTGTTGTTGATGTTAAAGTCTTTACGAAAAAAGGCTATGACAAAGATCCACGTACTCTTGAACTTGAAAAAGCAGAACGTGATGAATTAGAGCGCGAACACTATGATAGACTTTTGATGATCGACAAAGAAGAGATGCTACGTATCGCTTCATTGCTTACAAAGCATCCTTTACAAAGTGATGTAAGTGTTAATGGCAATGAGTACAAAGCAGGGTCATTCGTAAATTCTGATGATCTTAAAGAGGTGAACCGTTTTGCTATGAATACTGTCGTTAAAGCATTTGCTGATGATATTCAAGAAAAATACAACCAGACTAAAAATCACTTCCAAAAAGAGAAGAAAAAATTCCGTGATGAGCACGAAGAAAAACTTTCTATCTTGGAAAAAGATGACATTCTTCCAAACGGTGTTGTTAAGTTTGTAAAAGTGTATATCGCGACAAAGCGTAAGCTTAAAGTCGGAGATAAGATGGCAGGTCGTCACGGAAACAAAGGTATCGTTTCCATTATTGTTCCTCAAGTCGATATGCCGTACATGGCAAATGGACGTACAGTTGACGTATGTTTGAATCCACTAGGGGTTCCATCACGTATGAACGTTGGACAAATTTTGGAAATGCACTTGGGTATGGTCGGGCGTGAGCTTGGTTTCCAAATTCAAGAGATTTTTGACGCAAAACAAAAGGAATTCATTGCTGAACTTAGAGCAAAAATGATCTCTTTTGCGGACGTTGCAAGTCTTATGGATGCAGCAACAACAATTGCGGCAATGGACGATAAGACATTCCTTGGGTATGCTCAAGACTGGGCAAAAGGGGTTAAGTTCGCAACTCCGATTTTCGAAGGGGTTACCGAAGCTGAATTTGGGAAATTGTTTGAGTTGGCAAAACTTGATAACGATGGAAAAATGGAGCTTTATGACGGTAAAACAGGTGATAAGCTTAAAGAGCGCGTAAACGTTGGTTACATGTACATCCTCAAACTTCATCACTTGGTTGATGAAAAAGTGCATGCACGTTCAACTGGGCCTTACTCTCTTGTTACCCAACAACCAGTCGGTGGTAAAGCACTCTTCGGCGGACAACGTTTTGGAGAGATGGAAGTATGGGCACTTGAAGCATACGGTGCTTCTGCCGTTCTTAAAGAGATGTTGACGATTAAATCGGATGACGTTGATGGACGTGTTCGTGCCTACAAAGCGATTACAAAAGGTGAAAGCGTTCCGCCATCAGGTATTCCTGAAACGTTGTTCGTATTAACCAAAGAGCTTCAAGCACTTGCGCTTGATATTGAGATTTTTGACGAGGTGGATGACAATGAGTAAATTAGTACCGATTGCTGTAACAGAAGAGAAGCGTCCTACGGATATTAAACAATTGCAATTTCGCCTTGCAAGTCCTGAGAGAATTCTCTCATGGAGTCATGGTGAAGTAAAAAAACCTGAAACAATCAACTATCGTACTCTCAAGCCTGAGCGTGACGGTTTGTTCTGTGCCAAAATTTTCGGACCAGTTCGTGATTACGAATGTTTGTGCGGAAAATACAAGAAAATGCGTTATAAAGGCGTAATTTGTGAGAAATGTGGCGTTGAAGTCACATCTTCAAAAGTTCGTCGTAACCGTATGGGTCACATTGATCTGGTTACTCCTGTAGCACACATTTGGTATGTCAGCTCACTTCCAAGTCGTATTGGAACATTGCTTGGCGTTAAAATGAAAGACCTTGAACGCGTATTGTATTATGAAGCGTACATTGTAAAAAGTGGTGGGGAAGCATGTTATGACGGTGGTCAAACTTCTCCGGTTCTTAAATACGATGTTTTGAATGAAGAGCAATATCGCACTCTTGTTCAGCGTTATGGAGAGAGCGGTTTTTCAGCAGAAATGGGTGGACAAGCTGTTCGTGATCTTTTGGACGACCTTGACCTTGTTGATCTCTTTTCAGCACTAAAAGAAGAAGTTCAAAAAACCAATTCAGAAGCAAAACGTAAAACGATTATTAAACGTCTTAAAGTTATTGAATCCTTTTTGAATTCTGGTAATAATCCTGCCTGGATGATGCTGACTGCACTTCCTGTATTGCCTCCTGAACTTCGTCCATTGGTAAGTTTGGATGGTGGTAAATTCGCAGTATCGGATGTCAATGACCTTTATCGCCGTGTTATTAACCGTAACCAACGTCTTAAACGTCTTATCGAGCTTGAAGCACCGGAAATTATTGTTCGCAATGAAAAACGTATGTTACAAGAAGCAGTAGATGCATTGTTTGATAATGGTCGTCGTGCGAATGCGGTTAAAGGGGCAAACAAACGTCCATTGAAATCACTTTCTGAGATTATCAAAGGTAAGCAAGGACGTTTCCGTCAGAATCTTCTCGGTAAACGTGTTGACTTCTCGGGTCGTTCTGTTATCGTTGTTGGACCAACATTGCGTATGGATCAGTGCGGTTTGCCTAAATTGATGGCATTGGAACTTTTCAAACCTCATTTGATTGCAAAACTCGAAGATAAAGGGTATGCAACGACCGTGAAAGCGGCTAAAAAAATGATCGATGAGAAAACGAACGAAGTATGGGAGTGTTTGGCTGAAATCGTTGATGGGTATCCTATCATGCTTAACCGTGCACCGACGCTTCACAAACTTTCAATTCAAGCGTTTCACCCGAAACTGATTGATGGTAAAGCTATTCAATTGCACCCTCTTGTTTGTGCTGCATTTAATGCGGACTTTGACGGTGACCAAATGGCGGTTCACATTCCATTGAGTGCTGAAGCAATTGCTGAGTGTAAAGTATTGATGCTTTCTTCAATGAACATCTTGCTTCCAGCATCAGGTAAAGCGATTGCAACACCTTCACAAGATATGGTCTTGGGTCTTTATTATCTATCATTGGGTAAAAATGATGTTAAGGGATCAAACAAACTTTTCAGCTGTGTCGATGAAGTTATGATTGCTTTAGAGCATAATGCACTTGATCTACACGCAAAAGTACGTACACGTGTTGATGGACGTATGATTCATACAACAGCAGGAAAAATGATTTTAAAATCAATCCTTCCTGATTTCGTTCCAGTAGAACTATGGAATGTTATTATGAAAAAGAAAAATATCAATGCCATTGTTGACTATGTCAATAAGCACGGCGGTATTGCTGTAACAGCAGGCTTTTTGGATAATCTTAAAGATTTAGGTTTTAAATATGCAACAGCATCTGGGGTATCGATCTCAATCGCTGACATCATTATTCCTAAAGAAAAAGAAGCATTGATTATTTCGTCTAAAAATAAAGTCAAAGAGATTCAAAAGCAGTTCGAAGCGGGTCTATTGACAGAGCAAGAGCGTTACAATAAAATCATTGACGTTTGGACAGATACGAATAATACTGTTGCTGGCGGGATGATGGATTTGGTTAAAAGTGATAAAGACGGATTTAACTCTATCTTTATGATGGCAGACTCTGGAGCACGTGGTTCTGCTGCTCAGATTCGTCAGCTTGCAGGTATGCGTGGTCTTATGGCGAAACCGGATGGTTCAATTATTGAAACCCCGATTATCTCCAACTTTAAAGAGGGTCTAAACGTCCTTGAGTACTTTATTTCTACCCACGGTGCTCGTAAAGGTCTTGCGGATACGGCACTTAAAACAGCGAATGCCGGTTATTTGACACGTAAATTGGTTGACGTTGCTCAAAACGTGAAAATCGTTGAGCACGATTGTGGAACGCACGAAGGGATTGAACTTACCGATATCTCTGTCGGTAATGAACTCATCGAGCCGTTGGAAGACCGTATTTACGGACGCGTATTGGCTGAAGATGCCATCGATCCTATTACAAATGAAATTCTCTATTCTGAAGGGACATTGATCGACGAGATCAAAGCTTCAAAAGTAGTCGAAGCTGGTATTAGAGCAGTTCATATTCGTACTCCGACAACGTGTAAATCCGTTGATGGTGTATGTGCGCTTTGTTATGGTCTTAATCTTGGAAGTGGTGGAATCGTTCAGCGCGGTGAAGCGGTTGGTATTATTGCAGCACAATCCATCGGGGAACCAGGAACGCAGTTGACACTTCGTACCTTCCACGTTGGGGGAACGGCATCAAGTACACGTGAAGAGCGTCAAGTCGTTGCTACAAAAGAAGGTTTCATCCGTTATTACAACATGAAAACGTATCTCTCTAAAGAGGGAAAACAAATTGTTGCAAACCGTCGTAATGCTGCGATTCTTTTAGTAGAACCAAAAATTAAAGCACCATTTACGGGTGTTATTGATATTCAAACCATTCACGATGAAGTCATCGTAAGTGTTAAAAGCGAATCTCAAACACAGCGTTACACACTTCGTAAAAATGAAGTGGCTAAACCAAATGAACTTGCAGGTGTTAGCGGTAAAATCGAAGGGAAGTTTTATCTTCCTTACGAAAACGGTTCAATCGTAAAAGAAGACGAGTCAATCGTTGAGACAATTAAAGACGGATGGAATGTACCAAATCGTATTCCATACGCATCTGAAATTCAAGTCAAAGACGGTGCTCCAGTTACTCAAAAGATTTTTGCAAAAGAAAAAGGTACGGTTAAATATTACCTTCTAAAAGGGGATTATTTAGAGCGTCACCATGAGATTGCAAAAGGATACAATGTTGAAGTAAAAGGGCTATTTGCCGTTGTTGCAGACAATGATGACCGTGAAGCAATTCGTCACTATATCGCTCGCGGATCCGTTATTGAAGTGAATGATGATGAAGTAGTTGGTATTGATACTCTCATTGCTAAACCACTAAAAGAAGAGTCTATTGTGATCGCTGAGTGGGATCCGTATTCGAATCCGATTATTTCGGAAACCGATGGTGTGATTACTTTTGAAGATATTATTCCAGGTATTACGGCGTCAGAACAATTTGACGAATTAACTGGCAAAACACGTTTGATGATCAACGAGTATGTTGCTCCTGAATATAAACCGGCAATCGTATTGGCTGCTAATGATGGAAGTATCATTCGTTACCAAGTTGAACCAAAAACAGCGATTTTTGCACAAGACAGAGCGGACGTTAAAGTTGCTGATATTTTGGCAAGAACGCCAAAAGCACTTCAAAAATCACGCGATATTACCGGGGGTCTACCACGTGTATCCGAGTTGTTTGAAGCACGTAAACCTAAAGAGATCGCATTGATCGCAGAACTTGACGGGGTAGTGAGCTTTGGTAAACCGCTTCGTGGTAAAGAACGTATCTTGATCACATCTGAAAATGGCATGGTCAAAGAGTACTTTGTCGATAAAAACCTTACTGCAATGGTACACACGGGCGAGTTTGTTCACGCCGGTGAGCGTTTGACGGATGGTGTTCTTAGTTCACATGAGATTTTAAGAATCTTAGGTGTTAAAGCGCTTTATAACTATTTGGTCAGCGAAGTACAGCAAGTATATCGTCGTCAAGGGGTTAATATCGCAGACAAACACATCGAAGTTATCTTTACTCAGATGTTGCGTCAGATCAAAATCCTTCGTTCAGGTGATACAAAATTCATTGAAGGCGATGTTGTTTCTAAAGTACAGTTCAAAATTGAAAATGAGAAAATTCTTCGTCTTGGCGGAGAACCGGCTATTGCTGAGCCATACCTTGTAGGTATTACTCGTGCAGCAGTCAGTGCTGACTCGATCATCTCAGCAGCATCATTCCAAGACACGACTAAAGTCTTGACTGAAGCAGCCGTAGCAGCAAAAATCGATGACTTGACCGATCTTAAAGAGAACGTCATCATCGGTCGTACCATTCCTGTAGGAACTGGTATCTATAAAAACCAAACGATTATGTTCAACGAATAGACGTTTTGCCTCTCTGGAGGCAGATGTTTATCCTACTCTTACCTTCTCCTCAATTTAAACCTTCCTTAAAATAAGCTATATTTAATCAATAATCGGGTAATATTTCGCGTTTATTAGTCCCCTACGGGTGGATCTAAAATTCTACTGGAACATTTCAAAACAAGGAGAT
>Ga0172379_10007634_pt1 | contig 13950 bp, 10 predicted proteins | sample GrowelOW334metaG_FD_119756 | JGI IMG/M metagenome (GOLD analysis project Ga0172379, IMG submission 119756) | Groundwater microbial communities from an aquifer near a municipal landfill in Southern Ontario, Canada - Groundwater well OW334 metaG | ecosystem: Environmental > Aquatic > Deep... | reverse complement strand
GCTTTCCCGCCGGCGTTCATCACATACAGTGTCAGCCACATCCCAGGAAGAACATGGGCACGGATATTATAACTTGTCGAAGGAAGGCACCGTGGCAGGCACACCAGGGTGATTTCGCAGGTGCCATTTACATTCATTACATCTCCCGGCTCCCGGATTCCTGCACAGTATGCGGCAAGAACGGCGTCGTTTCCTCCGATCACCACCGGCGGCTCCCTGCGGAGTCCTGTCCGGGCGGCAATTTCTTTTTTCAGACGGCCGGGGCTTCCGTGCGAAGGCAGCACCTCCGGGAGGAAATCGAGCGGGATATCGAATGCGGAGGCTATCTCGGCATTCCAGGTCAGATCGTTCAACGCCGTGTTATAAAGGGCCATAAGGGAAGCCGATGAAGGATCGATGGCCGCCTTTCCGGTAAGCCATCTGGCAATGTAGGTATTCGAATGCCCAAACATCCTCGCCCGAGTATAGAGATCGGGAAAGGTTTCACGTATCCAGAGCAGGCTTGCCAGGGAGCACCCCCCGGCAACCGGCATATTTGCGGTGGTTTCGAGGAGCTTCGCAATGCCGATGGTTTTTATGATCCGCTGGGCTTCCACTCTCGACCGCTGGTCCAGCATGAGAATAGCCGGATATACTGCTTCGCCTTCGCTGTCCATCGCGGTGAACCCGGGAGTTGTTCCTGAAAGAGCGATACTGTCGACTTCGCCCATCAGGTCTTTCATTTCGTTGCAGCCCGCAAGAAAGGCCTGCTTCCATTTTTCCGGCTCTATGTCGCTGAAAAGACCGTCATTGTAAGTATTCACCGCATAGTGACGGGTAAACTGTCTGATTAAAGTCAGTGATTCCCCTTCCGGGCGGAAAACTCCCATTTTCATTCCGGTCGTTCCGATATCCACTCCCAGTATGGTCATATTTCAAAGCTCCTCAAAATAATCTGTGAATGTATTGCCAGCGACAGGGCTCCCAAGATTCCCCGAAAGAATATTCTCCCTTATCACTTAATATCGAATCCTTCCGCAAGAATGCTTTCCCTTATCTTGTCACGTTCGACATCGGTCAGAGGCAAAAGCGGGAGACGCGGCTCCCCGCCCTTGAACCCCATGATGTCCATAGCAGCTTTCACCCCGGCGACGCCATGAGATCCTGATACTGCGCCATTAAGCCGCGAAAGACAGTAATGAAGGTCGAGCGCCTGATCGAATTTTCGTTCGATGAAAAGCCGGTACAGATTGCAGCAGGGACCGGGCAGAGAATTGGCGAGGGAGATGATTCCGCCGACTGCGCCCAGATGCAGCGATGCGTAAAAAAAGTTCGCGGAACCGGCAAGAACATGGAAATCCCCATAATGATTCAGGACAGTGAGATAGCGGTCCGGCCCCGCAGATGAGGAATCTTTCATGCCGACAATGTTTGCATGGCGGGAAAGCTGGGCGACCGCCCGTATGGAAACCTGCACTCCGCCGGTAAACCCCGGCGCGTTATAAAGGAGTATCGGGATCGGAGAGGCATCTGCAATTGTTTCATAATGTCTGATGAGTGCAGCATCATTCATCTGCTTTGCAAAATAGCCCGGGGTGAGAATGCTGGCGAACTCGAATCCCATTTTAGCTGCTTGTTTTGTCTTTTCTATTGTGTGGCGGGTAGACTCGCAGGCTGTGCCAACCATGATCACCTTGCCCGCTTTTTCCTCGGCAAAAACTTCGAGAACCTCGATCTGCTCGGAATCGGAAAGGCTGCGTAACTCTCCGTTTGAACCGAGCGCCAGATAACCGGCAAGTTCGGAATCTGCCAGTTTCCGGAGATTATACCGCAGGTCATCCAGCATAAGTCTGTCGCTACGGAAAGGAGTTACAACCGGAGCGAAGACCCCGGAAAGTTTTTTTCTAATGCTATCCATAAAAACGGTCCTTTATCGGGGAGGCGATTCCTCATGTTTAGTTTTTCTGCTCTTCTTTCATAAACTTCTGCCACAATATAGCATTTGATCCGTTCTTTAAATAGAAGACCTTATCAATCGCAACAAGTTTCGTATATTTACCATTAATGTACGGCTCTGCTTCCTGTAAATCGCCCCAGAATTGAAGAACCGCATCGGGCTGCAACTGTCCGATGGAATAACTGTAGTCATATTTCAGATGGCCGGGGAGAAAATATCTGAATCTGTCCCGGCCGGAGCTTTGCCGCATTTCCATCCGGGCGATCGTTTTATCTGTTTTCCCGAGAATATCGACGGTTTTTCTTTCGGAAAAGTAGGGTATCGCGCCTGCCCATGTTACCGATAGTGCAGCTTCCGGAGTGGTGATCTGTTTGATAAGAAGAGCCCGTTCAACCATCGTTTTGTTGTTTTCAACATGAGGGGGAGAATTGAACAGGAGGAGGTCTTTCATATTCAAAGGGCCGTGCGGACTGTTAAACTGCACAAATGAAAAAATGACCAGAAGAGAAAAAACATGATTCCGAAAGAAAGCGAGAATTTTATTATCATTCCCTTTTCTCTCTTCGCCGGAGGCTAAATACTCGCCGAGTTTCAAAAAACCGAACACACAGAGAATGAAAAGCATGGGCATGACAGGGGTGATATACCTGTTGCTTCCGCCAAATTCTTCCCAGGCGTCTCCTCCGACATATATACTGTAAATCATCTGAGCTAATACAGCGGCAATAAGCAGCCCGAACGATTTTTTATAGTGCAGGAGCGCCATGACAAAAGCAGCTGCAACCAACAGAAGATTCATATTCCATAGAAATGAACCCCATACCAGAAATCCTCTGGTCAGCCTGAGGAGTATCGGATAACCGGTCATTTTCAGATAATAGGTGTTTGGCAGAGGATCATTGTAATAAAGGATACGCGCCAGTGTCTGTCCTCCGACAAATAGTACGAGCGCCAACAGTCCGAAAATCAGATGCCTTTTTTTGTTTTTTCTGTCTCCCAACGCTGAGAACACTGCAATAACAACAAGTAAAAAAGCCATATCGATTCTGATAAGGGTTCCCATGCCGAGCAATACATAACTGCCAACCGACACGATCCCCTTCTGTTGATTTTTAAGCATCATCCAGACAGCGGCACTGATGAAAAAGGTTTGAAGGCCGGTTTCCATTCCCTGCAGAGTCCAGTTGATCAATGGAAGGTAGAATGCGGTTAAAAATACCGCCGCCATTGCCATTTTTTCCGAGTTATTGGAAAGCAGGAGCGCTGTTTTTCGCACAAAAAACAAATTTATCAGCAATAACAGCAGCCCTGTTAACTGTACGATAAGACAGATTTTCGACTGGGGAACCGGTAGAAGATGGACAGCTGCCATTGAGAATGTCCACAGGGGATTTGTAATTCCCTCCACTCTCTCGCCGGGATTCATGACAAGGCCATTGCCCTGCAACAGATTACGGGCGTAATTCATCGAGATCATAGCGTCGTCAAAAAGGGAATAATACCGTTCGCCATCGATAACAAAGCTTGTTTTATAGATAAAGCCAAGCGAAAACAGGATAAAAAGAGTATAGAGTACTATCCAGGTTTTTTTCATAGAATTTCTCAAAATAAATAGAAGGATACCTCACCCCCGTCCCCGCTCCTATTCAGGAGAGGGGTGACTCATTATATGCCTTGTCTTTATCCTCTCCTAATCATGTGAGGGTGGCCGAAGGCCGGGTGAGGTTAGAATCTTTCAATAACAACTTATGGTATAAGCTGCTTCATTATAGGTGTGACCCCTTGTTTTCTCCAGTATGCAACATCAATAATTATATCTCTTTGCACATTAAAGTCATTTGAATATTTTCTATTCCCTTCATTATAAGCATCAATGAAATTCGATGTACCGATCATGGTAGTTTCAAGAAACTCATATTTATTTGAGTTTGTCCCTCTCTTCCATCCCACATATGAATGGCCTGGAACAAGTACAATTAATGGTTCGATTCCGATGTTTTCAAGGGCGGAAGCAAATAGCACTGTTCCATCAATACAATTGGCTTCTCCCAAAATTAATGCATCATTTGGAAATCTTACTCGTTGAGAATTCATTTGCGGAAAAGATATCGTGGAACTCACATAAGTAATATTATAATCTTTCTGTAAAGCTGAATAGATCGCACATACTTGTTCAAGAACGAGGTCTAAATCATAATTTATTTGAGAAGTGTATAAAACTGTTTTTGAAGTGAAATACGAAAATCTATTGTCAAACAATAATTCATAATATCCATCTTCTGTAATCTGTTTTGAAAAATTCCCCTGATGTATCTGGCCTGAATTATATAATATTTTGGCATTATTTAACGTTAGAAGAGTAATTATATCATTTCCTGACCCACCAGAAGCGCTAAAATTTACAGATAAAGTGAAGTTACGAGTAAATAAGGATGGATTGGTAAATTCATATCCTAAAATAAAAGATTCTGCTGATACAGTAACTGTTTTAGTTATTCCTTCGGTATAATTTTTAAAACCGTCTTTTGCTTCACTTTGTTGATATCCAATAAATTGCTGATTTATCGCATAATTTTTCGCTTTGCTTATTAATTCCTCCACTTTCGGAGCATGAGGAGTTACCCACAATGCAATTAATGGCGCATATTCTTTATTTTTTCCAAAAACCCACACATCTTTAGCAAGCATCTGAATCGGATAAGTATTGTGAAAAACATTACCATTGTTCTCGACGTCATTATTAATAATTGTCGCTTTTACAATACACTGAACGGTTTTCAATTCATTAAATTTTAATAAATTATCTTCAGAAATGGTGGGAGTAGAATATACAGTTGTATATCCATTCGCCCCAACAGATACAGTCTGTACAGATTCATCGGTATACTGATCGAGTTTTACTGAGAATCTCACCTGAACAGGAACCTTATTATTATTTGTTATTATTGCCTGCACTATACCGTGTTTATTTTGCTCCGCCATTTTAGCCATATAATTCAAGAAAGCAGTTGGAATACTATCATCATGAGTAACAGTAAAAGATATTTTTTCTGAATCAATTTTTCCCTCCCCATCGGATGGAGAGGATAAAGGATTTTTTTTACTGCAAGAAATGGAGAAGCATAAAGAAGAAGCCATCAAGATAATAAGAAAAAAGTTTTTTCTATATCTTACCATGTAGTCTCCCCAATATTTGATACCGCCAAATGATAATCTAACCGCGCTTTAACCTCACCCCCGTCCCCTCTCCTATTCAGGAGAGGGGTGACTCATTATATGCCTTGTCCTTACCCTCTCCTAATCAGGTGAGGATGGCCGAAGGCCGGGTGAGGTTAGAGTTGTTTTTTTATTTCATCCAGCACTTTTTCCATCGAAAAAATAATCTCTTCGTTGCTGAATCTCAAAATCCGATATTCTCCAATTTTAAAAATATCTTCACGGAATCGATCGTATTGAATTATATCATTTTCCCGATGAATGCTTCCATCAATTTCAATAATTAATTTCTTCTCCGGACAATAAAAATCCGCAACAAAATGATATTCGCCGAGAGCAAAAGGAACCTGACGGCGGAATTTGGAATTGTTCTGTTTTCGGCTTCGTAATACCCTCCAAAGGATTTTTTCCGCATCTGTCATGTTCCGCCGCAGAAATCGGGCAGTTTTCAAAACGGGAGTATTTATTGACATACCATTTCATTCGAGAAAGAAAAATAAGTTTCATAACAAGTCACCCCTCTCCTGAATAGGAGAGGGGCCGGGGGTGAGGTCTCACCCCTTTTCAGAAAAATTCCCCCTCTTCGTTCCATCGAAAAGGGGGAATAAAAGGGTCAGCTAAAAAAGTCAATACAAACTATCCCAAAATTTCCCGGCGGCTACTCCATCACAAGGCCGGCAGCGCCTTTTTTATATTTATAGGTGAAGGTTTTTCCGCTCTTGGCAAACGAAAGGGTAAAATTCCCCGAACCGTCGTAAGATTTTTTAACCGATTTGACAATCCCCTCCGCTTCGGTGTCGCCAGCCACCGGCAGGATGATTGTCGCCATGACTGTATTGTCCCCGGAAGCTTTCACCACAGCGCCGGTATAGGGAACCCATTTGAAAGACGCGTTTTTTTGTACCGCCAGAATAGCGTGTTTTCCGGGACGGAAGGTGAAATTCCCCTCAACCACAGGGATCAGAGCCATCTTGCCTTTTTCGCCGTCCAGGAGAACATATCCGTTCTTCGCCTGCTGGGAAACCTGCGAATGGAACCGTGCCTCGATTTCAGCCCCCGTCGCCGATTTTACCTCATCCAGCACAACGGTAATCATCGGTTTTTCAAGAGTTATATGACGCCTCCAGCCTTTCAGCTCCTTATTCGGATAAGCGTGGGTCGGATCCATGAGTGTATAATCACGGGCTGCGCTGGTGCGGAATTGAAGCACCTTGCCACCGATCCCCTCTTGCATCGGCTTGTCTTTCAACTTGGCGATGATCTGTTTTTCGCCGTTCACAAATACAACGTTGTGACCCACACTGGAAGCCTGCGGATACTCATAGCGAACCTCATCAAAAAATTTCTCATCATACGCCGAGTGCCCCGGTTCTGCTATATATTCCTGTCCGTTCCAGCAGAGAATGAAATGCCCGCAGTCCAGGTGGCCGTGATGAGGATCGTCATTGTAACCGGCTTTACAGGCGACCATCACTTTCCCGGGATCGGTGAAATCGCTCCGCATGATCGCCCAGTTTATTCCACGGAAAAGGAGGGAGCTCTGCTTGGGCAATTCCGCAGTAACACTGCTCCGCGGCCAGATAATATCGAATTCATCCCCGCCGGCGCCCAGGCTGTTCTGACGTATCCATGCTGCTTCATGGCTCCCGGTTTCCGAAGCCAGTTTGTTATAGAAAAAGCTTGCTCCGACCATTCCGCCGCCGGAATCCTCAAAATCCACGGTAGTCCTTGGAGGTATAAAGCAGTAGAGCGGGAAATTGACGGTATTGTTCTTGAACCGGGTGTTATCGAAAAGATTGTATTGACCGCCGCTCAGCCGTTTCAGCGCATCGGCGAAAAATACCGAGGTATGAGTGGCGTAATACCAGTATCCGCAGCCTTCTTGCCAGCCGCCGTCCGGGTCGATCTGGTCGAACATTTTGCCGATACGGTTATAAGCTTCGGCGACGACATCGGTCAGTTTCGGATCCTCGGTCAAAAGCGCCAGCGCAGCAAGCCCCAGCCCGGAATTGCACACCCCGCACCAGTTGCAGCGATAGGAAACCGCCCACCAGTGGTATTCGTAGTTGCCGCGTACCCGTGTGATGGCTTTCTCCAGAAGAGCGCCACGGATACGGTCACGCTGCGTTTTATCAAGCCCGGTATAGAGCCAGTCATAAACGGCAGCCATCATACGGGCGGTGTCGCCGGTGACATGGTCATAGGTAAAATTAACCTGGTCGTCGGGAACATTCCAGGGCATGACCCGGCTGTAAATGATTGGAAATTCATGAGCGCGCAACACCCAGGTCTGAAGATCACAGACACAGTTGGCAAATTCATACGCTTTCTGGGCATATTTTTTGTCGCCTGTCATCTGGTAAACGAAGGCAAGACTGAGTGCGGCATCCCGGTTGAAATAGTAATAGTTGTCATACTCGCCGGTGCTGTAATAGCGGGTGTTTTTTTCCTCCACCGGAGCCTGAGGATCGACAGGGGTGTAAAGGTAACGGTTGGCTTCAGCCAGCATACGCTCATAAATGTCACGGCACTCCGGATCATTTTTTATCCGCTCAAGAAGGGCGGGCTTTTCCTGCTCGGTGAAATACAGATAGGGGTGCTGAAGGTTCTTGTTGAGAGCCTTCTCGACATCCTGCGAATTAATTTCAGCCTGAAGCATCGGGGCGAAAAAGAGAAGAAGAAATCCAAAAATAAGGGCTTTTTTGAACCACATGATCCATCAACCTCCTGTGAGTGAGAGCGCATGATATGTTTCCTCTTATATTACAGCACCCGTTCTGCGAAATCAAGAAAAAACAGGGTGCAAAGGCGAGAATATAAATAAGGGTGAAAAGACATTTAGAATACTGAATCCAAAACAAAAAGATTTCCTTCAAGAGAATACTTCTTTTTCCTTAAAAATTTTTGTATTTTCAGTTCTGAAATCTCTTTATTATTTCCCTGAATTCTTTTTGAGGTTCTTTGTGGATTGGCAGGCATTCCTTAATTCGCATACATTCACCTTTATCATCCTTCCTATACTGATTTTCTGCTCACGGATAGTGGATGTGAGTATTGGAACCATGCGGGTGATTTTCGTCACCAAGGGTTATCGCTGGCTTGCGCCTCTCTGCGGCTTTTTTGAAGTATTCATCTGGCTTATAGCAATGACACAGATCATGAAAAACCTATCAAATGTATTCTGTTATGTCGCCTATGCAGGAGGGTTCGCAACCGGTAACTTCGTCGGGATGTTCATCGAGCAGTATATGGCGCTCGGCACTGTGCTTATCAGGATCATAACAAAAAATGAAGCGCAGGAACTGCTGGACTATTTCAAAGCTCATAATTACGGAGTAACCGTGGTGGATGCCGAGGGATTATTCGATAAGGTGAAAATAATATTCACAGTCATCAAGCGCGTCGATATTCCGAGTGTTATTGATTCAATCAAAAAGCTCAATCCCCAGGCGTTTTATACCATCGAAGACATACGGTTCGTTAATGAGGATTCCTACACCCTTCGTAATCCCATTTTAGAGAAAAAGAAAGGGTTACTGGATATACGAAAGTGGAAGTAATCATCTCTCTGTCTCTTATCCAATCCACAATGTGCGTAACGGGTGAATCGAATTCGTTTCCATTACCAAGCAGTAACCATTTTAAACAAGAAACAATTATCAAATGTGTTGACTGCATCCTTGCTGCAACAAGCTTCGCCCATTACATCTCCTTAGTGAAAACGAGAATTGCGCCTTTTGCCGGAGCGTTATCCGTCTTCATGCGCTCTACCGAACCGGTCCACATCTTCGTGGCTTCGTCTTGTTTCGTTACCCCTCGCAGGAAGGTCAGGCCGGTCATGCCTGCAATTCCCACGCTGAAATCCGTTTCGGATGTGGCAACGATCTGAAATGTCTTATCGGTGACCATCAAAGGATTGTTGTCAGGCTTGCCGTAGCAGCCGAACCAGAAAAACCCGTTATGATATTCGACCGTCTGAATACCCATGAGGGTGAAACCGCTCGCTATGACATGGCAGCGTACAAAGGTGAAACCGGCATCGTACTCATAGACATAATTCTCTTTGTATCCCTTGGGCAGGCCGCCGACAATATAAAAGTGTCCGTCGCAAAAAGTCATCCCGCCTGCGCCGTGCACGACCTCCGGAACTTTGTATCGGGAGAGAAATGTCAGGTCGGCGGCGTCATACACATACACCCACGAATCGGCGTATCCCGGCTCCCGGTTAAATGCGCCGAGATTGACCGCGACATAAAGTTTCCCATGCTGATAAGTCAGGTCGCCGTGATGGGAGGGAACATCGATCCGCTTCAACATCCGGCCATCCAGATCGGTCTTTACAAGTGCAACGGTGAACGACCAATACACAGCCTTGTTCGGTTCGAAAGCGACGCCCTGAAGATGACCGCCATATGCGCCCTCGCAGATAATTTCTGCATATATGGTTAGAGGCAGGAAAAGCAGAGAGAACGCTGCGAGGAATATGACGGAAACCATTCTCCTTGTCAGGATTTTGCTCATAAGGCTTGGAAAAGGAAGGAAATACATCAATCACCCCGTTTGTGGATTTTGAATATTGACACGAATAAAGATACGGCAGGGACAGAAAGTAGCTATGTAAACCATGAGTGGATGGGACATCACTGTTCATTAACCAGATCAACAGATTGTCTGCACCCTGCCATTTTTCTCCATCATTTCGGAGACAATATGCTGTTAGCCCTCATATGATCCCGCACAACCCACCAGCGGATGTTTTCCGAATAAGGCACAGCATCGGTGTCGCCCAGAGAATCGAGGCTTACCGCCCGCCCTGCCAGCCGTGATACATTGGCCGCAACAAGTGCACGGTGTTCTTCGAGAATAGCCTCATATGGACGGGGAATTTTCCTTTCGGCATAGAATTCATGAAGCGTTTTGAACATATAGTAAAAGAGATTATCTCCCGCTGTGAACGTTTTGTTTTCCTTTACTCCATAAGCGTTGACATGGAATGTCCCCGGATAATTTCCGATATGGTTTATTCCGATCATCCCGGGTTGACCGTCGCGTGATTTCCATGTCAGTATGCACAGCGAGGTACCAAACGGCTTGCCTTCGTCAATCCATTTGCCGAGGTCCATATTATAGGTTCCGGTGAAATATGCCGATTCGATGCCGCCGCCGAATGCTGCATGGGCAAAGTTGAATACATGGGGAAACATCCAGGTAAAATGCTGTTCCGGGCAGTATGCCTCGTACACACGGATAGGGCCTTTCTCTTTCGAAAAAACCTGCATTTGCGCCACTTCAGGCTGAAATTCCAGCGTGGAAGCGCTCATCAGCGGAGCATTGTTGGCTTTCGCCAGGCGCACGATTTCTTCGGCATCTGCGATAGTTCCGGCAAAGGGACGGTTGATGAACACAGGCTTTCCTGCTTCGAGAGCCGGGCGCGCCAATTCCAGAGCGCGGCGATAATCTGCATGCTCCACATGAACCACATCAGATTCTTTCACCAATTGAACCGGGTCGGCAATCACCTTTTCGAATCCCTGTTTCTGTTTCATCTTTTCCGCAACACCCAGAGCGTCGTCCCATATCGCATAGGGGCGGCATTTTACTTTACCTTTGAATTCTTTCGGCGGGTCGGCGAATTTCGCCGCAAAGCTGTGCGAGCCGAGTCCCAGCTGCCCGATTTTTATCAATCCGAGGTTTTGAGCGAACGCCGGAGCAGTCTTTGACGCCACAATTCCGGCAATACCGGCCAGCGCCGCCTTACCGATGAATGAACGACGTGTTTCCATTGCTGTAAATCCTTTCGAAAAACAAATGATGATAATAATATATAAATTCCGACAAAAATTGACATACGCTGAGACAGCGCTTTTACCTGCTTTTCGACTGCAATCAGCCTGACTTTTACTTATTTGACTATGTACTATTATATCACTGTTTCGCCTTGAGTTTCACCGAATAAACGACAATCTTTATACGCCCGCTTTCCGTGTCGGTCATAGTTGAATCGATTTTATCGGCGATTTCCATTCCTGAGGTCACTTCCCCGAATACGGCGTATCCGAACCCATTCTTTGTCTTGTCTTTGTGGGCGAATTCCAGATTGTCCTTGTGATTGATGAAAAATTGGCTTGTAGCGGAGTTAATCTTGTCTTCACGGGCCATAGCTATGGCGCCGCGCCGGTTTTTCAAGCCGTTCTCCGATTCGTTCTTGACACCGCGCCCGGTTTTTTTCTCCTGCATACCGATGGTGTAACCGCCTCCCTGTATCATGATACCGTGCGCAGCCCGATGAAAAATGGTGTTCTCGTAAAATCCCGAGTTGACGTATGTAAGAAAGTTTTTCACAGTCCGGGGAGCCTTTTCGGCGTCCAGAGTGATCTCCATCGTTCCCAGAGTTGTTTTCATAACCACTACAGGGCAAAGATCCTCCGGCAAGCCCGAATCCTGTCCCGGACAGCAGGAAAGAATCAATGCCGCACACGCGGATAGGAGTATGAGATATTTTAGTCTCATAAGACACTTTCCTTATCATAAAAAGGATTCGAAATTCTAATCATTTCAAAGGTGAAAAGCTCACAATTGATTCAATATATCATTCACTGTCTTGAATACAAGTTTTTTCATGAAAGTAATTCAACCGTCAGATAAAATAATTCGGATCGAATACAGAAATTGATCACAAATACAGAAAAGAAAGAATTGCCCTTCCTTGCATTGCCGGACGACGTAAATCTGCGCGACATAAAAAGGAAATAGAATACATCAATTATTCAACGAGAGAATAATACTTCCGGTTTTTCAGAATACCCTGATCTGAGACCGAGTCACTTTATGCGGATAAATATAGGGCACAATAGGATGGGGAGAGAAAATATTTCAGAATATTACTCTCCCCTATACTAATTTACTACAAGAATCATTTTCAAAAACAGATCTTACTCGTGGGAGTTGTCTGGGACATATGGGGAATTTAATATTGTATTACACCCGTACAAACAATAAGAATTGTTGTGCGGGCAAGTATCATCGGTATTACCGGCTTGTATATTCACAGCATTCCCGTGTCAGACACATTTCCCTTACTATCATCTAATATGTCTTTGTCCTTTGTGAATCAGATAGAGAATACCCAAATGCCTATCCATACATCTTGACACCGATCTTTGCAGCTGTGGATTCGACAAAAGCTTTTGCGACCGGATATTCCTCCGGTTGTGCAAATTCGAGAAGCAGAGTCCGGGGCCATTTCATACGGCTCATGCGAACAAGATAAGTTTCGTAATCCTGCATTCCCTGCCCGGCAGGTTTCATGGACATGATGACGAGCATTTTATCCCGCTCGATGAACGTATCTTTGGCGTGGCAGCTTATTATGTCCTCTCCCAGCAGATCGAAGCTCCAGTTCAGCATCTCGGTGGAATGGTAATAGTTCGCCACCGTGAACATGTTCGTGCAGTCGAGTGTTATCTTACACCGCGGATCACCAACATCTTCGATGCATCGCTTGAGCGCCTCGGGGCCGTCCAGAGGTGTTGTTACTACTGGTTCCATGCCCAGAACTGCTTTGTAACCGGCGGTATCGCGGAGTATCTGCTTGACTCCGTCTACTCCGAGTTTCCATGTCGCGGCAGTCCAATTGTCCGGGTGCATACTCAGCGCAAACTCCGTGTCACGGGTTCCGAATCCGGCGCATACAGAAAGTGCGCCGCATTTTTCCGCTGCCTCGACGTTTTCAGTGACATGCCTGATGTTTTCATTACGTATACGGCTGTCGGGATGGATAATGTTATCATAGGTCATATGGTCAAAAAAAACGACATCGTAGGTTTTAAGCGCTTCTTTCAACTCTCTTATATCGGCTTCGGTGGCGTCCAGCCACTTGTTGCGTCTCCCGGGACCGTGAGAAACACCCACTGAGGTGTATCCCATGCCTCGTATTTTCTTAACAGCCTCCGTGATGCTCATATTTACCGGAGGATAATTCAATCTCGTCTCCTGTGAGCTACACGCAAGCCGGATGGGCGTCGGTCCAGGCTTCAGGTCTTTTATCAGTTCCCTGTCGGGGCCACGGCTCCAACCGGTTCCCTGCCATCCACTTCCCCATTTGTAGGGTCGATACTTCTCCCTCGATTTTTGTGCATGGGCATATCCGGAGTAAAACCCTCCTGACGCCAACCCTACCGCAAGCGCCTTTCGTCTTGATAGTTTCACGGCCATAGTCACCTCGTTTTCTGTCTCATCTCTTGTGTATAAATTGAATTCTCTATGATATATGCCAGTGATATTACTTCTTTTTTTTCTGCTCCTCCCACAACTCACGATAATTCACCAGCTTGATGCCTTTAATCATGATCATCGATTTGACTTCTATACTGGTGAGAGCCTTAAGCTCCGCTGCGCGGTTTTTTCCGACGCCATTTGCGAAAATATGTGCAGGGGCTGTATGAAACAGGGCATTCTGTTCGGGAGAATCGATTCCTATATGGTTAACCCAGAGCCACAGACCGGGCTTCAGTTCTTTGAGCTGTTTGACGGCAAGCTCGGTTTTTTCTGCTACCGGAGCATCATAAACACCGTGAAAGCGCGATTCCCCCATCATGCCTGATATGGGAAGATCGTACTCGCGGCCGAGCTTTTTATATACTTCCTCAAGCCCGGGATACGCGTTATAACCCATGTAGTGGGTATCGAGGTATTGGACATTGATACCGTATTTTTTCGCCAGTTCGATCTGAGCACGGTACTCAGCCTCGATTTCTTTGATATCGGGTTTATGAGCGAAAAGCTCATCGGGGTAACGG
>Ga0172379_10007633_pt1 | contig 13951 bp, 12 predicted proteins | sample GrowelOW334metaG_FD_119756 | JGI IMG/M metagenome (GOLD analysis project Ga0172379, IMG submission 119756) | Groundwater microbial communities from an aquifer near a municipal landfill in Southern Ontario, Canada - Groundwater well OW334 metaG | ecosystem: Environmental > Aquatic > Deep... | reverse complement strand
GCTGTTGGGCTACGTTAATGTAAGGAACCTGACTATGGAAATTTTGCGTATTTTGGATAGATAAAAATATACCTTAATACGTGTTAAAATGAAACCTTTTGATCCGGCTTCGAACATTCAAGACCTGCTGCAATTTGGTGAATATGGAGATGTTAACCCTTCGATCACTGACAGCGCCACGTTTACTTTTATGCAGGCCAAAACAATGGCCGACACTTTCCATGGAGAAACGCAGGGATGTTTTCTATATTCACGTCACTGGAATCCCAGTAATAAATATCTTTCCGACGCGCTGGCTGCCATGGAAGGCACCGAAGCCGCATGGGTCACTGCATCCGGAATGAGCGCGATTACCTGTGCCATCTTGCATTGCGTCAAATCAGGTGATCATATTTTATCGAGTGTTACGTCGTATGGCGGGACATTTGCGTTTATGAGTAATTGGATCAAAAGGTTCGATGTGGAAGTATCCTTTGTTGACATCACGGACCTTGAAGCTGTAAAAAAGGCCATGCAACCCAACACCCGGGTGATTTATACCGAGACCATGACCAATCCGATGCTTCAGATCTCCGATATCCCTGAACTTTCAAAAATTGCCCATGCCTGCGGTGCCAAACTGATTGTCGACAACACCTTTACCCCGATGATCGTAGCACCTTGCCGCCACGGTGCGGATGTTACGGTTTACAGCATGACAAAATTCATCAACGGAAAAAACGATTGCGTAGCAGGAGCCATTTGTGCATCTGCCGAATATATCAGTTCTCTGATTGATGTGAATTGCGGTACCGCGATGTTGCTGGGACCTGTTCTGGATCCGATGCGTTCATCATCGATACTGAAAAACCTGCACACGCTTCATATCCGTATGAAACAGCACAGTCACAATGCACAATATCTTGCCGAAAAATTCAAAACCCTGGGTTTAAAATTTAACTATGCGGGTGTTCCGGAACATCCCGGCCATGAACTCCTGAAATCGATGATGAATCCTGACTTCGGTTATGGGGGGATGATTGCCATCGACCTGATCACTGCAGAAAAAGCAAGTAAAGTCATGGAAGCCATGGAAATGAAGGGTGTGGGTTATCTTGCAGTCAGTCTGGGATACTTTAAAACGCTTTTCAGCAATTCCGGTAAAAGCACATCATCGGAAATTCCCGAGGAGATTCAGCAGGCGATGGGATTATCTGAAGGATTGATCCGATTCTCGGTTGGTTTGGACAATGACATCGAACGGACCTTTGAATTGATAAAGCAATCGCTGAAAGAATCGGAATAGTTTTTTGTATCTTATCAAAGGAATAAAAAGAGTTATGCCATGATAAGAAAAATTGAAAGCACCCTAGGAAGTACGCCGGTTTTGGAAGGAGCAGGCGTGAAATTGCAGCGTGTATTCGGTTATCCGCGAAAAGGTTGGTTAGATCCCTTCCTGATGCTCGATCATTTTGGATCGGACGATCCGGTTGATTATATGGCCGGGTTTCCCTGGCATCCGCACCGCGGGATTGAAACAGTGACCTATATGCTTGCCGGTGAGGTGGAACATGAGGATAGCATGCGGAACAAGGGGATAATCAAATCTGGCGATATTCAATGGATGACGGCAGGCAGCGGCATTCTTCATCAGGAGATGCCCCGGAAATTTGAGGGGGTGATGAGCGGGTTTCAACTGTGGGTTAATCTGCCGGCCTCTCATAAAATGATGGCTCCCCGTTACCAGGATATTTCGGCCCATCTCATCCCCGAGTTTGACTGGAAAGGGATCCATATCCGGCTGGCTGCCGGCAAATTTGGAGAATACACCGGTCCGGTAAAGGATATCATAATCAAACCTCTTTTCATGGATATGACCGTCCCGGTGGGAGTTCAACAAACCATTGAAGTTAACCCCGAGCATACGGTTTTTGCTTATGTTTTTGAAGGTTCAGCCTATTTCGACCAGAAAATGTCGCACAAAATTAAGGCCGGAACGCTGGTAAAACTGATCACAGGTGACCAGGTGTTCCTTGCTTCAGACGATACCAATACCCGTTTCCTCCTTATTGCGGGCAAGCCCCTTAATGAAGAGATAGCCTGGAGAGGACCGATCGTGATGAATACGAAGGAGGAGCTTTACCAGGCATTTGAGGATTACCAGACGGGGAATTTTGTGAAGAAATAAGCACGTTTAGAATACCGGGAGCGGTCCCCGCCTACGCGGGGATGACAATGCTCCGAAGGTCCCCGCTTTCGCGGGGATGACACTTCTCCGAGGGTCACGGGTTAGTAATCGATCCTTACAAATTTTTCCTCAAAGGCCCTGAGTTTCACTGATTGTAAAGGCTGGCCAATCTCTTCACCGATAATGTTGACTTCGATCATTTTCCGTATCGGCCGATCGTTGATCGCTGAGGTGACGTTTATGGTGCCTGGTGTTCCGTCAAGTTCGCGAAGGTGTATCAGAATACTGCCGGTGTTATTAAATGCCGGACGTGAATTTACGACCATAATATTCGCCGGTCCATCGGTTTTAAGGATTTGGAAGACCGATGAAGCAAGTTCATTCTTTCCTGCCGGGAAGGTCCTGGTAGGGAAGGGATTGCGCACTCCCCGTGCAAATTTTGACGCAGCAGCATTTGAGGTGTCCCTGGTTGTAGTCAGCTGATAGGTCCAGTGAAATCCACCCTCCTGAAAGGCCCTGAAATTGGTAAACCAGTAATTATTCATAACCCAGGAATAAAGCCAGGGTTTGCACGGGGCCTGATTTCTCTCAAACTTCCCGAGGTTGAAACCGCCGAACTGCCAAAGCGGGATTTCGTCGCTGACGACAACGATCTGTCCTTCAGGACTTCTTACCGAGACAAAATTCTGGACTACATTCCAGTCGGAAGATGAACCAGGTAACTGTTTTCCCTGTGTTAAAAATCCACCGATGGTTTCAAAAACGATTCTGGAATCAGCCAATTTAAATGGGAAAGTGACATACAAACCTTCCGGGCTGGTCAGGATTTCCTTTCTGCACATGAAATAGAATTCAATCAGCTTAGTGTTATTGTACAACCGGATTTCCCATTCCAGTCCCATTGGAGATGCTTCTGTTCCTTTTTCAAAGCCTTCAAGGTCAGCCAGAAACTTTACGCTTTGCCACAAGTCACCATAGGTACCCCTTTCCATTTTTACATTGACCACCGTAGAATGGGCGGTTTCCTTCATGTTATTGCGGTCGTTGAGGGTTTCACGTACCAATTGACCAATTTTCCAGGGATTGTCCTGATCGATCAACTCCTTTTTCAGTTCCAGATCATACAAACTGCTGATTCCACCCGTAGCGGCATCAAAGGTTATTTTATAATATTGGTTTTCAAGGATTTTAGAGACCTCCCCGATGTTTACCGGGTTCTTGACATCCAGTATTCCGGACTCAATTTTAAAAGCTTTCCAGCCCATCGCGGGCACATCTGAAACACTTAATGCCCAATAAGCCCCTTCGCTGCGATTTCGGAGCAACTGAACCAGAACGGGCTGATTGGTAGTAAGGTCGATGATCCTGAATTGTTTCCGGAGGGGAAGAATCTGGTAGTCAATGAAAATTTCAACATTCCCTGATCGCTGCCATCCCATTGAATTGACGACATAAATCACCGGGAAATCAGCTTTTTTTAAATAGGGTTGCAGACGGCCCAGGGCATCTTCGTTGAGTAATGTGGCTTTCTTCAGCGCCTCCCAAGCGTAAGCCCCTTTCTGAAGCCATTGCTCGGTTGAATTCTCAGAGAAAGGCCGGTCGATGCTTTCATCAGCACCGACGGTATGTTCATCGAAAAAAAGAGCATTTTCGCTTATATGTTCTATTTTGCTTTTCAGATCATTTGACAGATTACCACCAAGCATACTGATCATGGCAAACATCCCCTCGTCGATCTGCATCAAATTCTGAGTTTTACGGGTTTTAGCTGTTTCGCGTGAAGTAGAACCGAAACCGTCGGTCCACCAGTCCAGCCAGGCATTTCGATAAACCGGAAGGGAAGCGGAATAATTCTTCTCCACGTAATCAAAGAATTCGGAACTGGTTGCCAACCGGAGTTTGGGAGATTCATACTGTTCATTCCAGGCTTTGATAATCTCACAGGCACCAGTCGAAGGGGGTGAATTATCAGTCATATAACCCGAAAACTGTGCAGCAATGCGGTCGAACGGATATCCATTATTCTCAAGGTTTTTCAAATATTCAAACACCTTATCGGGATCGAATGAGCTTGCGTCCGGCAATCCGAAAGTATTTCCAGTCATATAATGATCACTGCGAAAAGCCAGCAGGCGAGATCCCGAAGGTGCTTCCCACCAGAAACAAGTGGGGATTTTAAACGGGAGGATGGACCGTGTTTCATTGATCCCCATGGTCAGGTATTTAATCCCTGTATTTTTAAGGTAATCAGGCAGGCACCAGGCTACCCCGTTCACATCATTCTGCATGGTAGTTTTAACTGCAATCCCCTGATCTTTAATCTCCTTAAGTGGCTGAAAGAAATCAAACATAATATTTTCATCAGCTATTTCAGCCATATTGAAATACATTCCGGTAACCTCTACCCTTCCCTCGCTGATACGCTTTTTAAAACGATCGATCTGCGACCGGGGACGGGTGCGCAGATATTCCCTGACCACCCAGGTCGATTCGCAGGTCCACCGGAATTTTGCATCATCAGGCAAGTGATCTGTCTGATCACAATAATCCAGCGCATAATCGATATACCGCAAATGCTCGGCCAGAATCTCGGATTGAGGACGGGTATAGCCTATATCGGTATGAGCATGCTGAACCAGGTATATCTCCCATTTTTTAACCGGTGAAACGGTGGTGGCAAGATTTTCAGATGATCCCTCGCTGTATTTTATATTTATGGTCACCTTCTTGTCTGACTGCACAACGGGTACCGGGACAAAGAATCTATTAAACCCGATTTTGGTTTGACTGGTCAGGAGCAGCTTACCTCCTGAACTAAAGGTAATGGTACTGGGATTCCTGAATTGGATTTGAGTGATCGTCACCTGTTGGCTGGTCCCCTCCTTTTCTTTTATCAGAACCGGCGAGTTACTAATGGTAGTCAGGTTTTCCAAAGGCTTTTTAAAAATGATAATCCAGGAATTCCTGCTGGATGGCAATAAGGTCACTTTCAGTTCAAGCGGCTGTCCGACCTTTATCCTGTTGGTTGGCAGAGTCAGGATCATAAATCCATTGATCTCAATTCCAGGAAGGTTCTTAGCCTGATAGAATGCCAATTCTCCACCCATCGAACCTTTTTCAGTCCAAACCCTATCCTGATTATTGGTAAAATTGAATATCTCCCCATCGCCAACCTGAAGGCTATACTGCACGACCGGGGTATCAGTAGACATGGCTGCCATAAAGACAAACGCCACTTTCCCGCCGTTGCTTGCCTTGTTTACCGAAGCTGTCTTCCAGGTCATGTCGCGTTTTTCAAAAGAATTCCTCAAGATATAGGCGTCAAGGTTCTGCGGAAGAGGGGACCGGTAATTAAAGTCCACTCCACTGATCCCCTGCTCAAATCCCGGCAGGTAGGTCAATTTGCTATCTGGTTGTGCAAATACAGAACCACTGTTAAGAGCCAACAGAAGAATCAGTTGAAGACCGATAAAGGCGGATATTCTTTTCATAGGGATCAGTTTTTCTAATCAACAATAACCAGTCAGACCCGGATAACGGGGTGCGCTAATTTACTAATCAAAGATGAACGAAATGAAAAGTCTTTTCAAAATTAAGGTTGTGGAAAGGGAAAATACAACTATTTTTCAGTAGAATATTGTCCCATCACTAATGGAATATTAAAATGAAAATGCGACCATTACTCCTGACCATTGGATTACTGGCAGGCACTCTGTTTTCTGCCGGGGCTCAATCACAAAAAGATGCGAAATCGCTGTATTTGCAAATAAATGGCAAATCACCGGCCAATACGCTTGATAAAAAAGAGAAGAAAAAAGGCTGGCGTTTATTATTTGATGGCCAGACCACCCATGGCTGGCATGGATATAACATGAAGAATTTTCCGGCATGCTGGACCATCGAGGATGGGTCACTGACGATGAACAGCAAAGGTGGCGGGGAAGATCAGGACATCATTACAGATAAAACCTATCGGAATTTCGCTTTAAGTCTTGAATACAAGCTAACTAAAAGTGCCAATAGCGGCATCATTTTCCAGGTGGCGGAGGATCGGAAATATAAATTCCCCTATGAAACTGGTCCGGAGTTTCAGGTGATCGACCATGAAAACTGGCCGGATAAACTCGAGGATTGGCAGATCAACGGAGCCAATTATGCGATGTATCCGCCATTGGTAAAGCCATACAGGGCAGTTGGAGACTGGAACCAGCTCTTTTTGGTTGTTAAGGGGAATGAAGTGACTCAAATCCTGAACGGAAAGGTAGTGGTTCATTATACCAAGAATTCCGAAGAATGGCTGAAATTGCGTAACAGCGGTAAATGGTTGAATTTCCCGGATTGGGGAAAATTTGATGAAGGTTATATTTCACTTCAGAACCATGGTACCAAAGTTTGGTACCGGAATATCAAAATAAAAGAGCTTTAACCCCGATTTAATCAATCAGAGACATGACTTCAAATAATTTCACCCGGCGGAGTTTTCTTAAGAATGCGGCCATTGCCACTGCAGGTATCTCAATAGTACCCAGCAATGCCGTCAGTGGATTAGGGCACAAAGCTCCAAGCGACAAACTGAATATTGCCGGAATCGGGATCGGTGGCAAGGGGCATCCGAATTTAGTTGGCATGTCCACGGAAAACATCGTGGGATTATGCGATGTGGACTGGAAATATGCCGACAAATGTTTTAAGGATTTTCCGAAAGCAAAAAAATACTGGGACTGGCGGAAGATGTTTGATGAGATGGCAGGATCGATTGACGGGGTTATGGTGGCAACCGCCGACCACACACACGCCGCCATTGCTGCCACGGCATTGTCACTGGGGAAGCATGTGTATTGCCAGAAACCGTTAACGCATTCGGTTTATGAATCCCGCCTGCTCACCAGGCTGGCTGCCAAACACCAAGTTGCCACACAGATGGGAAATCAGGGCAACTCAGGTCATGGGGTCAGGGAGATCTGTGAGTGGATATGGAACGGGGAGCTCGGGGAGATTCGTGAGGTCCATGCCTGGACCGACCGTCCGATCTGGCCGCAGGGTTTACAACGGCCAACTGAAGTCATGCCGGTTCCCAAAACATTGGATTGGGACCTGTTCATTGGCCCTGCCAGGACAAGACCTTACCATGAGGCGTATACCCCATGGAACTGGAGAGGTTGGTGGGATTTTGGAACCGGAGCTTTTGGCGATATGGCCTGTCATGTTTTAGACCCGGTATTCCAATCGCTGAAACTTGGCTATCCCGAACTCATTCAAGGCAGTTCGACCCAGATAAATACTGAATCCGCCCCACAGGCCGAAACGGCAAAATTCTCATTTCCGGCACGTGACAATATGCCCAGAGTGGGCATGCCGGCCGTTGATCTCCATTGGTATGACGGAGGTTTGCTTCCGGGTGTTTTTGAAATGCTGCCCGAAGGTGAGAACCTGATGGCAGATGGTTTGGGTGGTTGTCTTTTCATAGGATCAAAAGACACGCTGATATGCGGTTGCGGAGGTTTTAACGGCCGATTGCTGTCGGGGAGGGTTCCCAAGGTAAGTCCTTATCTGAAAAGGATTCCGGGAGCAACGGGTTATGTCGACGGACCTCATGAGCAAGATTGGATCCGGGCCTGCAAAGAGTCACCGGAGAGCCGGATTGAAGGGACTTCTAATTTTGCTTATTCCGGGCCTTTCAATGAATCGGTTTTACTCGGAGTGTTAGCCATCCGGCTGCAGGGGCTCAATAAAGCGCTGAGATGGGATGGCGGAAACATGAAGTTCACCAATATTTCAGCAGGAGAGGAATTGAGAATTGTGACAGCTGATGAGTTTAAGGTGATCGACGGTCATCCGAATTTTAACACCAGTTATTCCAAATATAATGCATTGGAAAGCGCCAATGAATATATCAGGCACACCTACAGGGACGGATGGAACTTGCCAGCTATGCCTTAAATCATCTTTTGAAAAATCATCAAACTTTAATATTTAAGCATTTATGAAACTTAGAGTTTTAACATTCATTCTTCTCCTGGCCGCCATATCGGGTTTTGCGCAGCCTAAATTACCATTGAACGGTCATCCGAATATCCGTGGTTGGGCCAGTCTATTTAAAGAAGACTTATCGGATGCTGACTTTGCTCCAAATGTATGGACTTGTGACAAAGGGATTTTTACTGCCGACGAGGATCAGATTGTTTTTTCGAAAATCGAATATGAAAATTTCATTCTGGACCTTGAGTTCAATGTCGAACCCGGAGCAAACAGCGGCGTGGTTGTTTATTGCACGGATAAGAAGGATTGGATTCCTCATTCAGTTGAAATACAGATTCTTGACGATAATAGTGAAAAATGGGCATCGGTTCCCGGCACCTGGCAATGCGCTTCGATCTTTGGTCATCTGGCACCCTCGTTAAAGATGACAAAAAAGCCGGGTGAATGGAGCAGGATGACCGTTGCATGCAAGGGTAAGATGATTTATGTGGTGTTAAATGGAAAACCGGTGACCACCATGGATATGTCGAAGTGGACCAGTGCGAAAAAAAATCCTGACGGGTCGGACATTCCTGAATGGTTAAGCACACCCTTTTCCGAACTCCCAACCAAAGGATTTGTAGGTTTGCAGGGCAAGCATGCCGGTGCAAAAACGTACTACAGGAACATGAAGATCAAGGGGTTGTAGAGACGCATATATGCGTCTCTACTTATCGTCGGGCATTGACTTTGCCAAGTCCCGAAACGTTCTGCCGAACGGCAGGGTTGCCATAATAGTCGATCGCGCCGATACCTTCAACTGTGGCGTCCAGCTGGGCGGTAGCCCAAACGGTGGCTTTGCCGACTCCCCTAAGAACAACTTTTGCTTCCCTTGCCTCAAGCTGTGGCCCGTCAAAACTGCCGGCACCCTTCATGGAAACCGCCAGCCGGTCCGTTTTTCCAGCCAGTGAGACTCGTCCGGCCCCTGGTAGGTCAATATCAGTCAAACCTGCTTCAAGTCCGCTGATCACAATTTCACCGGCACCTTTTAAGGTCACATACAGTGATTCCGTTTTCAATCCCTGCATTTTGACCGAAGCGGTACCCTGAACGAAAATTCCATCCAGGCTTTTCACCATGAGATGATATTTCAGCACACGGCCTTCAACTGCGCTTGTAACGGCACTCCAGGTTTTATCGAACCATCCGGCATCAATATCCAGAATTAATTCACCTTCCCTTACAAATGTTTTTACTGTCGAGATCACATCCTGTTCGCCTTCAATCCGGAGGCTCTCTTCTTCTCCCTGACTGATAAAAAGATGGCCATAATCTTTAAGAAGTACCCTTTTGACATCCTTAATTTCACGTGTTTCCGTAGAAAAATTCGTTGAATTCATATCAATATCGTTTTGCCCTAAAGGTACGAACCAAAATAGAATTTTTAACTTTGGTCAAACTTTTATCCAATGGCAACCAAACAACAAATCGAACAATTTCTTTCAAGCGGGCCGATTGCAATGGCTGGTGTTTCGCGTAATCCAAAAAAATTCGGCCGGGCAGCTTATGAAGAACTAACCCGCAAAGGGCTGAACATTTTACCCATTAATCCAAACATTGAATCTATCAATGGGAATGTCTGTTATGCAGAGATCAATGATCTGCCGGGTGAAGTCAATTCCCTGTTGATCATGACCAGGAAAGACCAAACTGCCAAGGTAGTGTCTGACGCTTTGACAAAAGGGATAAAAAATATCTGGATACAACAGTCCTCAGATACCCCTGAAGCTCTGGCCCTGCTGAAAGATAAAGATGTTAACCTCGTCAGCAAGCAATGCATTCTGATGCATTATCATCCTGACAGTTTTCATAAGTTTCACAGGAATCTCAAACGGTTTTTCGGCGGTCTGCCAAAATAAACTGAAACCCGATACCGTGGCGGTTTTCAATTCTGATTTCCGGATCGGAACTCAGGTATTTTCTTAATCGGGATATATAAACATCCAGACTCCGTCCGGCGAAATAATCATTGCCGCCCCATACCGATTCGAGGATTTGTTCGCGTCCAAGAAGCACTTCCTGATTTTTGAGAAAATAATTAAGCAGTTCAGCTTCACGGAAGGTAAGTTTGATTTCACCGGCCTCTCCCGAGAGAATAAGTTTTGCAGGATGCAAGGTGAATTTCCCAATCTTTATCTGTGTTTGCGAAGAGGGATCCTGGTTGGTTTTCGAACGCCGGAGAAAGATTTTGATCTTCAGGATCAACTCCTCGATACTGAAGGGCTTGACCAGATAATCATCCCCGCCCAGGAGCAGACCTTCCAGCTTATCTTCCTTCAGTGATTTGGCTGTGACAAAGATGATGGGGACATCCTGATTAGCCTCCCGGATTCGTCGGGCCAGGGTAAAACCATCCATTCCAGGAAGGTTTACATCTAAAATGCAAATATCAGGGTTTTGTTTTTGAAATATTTCCCAGGCCTCCACTCCATCTGCTACAGCCAGCACCTTGAACTGTTCCCGTTCAAGGTTATCGGTGGTAATGAAGTTTAAAGTTTCATCATCTTCAACATAAAGAATCAGAGGCTTTTCCATATTTCATTGCATTTGTATCGGAATAATTATCTGAATGGTTGTTCCTTGCCCCTCCTGGCTTTCCAGTTTAATTTTCCAGCCATGAGCTTTTACGGCATTTCGCGTGAAATGCAGGCCAAGGCCGAATCCCTTGGTTTTATGGATATTTCCTGTCGGCACCCGGTAGAATTTATCGAAAACCCTTTTTTTCAATTTGGGGGGTATTCCGATTCCGCGATCTCTAATCTCGATGACCAGGGTATTGAAAATATCCCGGACCGAAACCTGAATGACCGGCAAATCTCCTGAATATTTCAGCGCATTATCGAGGAGATTAAGGAGGATATTTGTCAGATAAAGCGGGTCAGCTTCAATGCTTTCAACTCTTGATTGATAATCCAGGGTGAGGGTTCCTTTTGAATATTGAATCCGGGGTTCCATCTGGACACATATCTCCGAAATAAAAACCCTTAATTGAACCGGTTCCCGTTTGATCACCAATTTATCTCCTGCCGGTCCGCCCATCTCGAGTACCAGTTCAACTTGTTTCAGGAGATGATTTACCTGACTTCTGATAATTTCACCATACCGGAACAAACGCTCGGGCTCCTGAAGGATTTCCGGTTTCCGGATCACATCGGCCGACATGGACAGGGAAGCGAGAGGAGTTTTAAACTCATGGGTCATGGTATTGATAAAATCTCGCTGCACCTCTGCGTATCTCCGCTGGCGCAGGATAATCATCTGAGTGTAAGCAAAGAATATGATCACCAATAACAGGATAAAGCTAAAGAAATACCAAATCCCCATGGAATCCATGATCATATGGTTACGACCGGCAAAATGAATCCCAAAATAATAGAGATAGTCGGCTGATTTTGGCAATTCCTCCTGCATGGGTTTGATTTTAGGATTCTCGCCGAAGCGGACCAAACGTCCATACACCATCTTATCGGTCTGACAATCGTAAATACCGTATTCAAAATCCAGGGTCAGTCCCCTGGTTTTAAACTCGGTTACCAGAAACTGTTCCAGGATTTCCGGCTGGATATGAGTGTTGACATTTACGATATAATAATCCGGACTATGGTGAAAAACCGGACTCTGGCGGGGCAATTCAGCATCGTTAAAATGGGCAAGATCCTCTGCCACTGAGGTAAGTGCGATCGTAATGGTCTGGTTCAGCTGGCGGTTTTCCTGGTTTATGGCCTGCCTGATAAAATAAAACTGAACGCTGATTATACCAGTTATCGCAAGGATTCCGAGTATAAGAACAATGCGTATGGCTGTCCGGTTCATAGTAGCGAAGATACCGGATAAACCGGTGGCTGCCAAAACTGCTTAACAACCCGTTAACAATTATTTGATACCCTTTAACTGACAAGCATTGAGCAAGGACCTATTTTTGACTCATAATTTAAACAATAGAATAAAATGAAAAAATCGATCCTATTGCTTCTGGTGGCCGGTGCCATGGTATTCAGCACCTTACCGGTAAAAGCTCAAAAAAAGGTTACTCTTCAGGAAATTCAAAAAGAAACCCTTAAAAACCAGGGAAGCCAGGCTGGTGCGACAACTGTTGCCAACCCAGCCGGTGCAACAGCCCCGGTAAAGAATGGTTCGGGAGTCAAACCCGGTGCAGTTCAGTCGACCATCACGCCGCAACCCAATGTTGTTGCTCCGGTTACTCAAACCGCTGCTGTAGCTGCCCCTGCCGTTCCTCCAACCCCATTAACCTGCACCTGGGATGTAACCGATTATGATTTTGGCAAAAACGTGACCCAGGGAAAACCTGCCAGTGCAACATTTAATATTACCAATGCCGGTAAAGAACCCGTGACCATCACCCTGGTTCAGCCAAGTTGTGGTTGCACCTCGCCAAAATACACCAAGGAACCGATTAAACCAGGCGAAAAAGGGGAAGTGGTTCTGACCTATGATGCAAAAATCAGTGGTTATTTCTCCAAATCCGCTCAGGTAAAACTGAATGACGGACAAAAATATGCCCTGACAATTAAAGGTGAAGTTCAGAAAGTTGATCAACCTGCATCAACAGACGTTATCAAGTAAAGTAGGGTTTACTTATCTCAGAAGAATCCCGGCAGTATTTTACTGACCGGGATTTTTGTTTGCTGGAATTTTGATACGGATTCGCTAATTTGCAGAAAGATCTTTAAGCATTTTGTCCCTATTAAACTAAAACCAAATGAAAACCAAGTCTGGCATTCTTCACCTGATTTTCCTGGTGATTGTTGTATTGGAACTTATCGGCACAATTAACGGCAGCAAATGGCTGGATTATCCCGTGAAGCCCTTCATCCTGATATGGATAGCAGTCTATTTCCTGATCATGACCAAGCCACAGCCCTACCGGTGGCTTGTCCTGCTGGCTTTCTTTTTTTCCTGGGCCGGCGATATGCTGCTCATGTTCGGCTCGAAAAGTGAAATGTTCTTTTTTGGAGGCGTTGGAGGATTCTTTCTTTCTCAGCTTACTTACATCCAGGTCTTCAGGAAATTTGCTGTTAACCTGGATAAGGGATTGATCCAGAAAAAACCTTTATGGGTCCTTCCATTCGTTATTTATCTGTTGAGCATTTTTGCCTTTTTGTACCCCAGTCTTCAAGGGGTGATGATTCCTGTTGTAGCTGTTTATGCCCTGTCACTCCTGGCCATGTCGGGAGCTGCCTTTAACCGGATCGGCCAGGTGGATCAACATAGTTCAAGCATACTTTTTATCGGTTCCGTTTTCTTTGTGATATCGGATAGCTTGCTGGCCATCAACAAATTTGCGACCCCAATTCCGTATGAAGGGTTCCTGGTTATGGCAACTTATATGCTGGCACAGTATCTTATCATGATTGGGCTGGTGAAGAGCGGGAGGACGGGAGGACATGAGGAGGGGAGGACGTAAAGGGCGGGAGGACGTTAAGAGAGGTAAGAGAGGTTAAGAGAGGTAAGAGAGGTTAAGAGAGGTAAGAGAGGTTAAGAGAGGTTAAGAAAAGATTAGAGAAGGTGATGAATCAGGGTAATTCATTGGAGAATAAGTTTCTAGCTCAGTTTTTGGAATCGGTATATGGGATCAGGGGTAAAGTCAGCAGACTGGCTGGTTATCAGGATCGCAACTATTTGATTACTTGTTCATCAGAGGATCGATATATCCTAAAGATTACAATGGCGGTTGAAGATCTGGAATTTATCAGGTCACAAAACAGGGTTTTGCTTGCACTTTCGCAAAAACCGGTCGGGAAAATC
>Ga0172379_10007632_pt1 | contig 13952 bp, 13 predicted proteins | sample GrowelOW334metaG_FD_119756 | JGI IMG/M metagenome (GOLD analysis project Ga0172379, IMG submission 119756) | Groundwater microbial communities from an aquifer near a municipal landfill in Southern Ontario, Canada - Groundwater well OW334 metaG | ecosystem: Environmental > Aquatic > Deep... | reverse complement strand
ATCTCTAGTTTTTTAAACACAAAAGGCATAATGAAACCATATATTATAATAAAATACGAAGAAATGGAATCTATAACAAACCAGATAACAGCAGGGTTCCCAAGTATGACTTTTCAATGTATCGTAAGTAAACGTAGACAGGGTTAAACACCAAAAACAAAAAAATAAGAATGTAAGAATAGTTATTACCATTTTAATTTATTATCTTAAAAAACCATGTGCGGAATAATAACTATTGTCGAAAATAGCAAAAACAACACAAAAAGCGCAAATATAGGCGAAATGCTTTTTTCTCTTTCAAAAAGGGGGCCAGACGAAAAAGGTTCTATAAATATAGAGAACACTACACTAGGACAAACACGCCTTTCTGTGGTGGATATCAATGGCGGGCATCAACCGATGCGTGACAACTCAAAACAACTCACAATCGTTTTTAATGGAGAAATTTATGATTACAAAGAGCTCACAAAAACCCTTAAAGAAAAAGGTCACATTTTTTCCACAAACTCTGACACTGAAGTGATTCTCAAGGCGTACATAGAATATGGGATTGATTGTCCAAAATATCTAGACGGAATGTTTGCCTTTGCAATCTGGGATGATGAAAAAAAAGAACTTTTTATTGCACGAGATAGATTTGGCAAAAAACCATTTTACTATACATGGATTAACGACATGTTCTTGGGCTCTTCAGAAATTAAGGCGCTTTTCGCTAGCGGGTTGGTTAAGGGAAAAGTTGACCCTATAGCAATTGATAACTACCTCCAACTTTCATACATACCACCATGGAAAACAGTGTACTCAAACATTCACACACTCCAACCAGCGCATGCGTGTATTGTAAAAAATGGGAAGATTAAAAACTGGCAATACTGGCAACTAAAAAATAATCCTAGTGAAATATCGTATGAAGAAGCAAAAAAAATAATAAAGGATCTACTTAATAATGCTGTAAAAAAACGCACAGTAGCTGATGTTGAGATAGGTAGCTTACTTTCTGGTGGTGTTGACTCAACCATCATAACTGCATATACGCAGAAATATACCAAACAACAAGTAAAAACATTCTCTGTTGGGTATGAAGGGTATATCAATGAACTTCCGTTCGCAAAGCAAGCATCAGAAAAAATAGGAACAGAGCACTACACACTACAAACAAAGAGTGAGTTAATTAATGAATTAGAGAAAGTTGTGGATTATTTAGATGAACCACATGCTGATTCTTCAAATCTTTCTCAGTATTTGATATCGGGCCTTGCGTCATCGAAAGTTAAGGTAGTGATGTCCGGTGATGGGGCCGATGAATTGTTTATGGGATACGGTTGGTACTGGAAATACTGGAATACTAATAAACTTATTCGTCTAAAGAATTTCTTTTTCTCAAATCAATTCAAGGAATACTTAAAACACACTGCTATTTTTTCTAAAAAAGACCGCCTAAATTTATTGATAGATAAATCACTACTAAGTGATGATATTGAAAAAAAATGTACTAATAAAAACACGTGGCTCAATAGGACAAAACAAATAAATATATTCGATTTGACTACTTATCTACCAGGGCAACTTCTTGTGAAAATAGATCGGATGAGCATGGTGCACGGACTTGAAGTCCGCTCCCCTTTTTTAGATTACAAGTTGGCGGAATTTGTCTACAATTTACCGACTGAATTCAAGATGAATAAAAATGGTGGCAAAATAATTTTAAAAGATATTCTTTTAGAAATTATGCCAAAAGAATTTGTATACAGGAGAAAACAAGGTTTCGGTGCGCCGGTTAAAGAGTGGCTTCAAACAGAAAGTGTTAAAAGTTTTATCAAAAAAACACTAAGTGAAGATACTCAGTTGTATAAATTTTTAAAAAAAGAAGAAGTATTAAATATATTTGACACTTCTTACAAAAAAAATGATGATAAAGCTCAATATAAACTTTGGTCAATATTTTGCTTAGCACTATGGTTTAAACATCACCAAAAATATCATGAGTAAGGTAAAAGCCATTTACTGGGCGTACAGAAATAAAATAACAAATAAATTTTTAGGAGTTGTTCATATGCCAGCTTTGGGAAAAAAGAAGGGAGATGTATTAATCTCGTACATTACCGAGCCATTCACCAACGCGCCTTGGGAACCTCTTTCGAACTACCACACGATGTACTGGGAGTGTTATGAACTAGCAAGAATTTTAAGCGAAAAAGGATATTCTTCTGACATAATAGATTCAAAGAACACCGAATTCACTCCCCGAAAACCGTATAAGATCTGTATAGATTCTGAAAAAAACCTGGAGAGATTTCTTCCCTATATCCCAAAAGACTGTAAAAAAGTTTTTTTTGAATTCATGTCTGATTGGAAAGCTTACAATGAAGCTGAGGAATCAAGACTTTTGGCGCTAGAAAAAAGGCGTGGAGTTAGAATGATTCCAAGAAGAAAGTTGGATCCATCAAAAAATGGAGAACTTGCAGACTACATAATAGGGTTTGGAAATAAGACAATATTCAAAACATTTGAAAAGTATAATAAACCTGTAATACATATCCCGATATCTTCAGTAAAAGAATTTGATTATCCTGAAAATAAAGATTTTAGTGAATCAATGAAAAATTTTGTATGGATGGGTGGTGGCGGAGCGGTCCTAAAGGGGCTTGATATAACACTTGAGGCGTTCAGTAAAATGCCTGAATTTAACCTTCACGTACTTGGGCCAGCTTCCGCTGAAAAAGATTTTACAGAAGAGTACAAAAAAGAACTTTATGAAACTCCTAATATTAATTATTACGGGAGAGTTGATGTTACTGGAGAAAAATTCAAGGGTATCATTGATAAATGCTCGGCAGTCGTATATCCGTCAGGAGCGGAAGGAACATCTGGAACAATAGTCCTTGCGATGCATGCGGGATTAATTCCTATAATTTCCCCCGAAACTGGGGTTGATGAAGCTTCTGGATATATTCCACTAGAAAACCCAACACCAGAATCAATAATTGAAACAATAACTAAATTTTCAAAAATAACAGAAGTTGAAGCTAAAAAGATTTCAAAAAAAACCTGGGAATATACTAGAAATCATTACACAAGAAAAGCTCATACTGATGCATGTAAAAAATTCATAGAAAAAGAATTAAAAATATGAATAATCCACTAATCAGTGTAATAATCCCAGTTTACAATTGTGAAAAAACAATTTCTATCGCTCTTGAGTCTATAATTAATCAAACTTATAAAAACTTAGAAATAATCGTAGTTAATGACGCAAGTACCGATAATACAAAAAAAATAGTTGAAGAAATATCCAAAAAGGATACTAGAATAAAAGTTGTAGATAGTGAAAGTGATCCAAATCGCTTTGATAAAAAACTAAATCGTAACGTAAATGCGGGATATTCAGCAAGAAATACTGGCTTTAAATACGCAAAGGGAGCGTTAATAACATTTCAAGATGCAGACGATGCATCGTTTTTAAACAGAATTGAAATTCAATTTAATTTATTAGAGAAATATAATTCTACCCACCTTACGCTTGATTGGATTAATTTTGATGAAAAGTATTTAAACAAAAAATTATTATCAGAAAAATTTCTAAATAATTTAAAAATTCTATCCCCTAATGATCTTTACCTCATGTCCCAAAGATCAAAAGGATTTGTGGCAAGAATTTCTACATCGTTAAATAAAATTACCCCATTCCACCTAAAAAGACTCCGAATAATACACAGATTATTTTTTGGGTCATACGAAAACTATCCTGGAGCTGGGAACTCCCCTCTTTTTAAGCGAGAAGTTACTGAAAAAGTAAAATTTAGAAACTTAAAAGAGCGGACTTGGCCGTCCTTTATGGGCCGTGGTGCTGATAAAGATTTTAATTTCCAAGTCGCTGAAACATTTAAAAATAGTCATGTCTGTTTTATTCCCCTTTATATGTGGAGGGTGGAGAAAAAAACTGAAAACTATGAGGGGGAGATATTTACAGAATAAAAACTTTTACTCACCAAAAAGATTTTGCTCAACCCCCTCACAAATAGAGTGCCCCAACAACATGTGACATTCTTGTATACGAGGAGTGTCGCTTGAAGGAATTTTTATTATGTAATCACATAATAAATCCATTTTTGAAGGCTTCTCCCCCGTAAAACCGACTGTTATCATCCCGATATTTTTGGCCTCCTCTAGTGCTAAAATTACATTTTTTGAACCACCAGAAGTTGAGAGTCCAACTAAAACATCCCCTTTTTTGCCAAGGGCTTTTATTAACCTTGAATAGACAACATCGTAGGAATAGTCGTTAGCAACAGCGGTAAGATAAGAAGTATTAACATGAAGTGCCTCAGAAGAGAGTGGTTCTCTGTCAAAATAATACCGTCCGGAAAGTTCTGCGGCTAGGTGCTGAGCATCAGCAGCACTTCCTCCGTTACCACACCATAAGGTTTTATTACCAGCTTTATAGCTTTCTGTTATAGTTTTGGTTATATCTTCCGCAATACTAATAATCCTAGCATCATCTAATAGTCTCTTCTTTGTATCAATAGATGTTTGAATTCTGTCTTTGATAAACATGTACTTACTATCTCATAAATAACCTATATTTGTAAATTTTAAAACATTTTGATTTCTTGACTAAAAAGTAGCCAGACTTTATCATGACCAAGAATAAAATCTATGGAAAAAAATATAAATCTATCCTATCTTGTAGTAACCAGAAATAAGCTTCCATACCTAAAGGTTACTTTAGAAAAATTAATTTCTCAAAAAAAAGAAGATGAGGACATTTTAGTAGCAGATGGGCAAAGTTCTGATGGTACAAAAGAATATCTTGCTGAACTAAAAAGTCTCGGGCGTATTGATTTTTATTTATCAGAACCAGACGTAAGTGTCGCTCACGCCATAAACAAGTTAATCCTAATATCAAAGGGTAGTCTTCTTCGGTTCATGGCAGATGATGATGCGTCACATTATCAATCAATAAACGCCTGTAAAGAGTTTATGATGAAACACCCTGAAATAGATCTAGTAAATACCGAGGGTGGAGTTCTTGGTTCCAATGGGAAACTTAAAGCTCTTACCTATGTAAATACTTTTAAAGAATACAAAAAAAATCACATACCATTTTCATTCTGTGAACTCGGCATGATCTTACGTCGCACCTCTATTCCACTAATAGGTCTACGAGACCCCGTATTCAAACGAGCAGATATGGAAATGTCTTTACGGATTACGTCCGGAATGGCAAAAATTGCTTGGTATACTGGGTACTCTTACGTAAACATAGTAACCCCACAAAGTGCAAGCAAAACCCTAGCAAAAGAGATGGCGTCTGAAACCGACAGATTAAACAAGTTCTATTTGGGAAAAAACCCAGACAATTTCTTTGTAAATAAAATTAAAATCATAAAAAATAAAGTAGGGATGATTTTATTTAAAAAAAATAATAGAATGGTAGAGCTTGGTTCAGACTGGTTTTCGTTTCTATCTTCGTCTGAAGAGTGGCTGGAGATAAAGAATAAAGAAATAACACCTGAATTTATTTATTAAAATTAGAAACACTGATTATGTTATACAAAATTATTACACTGGCTAGACACAACACTCTGATCAATAGAGCCTTAAGAAAGCTAAAAAAAATAACTGGAATAAAACAAACTACTAATGCCGACTTGGTTAGGAAATATGTTAAAGGAAAATCTTTTGCTGACGTTGGCGCACTATGGGGTGTAAATGGATTAAATTCATTCATTGCAGAAGAAAGTGGGGCAGGAAAAGTAACGGCCGTTGATATATATCCCGAGAGTCCGAAATTTATAGAAGAGAAAAATAAAAGAAATTCCAACATTGGATTCGTTCAAGGAGATATCCATCAGTCTTCAACAACCGATGCAATTGGAGTATGTGATGTTGTGCTATGTTCTGGAGTTCTATATCACACACCAGACCCTATTCACCTCCTCACGAGACTTCGTGCTATTTGCGGAGAAACTCTCATCTTAAATACTGCGTCAATTCCAGAAGTTCCGGGAATGAAGAACGTAGCAGTACTATATCCATTTTTAGATGAAAACCAGAGAAAAATCTGGAACAGAAAAATGACCAGCCAAATTGGGATAACAACTCCATATGAACCAGAAGAGGGTTATGCAAACTGGTTCTGGGGAATGACCCCTAGTTCAATAGAATCAATGCTCAAATGTGCTGGATTTGAGGTGATTAAAAAATTTATATCACCCTTCGATTCAATTTTTGTTTGTAAAACTGCTCCAGTAAAATTATCTGCTTCGTCTGGGGAATGGACTCTTCCAAAATCAAGAGCATAACCTGTTTCAATAGAAGGTTTATATTCTAAAAAACTTGATTTTTCTATGTCTATTACTTCTCGTTATAATAATCCCCGTATTCCACCAAGATAGTACTTTTACCGTCCTCTCTTTCTAGGGCCTTTTTGTACGCAGGAAAAATATCTTCTGGTTCTTCAAGACGAATTATCTCAACATTTGGACACATCAGACGAAACGCTTCGGTATAATCACCTATGTGCTGAAACTGTGGGTGCATAGGGCGGACAGAACCAATGCCGGTACGTATAATAACTTTTGGCTGATAGCCTCCGTTTGACATAATAGACAATTTGTCTAAATGATTAACCAGCTGGTTTGTTCCTACAAGCAAAAAATTCCACCTTGGGAAAATACTTACTGGGACGTGCCCAGCTAACGCAAGCCCGATAGACATTCCCATCTGCATTTCCTCAGCAACTGGAAGTTCTAAAAGTTTTTCTTTTGGAACATTTTTAAGTGTTGTGGTCATTGCAGTTCCTGGACACGCCACTGCCTGCCCAATAAAAAAAGACCTTTCATCTTGTGCAATCATTTCCATCGCGCGACTAAGTTCTTCAAAATATTTCATAAGTTAAAATTGAACACGCTCCCCTGCCCCAGCGTGAGGATATTTAGTTTGGTATTTATAATAAACCACATTAGGATTTTTAGAATCTTCGTATGTAAGTTTATCTTGCTTCCATGTGCTAAGTGTCTCTGTACACACAGATTTTCCATTGTCTTCAATAATAAAACGTATTGGCAAATCATGGTTTGTCGCGTATTTAATGCACTCATGTGCTATGCCTGTCTCTGATGTCATGTCTCCCATAAAACAATGAACTTTATTTTTTCCTCCACTTCTTTTAATCCCCATTGCAACCCCAACTGCAATAGGAAGAATCCCACCAACGATTGCAGAAGAAACTATTCTCTGTTCTGGGAAACATAGTGATATTGATCTATTTGCGAGAATTTCTTCGCGAAGCCTATCTTCCGGCACCCCCTTTAAAAGACACTGATAATGACTTCGCCAAGAACACATCACCCAATCTTCCTCTTTAACATCACGGAATACTTCTATTATTTCCTTTTCATTTCCATAATAAAGATGTACAGGGGAAGGAATTTTTGCAGAATTAAATAAATCCGCAATTTCTGTTTCAAAATTAATTAAATCTTCTGGGGTTAATTCTTTCCCTTTCTGAAAAGGTGTCTGGTTTGTATCCATAATTTACGATTATATCATAACGTATATATTTAAAAACAAATGTTCTTTCTTTGGTATTTAAGCAATAAAAAAAACCGCACATGACGAGATGCAACATGTGCGGCTTAAGTTCCTTCTGAAAACTACCCCCCTGGAGTGAGGTCCCCAAGAATCTTACGCTTCAAGTGAAAACCAAGTAGTCCTTCGATGGTTTTGCGCTGTTCCAAACCAAACCTTTTTTCCACCAAAGAGAGGAAAGCAGGGTTGGAATGATAGATGTCCCATGCTTCATCGCGGAACCTTAAAACTTCCGCGGATGTGCAATGTTTTGTGGGCATCGGTTGGCAATGATAAGAAAGGAATCCAAAGCCGGCATAAGAATCCGGCAAAACAATCCCCTTCTTCTTTGCCTCGACATAGAGAGAACTCCCCGGCAATGCCATGCACGGATACATATTCGCTTCTTCCGTGTTAAGCTCCATCGCAAGCTCGAGTGTCTCCTGCATCGTTCCGACTGAATCTTCCGGCAGGCCAAAGATATAGTTCGCGATAACGTTAATATCATGATCGCGGACCGTCTTCACAACTTCACGGATATTCACATCCTTGAAAGTCCCTTTCGAAACTTCCTTGCGGACATTTTGGTTCCCCGACTCAACCCCGAGAGCAAGCCAATCAATGCCTGCCCTTTTGAAAAGGTCGAGATACCGCGACTGGACGCTGTCGACGCGAGCATATGCCCACATGCGAAGTCCCAGCTCTCTTTCAACAACAAAGTTGAGAAGCGGTTCGAAATATTTCCTTTGCAGGAAAAACATCTCATCGGAAATCCTAACCGTCCTGACGCCCATCTTGGAAAGCTTTTCGAGCTCGCCTGCGATGAAACCCGGCGACCAAAAACGCATCCCGGGTGAATCCGCCGCGGAAATATCGTCGCCGTTATTGTTACGGTTTACGATGTTGATCATGCAGAAATTACAGCGAAACTGACAGCCCAGTGAGGTATAGATAGCGGCGAACGGACTCCGGTTGTTTTGATTGAAGCCAGCGTGCCAAATGTGCGCACGATACATATCCAACGGCTTTTCACGATAAGGCAGAAGATCCCACGCGTAGCCTGGCAAGTCTTCGTCCATTCTTTCTTGCGGAACGACCTGTTCGGGTGGATTCAGGATGGAGGCTCCTCCTGTCTTGAATCCAATTCCCCTCACAGTAAAAAACGATGATTTTTCCAGGTCGGTCCGAAGAAGATTGTGAAGTGCGTAAACGCCTTCGTTCAAGAGAACGATGTCGACACAATCAAGTGCGAGAACTTCGCGTGGCAAAGCACTGACATGAGACCCAACAAAGCATGTTGGGTATTCCGGGAACTCGTGTTTCAAGGCTTCGCCCAAAAGCTCCGCTCCAGCCATACTGGCTGTACCAGAGTTGGGATTCTGCCCGTACATCACGAAACAAACCAGACGTGGTTTCATGTCGTCAATGCGTTTAACCGCTTCATCGACAGAGAGGTGCTCGGCGCCACAATCAAGAATCGCGACACCAAAACCTTTCGCCCGACAACTTTGGGCCAACAAAAGCGCCCAGGTTGGCGGTTCAATTGCTGTGTATTTTTCACTCAACCCCTGATAAGCCTGAAAGGACGAATCGGGATTAACAAACAAAACGTCTAATTTTTTATCCACGATACACCTCTCTATAAGTGATTGATTTGAGTTGGGACTGTCCCATATTTAAGGAACTTTCTCTTTTAATTTTATATCACAAATTACAAAAAAAAGCAATACCTGATTGCTTTTTTATACACGTAAACAATAATTATTTAGTGGCGGTTATTTCTTTTGCAACCTCTTTACGCCAATGATTGATGAGGTGTTCCATGCTTTCTTTAAAGGTGTAGTTTGGCTCCCATCCTGTCACTTCACAAAATTTACTAGTATCAGGTATTTGAAGTGTTACATCTGATGGACGAAGTAGTGCTGGGTCTACCCTAGTTGGAATTGGTTTTTTTGCAAGAGATATTAGTGTATCTAAAAAATCACGTACGGACATTGTTGTGGTGCCTCCAATGTTGTAAGCCTCCCCTGGTTCACAGTACATAAGCGCGTCCCAATATGCCCTCATGGCATCTCTTACGTCAATAATCGTTCTTATTGAATCAAGATTTCCGTGTACCAACTCCTTCTGTAAGCCCATTTCTATTCTAACTACTTGTCTCGCAAAAGAAGTTGCAAAAAGATCAGTTCTACGAGGGTTCAAATAAGTAAACATCCTCGTCCTTATTATCGGCATTTTATATGACTTAAAATAGCTATAACCAAGCATATCTTGTGCCACCTTTGAAACAGCATAAGGGCTCGTTGGGCACATTGGGGTATTTTCGTTTATTGGAACATATTTTGGATCTACAACGCCATAAACCTCCGAACTACTACAAAGTTGGATAAGCGGGTTAATTTTTGCCGCGCGAATAGCCTCAAACAGGTTTGCTGTACCCATAATATTATTATTCAAAACAGAGAGTGGTGTTTGAAAAGACGCACGCACATTAGCATGGGCTGCCAAATGAAAAATTGCATCTGGTTTGCTTTTTTCTAGTGCCGATAAAACAGAACTAAAATCCATAAGATCACATTCATGTAAGGTAACCTTATCTCTAATCTCGTGAAGATTGTCTGTAACCGTAGTGCTGTGCCAGCGACCCATCCCATGAACTTCAATTTTAGGATGATTTTTAACTATATATTCGGCCAAATAACTACCCCCTGACCCCGAAATACCCGTAATCAAAACTCTTTTAATTTTTTTTAATCTTGCCTCAGATTTTTTATTTTTTTGTTGTTTCATAATTTTTAATTATTTAATCAAGAGAATAAAATATCATGTAATGTTATGTAAAAAAAATACCTCTGTCAATTTTACCGTCAAAAACCTTAAAGTCTTAAATTAAGTTCACGAAAATACTCGCCTTCTCATTAAGTGCCTAATTATGATATTCTATGGAATCTAACACTAAATAAGTATAAACTACGAAAATAAAATGAAAAAACAGGCAAAAACTAGTAACTGGCCACTAATGTATAACAACATTTCAAAAGACGACGTTAATAAGGTTATTTCGTTTCTATCACAAAAAAATATCCCCATCCTAACGCAATCAAAAAAAGTCAGGGAATTTGAAGAAAGTTGGTCAAAATGGCTTGGAGTTAAATATAGCGTTTTTGTAAACTCTGGAAGTTCAGCTAACCAAATTACAATGCTTGTCTTAAAAGAGCTATACGGAACAGGAGAGATAATTGTACCGCCACTAACGTGGGTATCTGACATTGCGTCAGTTCTACAAAATGGTTTTACTCCTGTGTTTTGTGATATCAACCTAACGACACTAGCGATAGATATTGAGGAAATAAAGAAAAAAATAACCCCAAAAACTCGCGCCATCTTTTTAACTCATATTCTTGGGTATAATGGACTTACCCAAGAACTATTAGATTTATGCAAAAAAAAGAAAATAATACTAATTGAAGACACCTGTGAATCACACGGGGCAACCTTTAAAAATAAAAAGTGTGGATCCTTTGGTTTAGTATCTAATTTTTCTTTTTACTACGCACATCACCTATCTTCAGTTGAAGGTGGTATGGTTTGCACAAATGACGAAAAAATATATCAATACGCAAGGATGTTTAGGTCACATGGAATGGTTCGTGAAAGCACAAATGAAAAAATAAAAAAAGATTACGCAAAAAAATACAAAGATTTAAATACAGATTTTATATTCTCATCTCCTGCCTACAATATGAGAAATGGCGAAATTAACGCCGTTATGGCGTTAAACCAATTGAAAAGATTGGACAAAAACAACAAAACAAGAAAAGACAACTTAAAAATTTTCCTAAAAAACCTCGACTCCAAAAAATACTTCACAAACTTTAACCAAACCGGTAATTCTAATTACGCCTTTACCCTACTTTTAAATAATCCTGACTTTAAAAAGAGAGATCTAATAGAAAAAACATTAAAAGAAAACGGTGTAGAATTTAGAAGAGGAATGTCTGGCGGTGGAAACCAGCTAATGCAACCTTACTTAAGAAAATTGTTTGGTAATGAATATTTAAATTACCCAAACACAAACCACGTTCACCATTTTGGGTGGTATATTGGAAACTACCCAGACCTAAATAAAGATCTAATTCCTAAGCTGTGTAAAATGTTAAACTCTATATGATAATAGTAAAATCACCGCTTAGAATATCTTTTTTTGGTGGATCTACAGATTATGAATCTTTTTACAAAGAACATGGTTCTTTTATTATCGGCACCACGATTGATAAATATATATGGCTCTCCGCCAGATATAGACCTAAAATTCTACCAAAAGAACACTCGATAGCTTACTCTAAACTTGAGGTGGTTTCGTCTTTTGAAGAGGTGCAAAATCCCCTTATTAGAGAAGTTCTAAAATACCACGATATACGCAATCATATTGATTTCACCTCCTCGGCAGACGTTCCCTCTAGGACGGGACTAGGTGGTTCATCCTCTTTTTGTGCTGGGATGATACACCTTATGAAAAATCTAAAGGGGGAGTTTTCAGAAAAAAAAGATATCGCAAAAACAGCTATTCATATCGAGAGAAACATCTTAAAAGAAAGTGGTGGTATTCAAGATCAAATATGGGCAGCATATGGAGGATTTAACACCATAAAAATAGATAGGAACGGGGACTTTGAAGTTACTCCTATTCCTGTTTCAGATAAATTTAAACGAGAACTTGAGGAGTCTATTGTCCTAATTTACACAAACGACCAAAGAAACCAAAACGAAATAGCTCAGTCTCATGAAAATAAAGACAAAAAAAAGATACTGGACTTATCTCTAAAAGCTTATGATTATTTTATAAAAGAAGACATAAGGGGTATTGGGGAATTGTTACTAGAGTCGTGGAATGAAAAACGTAAAATATCATCACTTATCTCTACTGAAAAAATAGATAAAATGGCGGAAAAAGTTATGAGTATGGGCGCCTACGGAATAAAGCTTCTCGGTAGTGGTGGCTGTGGTTTCCTGATGGTGATATGCAATAGTGATGTTAAAAAGAAAATAGTAGAAGAATTTAAAGAAAATATCCTCGAATTTAAATTTGAAGACAAGGGTACTTCGATTGTGTATCCAAACTAATTTAATTGAAAGGTTTTTGTTTTGAATATATAATAAAAAAATATGAAAAAAATACTTGTAACTGGTGGGGCGGGATATATAGGAGCAGTTTTAGTTCCAGATTTACTTAAGGCTGGACACGAGGTCACCGTAATCGATAATTTTCTTTTTAAACAGTCGCCACTTCTTGATGTCTGTAATTACAAAACCTTAAAAATTATCCGAGGAGACGCAAGAAACGAGTCATTGATTAAGGAGCATATTGCCGACAAGGATTATATAATACCGCTCGCCTGTTTAGTTGGTGCCCCCCTATGCGACCAGGACCCACTAAGCGCTACAAGTATAAACCGCGACGCAATTCTAATGCTCCTTAAACTTCGCACCCCAGAACAAAAAATAATTTTCCCGAACACAAATAGTGGTTATGGGCGAATGGAGGAAGGGGTTGCGTACTGCGACGAAAACAGTCCACTTGAACCAGTCTCACTTTACGGAAGATTAAAAGTTGAAACAGAAAAGGCCCTTCTTGAAGCGGGCAATGCTATTACATTTAGACTTGCAACAGTTTGTGGGGTTAGTCCAAGAATGCGCATGGACTTACTTGTAAATGATTTCGTATATCGAGCCATAACAGACCGCGCTGTTGTTTTGTTTGAGCCACACTTTAAAAGAAACTACATACACGTAAGAGATGTCTCACGTGCCTTCCTCCACGCAATTGAGAACTTTGAGAGCATGAAGAATCAAACATATAATGTTGGTCTATCAGATGCGAACCTAAGCAAATCTGAATTGTGTGAAAAAATCAAAGAACAATTACCTAAATTTGTATTTATTGAGTCCCCTATTGGTGAAGATCCAGACAAAAGAAATTACGTAATTAGTAATGAAAAAATAGAAAAGACTGGATTCATGCCACAAGTATCGATAGAAAATGCTATAACTGAACTAATAAAAGGTTACCAAGTGGTTAGAAAAAACCAGTTTTCTAACGTTTAAAACAATAAACATGATAATAGGAATAGTATCTGGCTATTTTAACCCATTACACTATGGGCATGTTGAATATATAAACGGAGCAAAAAAACACTCAGATAAACTTATTTGTATAATAAACAGCGACAAACAAGTAGCGCTAAAAGGTTCTTTTCCATTCATGGACGAAGATCATCGAGCTAAAATAATCAGCAACTTAAAATCTGTTGATGAAATATTCATATCAATAGATAAAGACAAAACACAATGTGAATCACTAAAATACCTTAGAAATAAGT
>Ga0172379_10007631_pt1 | contig 13954 bp, 11 predicted proteins | sample GrowelOW334metaG_FD_119756 | JGI IMG/M metagenome (GOLD analysis project Ga0172379, IMG submission 119756) | Groundwater microbial communities from an aquifer near a municipal landfill in Southern Ontario, Canada - Groundwater well OW334 metaG | ecosystem: Environmental > Aquatic > Deep... | reverse complement strand
GGGACTGACCCAGGTCAGCTTACAACGCCGGTCACTGGGACCGTACCCGTCTGAACTGGTTCACTTTAACCCGTACCTGACCCGGACCTTACGGGAAGTCGGACTGCGGCGGATTATCCGGCAACAGTTGGTGAATCCGTAAAGGGAAGAATTAAAAAACAGGACTCCTGATTCGGATAGAAATTTGGTAAAATGTTCAGGTTAGTTTGGGCCCGTCGTTCACCGGTAGGATGAGTCTATGGCATAGACTAGAAAGGGGTTCAATTCCCCTCGGGTCCACCAACAACCAGAAAGAAAAGAAAGTTAAGAACGGAGTTCTTGAAGGTTGGCGACGATAGCGGCTTCATCTCTTTTAAGTTCTTCAAGTCCTTGGCGATAGAGGGAAACCCGTGGATCAGTAGGTTTGGAACCTAAGGCTTCTGCCTGCTGTTCCAGGGCTGACAGACTGTTTCTGACTTGGGAGATTACGGCTCGGATACCCTTAAGACGTTGTTCGCCGAGACTGACCTGTCCGGCGGTTATATGGGCTTCTGAATTTCGTTGTTCTAATTTAGCCATAGTAGATTATATACCCAATTGTCCAGTTTTATTAAGTTTTTGGCGGCAGGAGGGATCGCGATTTGGGGAAAGAGTCGGGTGTATGGGTGGACCATGGGAGGATCGCACTCCCGTATCCGCAATGCGAATGCGGCGCACTACTACTATGCTAATGGCCCTAACAGAAGTAATTTTATCAGACAGAGCGGAAGAGAGTTAACTAGGGGGTGGTTGTGGGTACCGGTGAGGTGGTGGGCTTAGGTGACGGAGTGGGAGTAGTTTCCGGGCCTAATTCGGACGGAAGGTTGATGGGGGGATTAACTTTGGGGGTGGGAAGAGGCTTAGCCGTTTCCAATTCGGATTGGGCAGGTTCAGCCGGAACTTGGGTGGCGGTGCCGATTAGTTTACCTAAGGCTTCCAATTCACCCTTAGCTTTGGTGTAGTCAGCGGAGTTTTTGTCGACGATGTTAACGACCTGTTGCATGGCGGTGTAGGCGTTCTGGTAATCTTTCTTCTCTTTATAGGTGGCTGAGATGTTGTAGTAGGCATTGGCATAGTTGGGTTTAAGGTCGGCTGCCTGGAGGAAGAGACGCAAGGCTTCATCATAGTTCTTGCGGGCATAATAAATACCACCGAGAGAGACGCGCAGGACAGGGTTGGTCGGATCCAGGGTGATGGCCTGCTGATAGGAAGCGACCGACCATTGATCTGCGCCTTGGGCAAAATTGAGGAGGTTCTGGTAAATTCCGGCCAAGTTTTCCAAATTGGAAGCTTTGGTGGGATTTAAGGCAACGGCGTTTTTAGCTTCCTGAATAGACTGCTGAACCAATTGGGTAATAGTGCTGCGGTCCTCGGTCGTTAAATCCTTTTTGGTGGCGGCGGAATTGGCAAGCAGCAGGTAAGTCTGGGAAGCGGCAATGCGGTAAATATCCCGGTAAGGATTAAGTTTGATGGCAGCATTTAACTTCTGGTAGGTGGTTTTACCGTCATTTTTTGCGGCTGCGGTCAGACCCTGTTGGAAGGTGACGTCGGCATAATAAGCTTTGGCTATGGGAGCGCCGTAAATGACGACTAAGGCGAGAGAACCGGCTAAGAAAATCCAAGGCAAGATGGGAGTGCGAATGCCATTGTCTGAAGCAGCGATGATGTCAATGTTAGCTTCGTGGACCAGTGAAGAGCCCATGATTTTAAGTGAACTGATAATAACTGAGAACAAAGAGAAGAGGAGGAATAAGGTGACAACGCCGGGCGGGACAAAGAAGAAGGAGATAAATAAGAGTACTGCAGTAACGGAAGCTGCCAGCGCTAAGGTATGGGCGTATTCAGTTGAAGAGGAACGAACAGCCTTGACCAATAAGCCGGCAGTTTTAAGAACGAGGAAGACAATGGAAGCCAGGCCCAATAACCCTAAGGTGGTAAGAATGTGAAGGTAATAGTTGCTGGAACTGTTGAACCGGATGTTCCAATTCTGAGTTAAGTTGTAGGAAACCGGCTTAAAGCGGGTGAAATCTATGAGGTAGGTGTCAGCTCCCGTACCGATCAGCGGGGACGATTTCAGAGCTTCCATGGCAATGACCCATCCGGCTGACTGGGAGAGAAACAGCGGTTGATTGTTGGCATCTCTAAAAATACGGAAGGCGGTGATTCCGGAGGCGGCGATAAAGATGAACAGAACAATAGAGAGAGTTAGGACACGATTAGAGCTTTCCTTGTGTTTGAAGATGAGGATACCCAGGAAGGGGATAAGGGAGCACAGGGAAACTAAAGTGACCAAAGCACTTCCGGTAGGAGTCCAGATGCTGGATTTAAGGAACGCCAGCGGAATAATCTTACCCATAATTCCGCTACCCCAAAGCAGGGAAAACAGAGCCAGAATAGAGAAAGATCCAATCAAACCCAGAACTAATTGTTCCAGTTGTTTTTTAGTGCGAATAAAATTAGTGGCGGCAAAGAAAAAGACAGAGAGGGCGACGATTGTACCGGTCTGGCCAGCATTGACAAAAGCATCCAGGCGATTTGGTGTACGGGCAATAGTGGAGATAATCCAAGCGGCTAAGAAGGCTAAAATCGGCAGGCCCAGAGGGCTGCGGGTGATTTTGACTTGTTTATCCAGGACAAATCCCAGAGACCAAATGATAAGGAGAATAGCCGAGACAGAAATAAGGAGGATATTTTTGTTAAAATCATAAAATTCAGATGTGATGGGCAAAAAGAAAAGCGGTAACAGAACCGTAGTGATGAGGATAATATAGAAACCAATTTTGTGAAGGAATCCGGATTTCATATTTGTTTTTACTGTAAGGGTTATAAAGGAGAGAGTCAAGAAGTATTTAGTAGTAGGTCTGACCCATTGCGCAACAGGTCAGACCTGTGTTATAAGTGGGTTATGCCGGTAAAATTTAAACTGAAAGAATATTGCGAGGGGGGAGTGTACCATATATATAATAGGGGGATCGACGGGAGAGAGGTGTTTGTTACAGGCGAGGATTACGAAATGTGGATTAATCTGATGCAAAGATATCTGGGGGAATGGCAGGAGAAGCAGGATCCCAGATTTAAAGGTGAGCGGCCATATATCTTGCGGCATAAAAAAGAGATGAATCTCAGCGGTCAGGTCAGAGTTTTGGCTTATTGTCTGATGCCGGATCATTTTCATTTAGTAATCAGGCAGGAAGTAAAGAACGGAATAACTCAGTTGATGCGCAGACTTATGACAAATTATGTAATGTATTTTAATAGAAAGTATAAGCGGAGCGGAATGTTGTTTGAAAACGTATACAGAGCGGTGCTTCTTCCGGATGATGACCTGGCAGTATGGATGACAAAGTATGTACACACTAACCCGGCAGTAAAAACAGTTAAGAGGTTTGGTCTGGTTGAGACGAGTAACGCTTTTTCTCCCGAGTACTATTTGTATTCAAGTTATCAAAATTTTTTGGGTGAGAGACATAACGACTGGGTTGATAGTGAGTGGGTTGGCGAAAGGTTAAAAAAGTTGGCAATGAAGTTCGGCCAAGAGGTCGGCTACAGGGAATTTGTAGAGGATAATCAGAACTGGAAGATGCCGGAAATGAGGAAGTATTTGCTGGAATAGACAGAATTGAGGTTGCGAAGGAGGAAGAAAGATAAAAAATCTAATAATCTCAGGCTCAACGACCCGCTGTAGTCGTTTTTGGAGCACGATTTTTGAGAAAAAGACGCTTTCTCCGTGTTTGGAAGTTATTGCAGAGGAGGTCATGAAACAGTTTGCCTTATAGTAGTTAACCTATAGGCCTAGATAAAATTAATGAATGATGATAATAACAACCATGAGACTGGTGGTTGAATGGTAGGAGGGTAAGTCAGAGTGAAGTTAAATTGGTTAGCAGTGATAATTTGAGTGTGACAGAAATTTACGGAAAATCCGTTTAGGTCCGGAACTGAGGGAAGACTGATTTCTTATGCTTTTGCCTTGAATTAGAACCAGGTAGGAATACCGATATTGGTTCAAAAATCATGAAGTAAGCAATTTTACAGTTTGGCGAGGGGAAAAAAGGTTGCGGGTTTTATGAAAAAGAACAGAGGGCCTCATTGCGAGAGCATCATTTTAGCTATCTGTTCATTTTTACTTGACAGAAATTCGAATAAAGCTTGTGTCAATTTAATGTTGTCGGATAATCTCTCCTATATTGGCGGCGAAACGACAGAATTTTCCAGATTGAGCGGTACTGCGGGACTAACTTTGAAAGTGACGGAAGAGCTACGGGTATTTTGACTTACCGATATCTTCTAATACATTAATATTAATCTGCCAGCTTGTTGTAATCAGAACCGATTCAGAACAGGCGGGAGTTATAAGAGTATGTCCGGACTTTTTTGATCAGATTCCGCGTGCATCTCCGGTGAAACTGCCAGAGAGAAGCTACGGATTAATAAAAGGACGGATAAAACCAGCAGAGTGAAAACTGACCGAAAATCGAGATTGATGTTGTTTTAACTATTTAAGGGTAGATTGTTTTAAATTGGGAGCAGTTAGATACTTTTTGACAGAATAGAAGGCAAAGCTGAAAAACCAAAATCTTTGATCCGATGCCTTTTGAAGAAGAAGGGAGAGGAAAAAGTGAATATTAAGAAAAATTGTGGGAGTTAAACAAAATTGAGATATTGTTTTTCAGTTTGTGGTTGTTTGATAGTACTGAAGGCCACCTGAGAGAGAAAATTCGGAGGGTTATTTCATCAGGACCAGGGTGACAAAGAGGGTAATACTTAGACAGATGACGAAGGAGATAATACTAATAATAATGTAGGTCCAGACATTGGTTTCAGAGGAAAACGACGGAGAGGGATTTTTGTGTTCGGAAACAGAGACAGTTTCGGTTTGGTCTGAGGAGGGTAAATCTGAAAAGAAGGATTCCATTGTGTGAACCAGGTGTTCGGGGTGTTCTTCATGAACAGCCGCTGAGGGTTGGGGCGGTTGAGATGCCGGAGGTGAAAAAGGAACAGGCGAGGGAGGTGGTTCGATTGGTAAAACCGGTGACGGAGACGGGTTTTGGTATGGGGGCGGGGGTGGGGAAAAACTGTCGGAAGTATAGCGGGGAAGTGTGGAAGTTTGGGAAAGGCGGTCCGGTGACGGAGGAGTGGGGGCGGATGTGGGAGAGACGGAGACAAAAGTCGGAACGGCCGGTGGCGGGGGAGGCGAAACAGGTTGGGGCGGATATGCCGGGTAAACTGGCGGCGACGGCGGAGTGTCAATCGGGTGAGTCGGATACGAATTTGGAATCGGCGGTGGGGCAAAAGCGGCTGATTGAGGTTGAGGGATATTTGAGTAGGGAGGGTAGGGGTAAGAAGGAGAAGGAGGAATTTGGGAAGTAGATGAAGGCGGGGCAGAAGGAGGGATGGGGGGAAAATTAGAATAATCTACAGGCGGCGGCGACGGCGGTAGAGGGAAATCGGCTAAAGCGGCGGAGTCAGACATCTGAGGAACAATGCCAATTGACTGGCAATAATCAATAAACTTTTTTAATGAGGAGACCCGTCTTTTGGTGGTAGACGGAGGATTGGCCAGGGAAAGATATGATTCATACTCAGTAATGAAGTCGGGGGAGATATAAGAAGGAAGGGTTAAGGGAGAGAGGGGTTTGGAACCTTTTTGACCGATGAAAGAAAAAAATAAACGCAGATCGGAAAGATAATTTTTAATCGTGTTCGGAGAGGTCGTTTGCAGCGAAATGTATTTTTTGAATTCCTGGATGTAATATTGGAGGTAATCCATATAATTAGCTTTGTTACAGCGTGATAATACACTTTAGTTACATAAATATTCAAGGGGTAATCAGGGATAATCAGTTTATGTGAAAATAGGAATTATATAAGAACATTTTTTCACGAAAATTAAGTTTTGCATCATAATTTATGATTGCCTCAACGAAATTTACATAAAATTTAAATTTTGTTAGAGGTTTATGCGAATGTATGATTAGCAAATGGTCCAGTGTTTTTGCTAATTATTTAAATACAACTTAATAATTGAATTATCATCGTATTTTGAAAAATTATCATTAAATTTTTTGAAGGGCAATCACGATTACAATATTATTATAAGACTGTGTAAAAAATAGAGTTGGTATTAAACGATTTTTTATCCGGGATGTTTTTCCGGTGTAATAAGCTTAATAGAGCGAATTGAATGAAAAAAGGGAGTTTTTTACGGCAAATCTTAACCTGACTGTGTTGGTTTTTAGATCGAAGTGCGGAGTGGTTCGGGTTAGTTGTTTCCCGACTTAAAAAAAACTGAGGCTGAGATTATAATCAGAGAATGAATGCGGTAAAGTATGAGCCGGTAAAAGTAGAAAAGAAGTGGGTACAGATATGGCAGGATCTGGGTCTTTATAAGGCTGTCGATCAGGATAAAAAACAGAAGAGCTTTGTGTTGATTGAGTTTCCGTACCCATCAGGAGAAAGATTGCACGTAGGACACGCCAGAAGTTATTCGTGTCTGGATGCCGTGGCCAGAATGAGAAGAATGAAAGGTATGAATGTATTATTCCCGATCGGTTGGGATGCGTTTGGACTGCCGGCCGAGAATTATGCGATTAAGACAGGCGTGCATCCGATGGTGACTACGATGAAGAATATTGAAAATGCAAAGCGTCAGGCTATTTCCTGGGGATTATCGTTTGACTGGGACAGGGAGATTAATACTTCTGACCCAAATTATTACAAATGGACGCAGTGGATATTTATTCAGCTTTATAAGCAGGGGCTGGCTTACAAAGAGGAGATTGCGGTCAATTGGTGCCCTTCATGTAAAACGAATTTGGCTAACGAAGAGGTGATCGACGGAAAGTGCGAACGATGCGGAACGGAAACAGAGAGAAGGAAACAGTCACAGTGGCTGCTGCGGATTACCCAATATGCAGACAGACTGCTGGATGATTTGAAAACGGTAGCTTTCCGGGATGATATTGCGGCCCAGCAGATAAACTGGATCGGAAGAAAAGCGGGAGCAAAGGTGAAATTTAAAGTGGCAAGCTCAGGTGAAGCGAAGGCGGACCAGGGGAGAGAGCTGGAGGTGTTTACAACCAGACTGGACACAATATTCGGGGTGACGTTTATGGCGGTGGCTCCGGAGATGATGGAAGGCTTGATGGAAGCAGTGCCGGCTGAAAGGCAGATTGAAGTGAAAAAATATGTAACCGCTGCGCTGAACAAGAGTGAACGGGAACGGAAGCAGCGGACAGAAAAAACCGGAATAGACGCCGGTATCAGAGTTATAAATCCGGCTAACGGCCGGCCGGTGCCGGTTTGGGTGGCCGATTACGTAATGATGGATATCGGGACAGGGGCAATTATGGGAGTGCCGGGGCACGATGAACGGGATGCGGATTTTGCCAAGGCACATTCATTACCGGTGGTTTTGGTCGTAAGCGGCGGGAGTGACGGTAAAATTTATGAGGGGGAAGGGGAAGTAATTAACTCAGGTAAATACGACGGGCTGAGTTCCGATGCGGCCAGAAAACAGATGCTGGCGGAGGGATTGGGAAAGGCTGACTACCATTATCATATCCGGGATTGGGTGTTTTCGCGACAGCATTACTGGGGAGAGCCGATTCCGATGGTTTATTGTGATAAGGACGGCTGGGTGCCGGTTCCGGAGGAACAACTGCCGGTGAGATTACCGGAGGTGGAGAAGTATCAACCCACCGGAACGGGAGAGTCTCCGCTGGCACATATTGAGTCGTTCGTAAATACAACCTGTCCGATCTGTAAAGGTAAGGCCAGGAGGGAAACCGATACCATGCCCAATTGGGCCGGGTCATCGTGGTACTTTTTACGGTATACGGATGCAAATAATAATCAGGAGCTGGCGGACAAGAAGAAATTAAAGTATTGGCTGCCGGTAGATTGGTATAACGGGGGGATGGAACATACGACTTTACACTTACTGTACAGCCGGTTTTGGCACAAGGTGCTTTATGACTTAGGGGTGGTACCAACAATTGAACCGTATGCAAAACGAACGAGCCATGGGGTAGTACTTGGTCCGGACGGACGGAAGATGAGTAAAAGTAAGGGGAATGTGATAAATCCGGATGAGATTGTGGCTAAGTACGGGGCGGACACCCTGAGGATGTATGAAATGTTTATCGGGCCGTTTGAACAGATGGTTACCTGGAGCGATGAGTCGTTAGAGGGGGTGTTCAGGTTTCTAAAACGGGTATGGGGGCTGGTAGAACAGGTGAAAGGGGGTGGGGATAAACGACAAAACGGGGAAGAGGCAAAGAGAAGATTGGCAAAATTGATTAAAAAAGTGGAAGAAGATTTAGAAGGGGCGAAATTTAATACGGCGGTGGCGGCAATGATGGAATTTGTTAATTGGTGGTCGGAGAACCAGGAGAAAATAAATTCCGAAGGAGTCGGGATGTTTTTAAAGCTGTTAGCACCGATGGCCCCGTTTATATCAGATGAGTTATATCAGCGCTTACAGGGTGAAGGTGCCAAATTGATCTCAATACACAGTTTACAATGGCCGAAGTACGCAGCTGCGGATCTGCGCGGGGGGAAACAGACGTTGGTGGTTCAGGTGGACGGCCGGGTGAGGGGAAAATTGGAAATGGATGAAAATGAGGCTTCCCGGCAGGAAGATGTCGAGCCGGCAGCCAGACAGCTATCTAACACGGCAAAGTTCTTAAAAGAAAAACAGAAAGTAATTTTTGTTCCCGGGCGGTTGATAAATTTTATTAATATTTAGATATGCCGGAATTGCCCGAAGAAGGGGAAGGACGCAAAAACGCGGCGGTTGCGGCTGCTTTGATAGGAGTAATTTTACTGGGTGCGGGGTGGTTTGTATGGAGGGCAGACGCGGAACCGGAGATGGAGATAATTAAGGTGGCTGATAAGGCTGAGGAAACGTCTACCAAGATAAAAGTGGATGTTGAAGGCGCGGTAAATCATCCCGGAGTTTATGTAATAAAGGAAGGAGACAGGATTAATGATGTAATCGGAATTGCCGGCGGATTAACGGCGGATGCGGATGTAAATTGGATCGAGTTACATATAAACAAAGCTGAAAAGGTAACCGACGGGTATAAATTATATGTGCCGCGCAAAGGTGAGGCAGAAAAAAATGAGGTTGCGGGAAAAAATACCACGGGGATAATCAGTATAAATTTTTCAACTCAGGCTGAATTGGAGAGTTTACCGGGAGTGGGAGAAGTGACGGCAGGAAAAATTATCCAGGGCAGACCTTACAGTCAGATAAAAGAACTAGTGGATAAAAAGATTATTACACAAAAGGTGTTTGACGGGATTTCTACCTCAATCGGTCTGTAAATGAACAAGTCAGGTGTAATCGCCGGGTGTTTGTTAATCGGGTTGGGGATAAGAATTTATTCGGCAACCAGGCCAATCAGCATTCCGGACGGAACAGTGGTGAAGTTGAATTTTGAAGTGACGAGCCGGGAGATATCTAAGGAGGGAAAGGGACTTATAAATTACCGGGGAATACGTATATCCGTACCAGCCGACCAATGGCCCAGCAGCGGAGATCGGGTTAAAGTGATTGGCAGAATAAGCAGTGAAGTGACAGAGGGCGGAGGGAAGCAAAAAGTTTTGAATTGGAGCGATTTTAAAAAAATTGATTCAGAAAATTCCCTTATTAAGGCGATAAAGCCGGTAAATTTGTTTCTGAAAGAGATGATTTTAGCCTGGTTACCCGGAGATACCGGAGCGTTGGGAACGGGAATTCTGCTGGGCGGAGCAGAAAACCTGAGCTACCGTGCGGCAGAAGCATTCAAAAACAGCGGGTTATCGCACGTGACGGCAGCTTCAGGCTACAATGTATCCGTAGTAGCCGGGATACTGATGGCTGGTTTGGCCAGAAAATGGGGGAAGCGACGGGTGATACCTTTTGGTATATTTTGTGTGTTTTTGTATGTACTACTGGCCGGAGCAACTGCAGCAGTGGTGAGGGCAGGCATCATGGTCAGTTTAGTTTTGCTGGCCAGATATCTGGGAAAAGAGGCACAATCAGGTTGGCTTTTGGGAGTGAGTGCCTGGGTGATGCTGATGGCCAATCCGCTCTGGATAGTTGATATCGGTTTTCAGTTGTCGGTAGCGGCAACTGCCGGGATTCTGGCTGCGGGTAAAGGGGGAGCAGTCTGGTGGAAATCGGATTTACGGACGACATTGGCAGCTCAGGTAACCACACTGCCGTTGATTTTGCACCACTTCGGTAATTTATCCGTGTGGGCGCCGGTGATAAATTTACTGGTACTATGGTGTGTGCCGTGGATTATGGAGCTGCTGTTGGCGGCGGTGGTAATAGGCGGAGGAGTTGATTGGTTGGGCAGGGGGATAGCGTATCTGGCCTGGCCGCTGCTGACGTGGATGGTGAAGCTGACGGAATGGGCAGGAAATTGGCCGGGAAACGGCTGGGAAGTGGGTAAGCTGTCCTGGTGGTGGGTGGGGGTTTACTACAGCGTTATCGGATATGGGTGGGCAAGGTTAAAATCTGGGGAAAGAAAATGAGAAAGAGAATTTGGGTGTGGTTGATTTTGGCGGCGATTAGCGTTTGGTCGGCCGGAATAACGTTGCCGGATGAAAAATTGCATGTAGTATTTTGTAATGTCGGGCAGGGAGATGCGACATTGCTGATTTGGGGCAGAATTCAGATGTTGGTAGACGGGGGGCCGAATGATGAAGTAATCGGGTGTCTGGAAAAACATGTTCCGTTTTACGACCGGAGGATAGAACTGGTGGTGTTAACCCATCCGCAGTCGGATCACTTAACGGGGTTAATTTCTGTAGTTAAAAGATATAATGTGATGATGTTTGTTAGTGGGGTTAAGGATGCGGACGGGGATAAATTTAAGGAGTTGTCGGAATTGATTAAAGCGAAAGGGATACCGGAAACGGTTTTAACAACCGGAGATAAACTGAAGTGGGTGAAGAGCGGGAAGGATCTGGAACTGGAAACAATCTGGCCGACAACGGCCTTTCTGGCTGAGGCAGAGAGAAATATTAACGTAAACCGGTTGGCCCAGGTGCTGCTGGTAAAATTCGGAGATTTTGAGGTGCTTCTGCCCGGAGACGCGGATGCGACAGTACAGGAGGCGGAATTGACTACAGGAAGAGTGCGGAGGGCGGAGGTATTAAAAGTTCCGCATCACGGAAGCAGAACCGGGATGACGACGGCCTGGCTTGCGGCCGTAAAACCTGAATTGGCAGTAGTGTCGGTGGGGAAGAACAGTTTCGGACACCCGGCGGCTGAGAGCCTGCAGATGTTGGAAGCGGTCGGAGCTGAAATCAGAAGAACCGATATGGACGGGGAAGTGGAAGTAATAAGTGACGGAAGCCGGTGGTGGATAGCAGGGTCTGACTGAACCGAAGGCCGGTGAGCAGGTATAATTGCAGGGTGAGGATCGGAATTGATGCCAGCAGGGCCTTTTTAGACCAGCCTACGGGGACCGAACGGTATGCGTGGGAGATGATCACCCGGATAATCAGGCTGCCGGAAGCTAAACAGAATGAATGGATTTTGTATGTGCGGAAGGGACAAGGGAAAAATATCGGAAATGAATTACCGGGAAATGTCCGGATAGCTGAGATAGACCTGCCGTATTTATGGACTCAGGTAGGGTTGGCGGCCAGAACCTGGACAGACGGTCTGGATGTATTGTGGATCCCGGCACATACACTGCCGGTACTGCGTAAGCCAAATTGGCGGCTGGCAGGAAAACCACTGAAGACGGTGGTGACAATACACGGGATAGAGTATGAGTGGTTACCGGCGTACGAAAACCCGTTACAAAGGTGGTACCTGCCTTTATCAACCAGGTATGCAGTTAAGCAGGCAACCCAGGTGATTGCCGTGTCGGGATTTACCAAGAAGCAACTGGTTGAAAGACTGGGGGCAGATCCTAAAAAGATAAGAGTGATCGGTAATGGGTATGAGCCGGAAGAAAACGGACAAAAAAACACTGAAGGATTTGCGGCCGGGGAGAGGTATAAGCTGCAGAAAGGGAAATATTTTGTGTTTGTCGGTACGGTACAGCCCAGAAAAAACCTGGTAAGGCTGATAGAAGCTTTCGGGAGGCTGAAATATACGGACTATAAGTTAATTATTTGCGGAAAGTTGGGTTGGAATTTTGCAGAAGTGCAGGCGGCGGCGGAAAAGACGGGGCGGAACAGGGTGATTGTCACCGGCTACATAAATGAAAATGACAGACGGGAATTACTGCGGAATGCAGTGGCATATGTTCAACCCAGTATCACCGAAGGATTCGGAATTCCGGTTCTGGAAGCAATGGGAGCAGGGGTCCCGGTTTTAAGTTCAAACGGCGGAGCATTACCTGAAGTAGTCGGTCGGGCAGGGTGGTTGTTTGATCCGATGCGGGTGGAAGAGATACGGGCGGCGATGGAAAAGATTATTGAAGACAGGGGACTGCGAAATCGGTTAAAAAATGAGGGAAAACAACAGGTGCTAAAGTTCAGCTGGGAGAGTTCGGCCAGGCAAGTTTTTGAACTTTTAACTTATAAAGAAAAAGATCTAAAATGAGCAGGTCATTTGTGAATAAACTGTGTATAAGTGTATCATTTAGCCTTGATTTTGGGAGGAATTATTGTGAACAAAAATGATAAGATTAAAAAAACAGTCGGAGGAATTTATATCCTGTAGCAAATTTGGCATTTTAATGAAACAATATGGTTACCGGGCTAAAAACAGAGAAAACAGACAAAATGAAGAAATATAAGCAAAATACTGAGGCCGAGAGAGGTAAAAAGGACCGAATTAATCGAATAATTCTGGGTGTGGAGGTATCTAGCACTTCTAAAACGGAAGTGCTAAGGAAAATTGAAGAAAAATGTAATGAAAATGTCTATAATAAGCCACTATTTATAGTTACGGCTTATTCGGAATTTTTTATAGAGGCAGAGACGGATAAAGAGTTTGCAGCGGCACTTAATAAGGCTGATTTGGTATTGCCGGACGGGGTAAGTGTGCCGGCGGCACTGGATTATTTAAGGCTGGCTGAGGGGAAACAGCTAATGGGCAAGCTGATAACGGGTTTGCAGGTCGGCGGAAGGGTATTACGAGGAAAATATGCGGGGAAAGTGGTGACAGGAGTCGGGTTGACCAGGGAGTTATTGGAAACCGGAAATAAGAATAAGTGGAGAGTTTTTCTGCTGGGAGGTTTCGGGAATGTGGCGGAAAGGCTGACTGACAAACTTAAACAAAATTATCCGGGCTTATGTTTGGGCTGGGACAGGGCGGGAGAAAACAATGAGGAAATAAGACAAAGAAGCAGGGAGATAGTGATAAAGACTGAAAAATTCAAACCGGATTTATTACTGGTGGCCATGGGGAGGTATAAACAGGAAAAATGGATTGCGGAGCACCTGAGCGGGCTAGGAGCAAAGGTGGTGATGGGAGTAGGCAGCAGTTTTGATGAACTGCTGGGAGAGGGAAAGTGGGCGGCTAAACCTCCCGGATGGGTAGAACAGTCAGGTCTGAAATGGCTGTGGCGGGTGGGACGGGATCCGAAGCATTTGAAAAGGGCCTGGCGGGCATTCCCGTTATTTACCTGGAAGGTGTTTCGGAGGAGCCTGATCGGGTAAACCGGGCGAGCGGAGGTGTGAGCTGTCAGACCGGAGTGATTGGGGCTGCCCCGGAGGAAATTTTTTAGGTCGGACTGATCTATAAGTCGGTGGTAAAAGTCTTTTGAGCCGCAGAAGCCGTTTTTAATAGGATAAAAACTGTTTTGTCAGGGGTAACAATTTGGGGAAGGATATTGTCCGGAAAGAGGAAGTGATCAGAGCGCCAGGAGAATTCCCAGTCCAATCAAGAGAAGACCGGTAAGGGAAATGGTTAGGGTGGGGGTAACACTGCCGCTTTGGACCAATTGGGAAGCAGGTGTAGTAGTGGGCCAGGCCGGCG
>Ga0172379_10007630_pt1 | contig 13960 bp, 5 predicted proteins | sample GrowelOW334metaG_FD_119756 | JGI IMG/M metagenome (GOLD analysis project Ga0172379, IMG submission 119756) | Groundwater microbial communities from an aquifer near a municipal landfill in Southern Ontario, Canada - Groundwater well OW334 metaG | ecosystem: Environmental > Aquatic > Deep... | reverse complement strand
TCCTGGAGTAGATTATCAATCAGCTTTACATCAAGAAGCATTATCTGAACGTGCTGAAAATAGACTGGCTGCATTAAATGTCGTTAAAACTAAAAATTACCCTATAACAAATGTGTTTAGAATTTATAATGAAACGTCTGGAGAAATTTACAATATAACTAGATGGAATGATAATAAGATTTACTATAAGTATCAAAATCCACCTAGAATTAATGCTCAAGAAGGCGAACGAGCAACCTTCAAGGATGAAATTAATGAAATGATGTTTGTCACAGACACCCTGACAAATAGTGGCTCGCTAAGAATATTTAAAATTCCTTTAAACAACAACACGCTGGTATCTGCGACAGAGGACGGAATTGGGTATGCTTTCAATTCTGGAGTTATATTTTCAAAATCAAATATATTTTTAGCCGAGAGATGGTTTGATAGAAGACAAACAGTTGCCATTAATTTAGATATATTACAAAATGTAGGCGATTATTTAATAGATTATGTTAATGGCATAGTATACTGTGCAGTATCCGCAACACAAGATAATGTTGTTGGATACATTACCTATAAAACGAATCATATTTCTCCAACATATCCTCATCTTATTTCTGTAAGTGATATTTATTATAGACTTAATACGTTAAGTGCTAAAAGTAAAACATTTAGCTATTTATCTTTTGAAGATGGATCTATTGTTCCAAGTACATTAGAATACGGCGATGAGTTATATTTAAATAGCACTACAACCGCTCCTTATTATCTATATGGGGGTGATGTTGGCGCATTTGTTAACTCATCTTTTGTTTCTGGAGTTACAAATCAAGTTAAATTTGTTCGCGCTATTTATGAAATATCTGATTTAAAAAATAGCACATCTCCAATTAATTTTGTTAGCAGTAGCACAAGTTCAGATTTTAATATATCTGTAGATACATTATCATCACAGGTGTTTGATAATGTATTATTTGATGGAACTAATTTTTATATTAATATCAATGAAAATATTCCATATATTTCTCCAAATATTACATATACATTTAGTGTAGTTAGGGTATCTGACTCTCAGGAATTATGGGATTCATCTGGAACTATAATCACAGGAAACCCCCTAAAACTAGTTTTATCTGGAATAGGAACCCCCGCTCTAGGAGATTCTGTAAGTATAACATATTCATTTACAATAAAAAATCTTTCTACTATTATGGTAGATTACAATAAGGGTGATTATTTTATTGATTATACTTATTTGGCTGATGAATTAGTTTTAAGTTATGAATATGGAGATAACGTTCTTGATTTTCGTTCTACTAATAGCATATCAGAAAATACTGAATATTATGTATCTTATAAGGCTGGAGCATTAAGAGATGCTTTATATAGAAATTTTGGAAATTTGGTAAATATACCTGAATTAACAACTTTTAATATTGATTTTGATAGAGAAAGATATCGTGAGGCATTAATGGCAGCATTATCCTCATTTATTCAAGGACCAACAATTTCTGCAATGAAAAATATTGGAAAGACAATTTCTCACATTACTCCAGAAATTGTTGAATCAGTATTTCTTGGATGGTCACTTGGTAACAGTTTGCTAAATCCACAAGGAATATCTACCGCCGGAACTTTCGAACTATTACCTGCCAAATTTAGTGATGGTGTTTTGGTTGATTCAGATGATCAAACAATTACATTTCCAATTAATTCTAATATTAAGTTAGAAGAAGGAACATTTGAGACGTGGGTTGTTCCGCAATGGAACGGTTTAGATAACGATGCAGAATTAACCTTTAATATTTTAAAGAGTGGAGTAACAATAGATTCTTCAGAGGTATTTATTGGCACGTCTGAAGTACATCCTGAAATAGAAAGTGGTATATTCTCTATAAATAAAAATACAATTCTTGATGGATATCCGAATAGAAATAAAGATGGAGTATTTATCTATTATGATAAAGACGTTTCTGGTGATTTTTATAGGTGGTATGTCCAAGTAATAGATGGTTACGTATCATCTCCAAGTTCTACATACAAAATAAAAATCACAACGCCAGGAACCATTTATGATGCTAAATCTATAGTATTACCTAAACCATCTAATTTAAGTATGTTTACTGGTACTAATAGTATTACGATAAATATTACTGGCGGTTCCGCATTGGATAGTGGAATTACTTTTATTTCTGATTTCCCTCATTATTTGCTAGATTTCGGAGAGAGTGCATTATGTAATCGTATTTCTATATTTAAAGACTCTGGTGGATATTTGAATTTTAGAGTAATAGATAAAGACAAAGTTCCTTATATAGTTAGTTCAGATGTTTCATCATGGGTAGCATATGAAAAACATCACGTTGCTGTATCATGGAAGCTTAATACAATTAATAGCAGAGATGAAATGCATCTTTTTATTGATGGTTTTGAAGTTCCAAATATTATTAAGTTTAGCCAAAGACTACAACCGTATTTACATGAAAAATTCAGAACAGTAGATCCTGAAGAAGTTTTAGGATTATCTAATAGAGATATTATTTCTGGGACAGACTTAGTAACTACTTTGGATGGATACGCCGTTTCATCAAGTATAAATTTTAGCGCTTACAATATTTATAGCGGAGACTTTATTTTTATTGATGAGATTGGTTTTGATACTTCTGGATACGTAATTGATACTGTATATGGTCAAACATTAACGCTTTTGCAACCAATGCCAGCCACATTAACTAATGGCAGATTCTCCGTAAATCGTACAGAATATACAGTAAGTTCTGATATTGATATTGCTCCCAATATTCAATTAACCACAATTAGTTCCATGCTTTCTGGAACAGATTTATCAGGAACAATTGGAACAAATATAGTAACATCTGCTATAACAAACTTTACTACATCTGATGTGATTGCCGGATATTCTATTGCAATAGATGATCCTGCACTTCCAATAACTTATGTAATTACCCAAGTATCAGGAAATTCTCTTACAATAACAGATAACTTGCCTATAGAATTATCTAACGTTTCATTTAATATTTATACAAATGATGAAACTGAAATTCCTGGTATGAGGGCTACGAGACCATCGTATTCTGTTTCTAAGGATGGCTATTTTAACAATATTTTAACTATATCGAATTCTGTTTTTGCGGATGATTTAGTCTTGATTAGAACCCTTGGATTAAATCATAGGAAAGTTAAGAAACAATATTATGTTTGGAGTAATGAAGTAGAAAACGTCTTAATGACAAGAATGCCCCCTCCAATCTCTTTAGATGAGCTTAATATTACAAAACTTATACTAAATGATGGATATACTTCTGCCATTGGTCCAGCAAATTCTACACTTATTGGCGGAGCATTTCATTCTATTAACTTCCCATGTACACATCCATCAAATAGTCAACAAGGACGCACGATTAGTGTTACAATATCCGGAAATAATACTGATTTCTCTACTCCAGTAGAAGTAACTATTAATGGTGGAGTTAGTTATTATACTGTTAGTGAAACTCTATATTTTACAGACTATGGAACAATGGATTTTTCCAACCTATATATTTCTGTAAATTATATTAATGTTGTTGCTCGTCCTGTTAATTCTACTAGAAATGCTTTAGTAATAGATGTTCGAGAAAAGTATCCAATTACACGCAGTGAAGGAAGCGGTCTTGCTCCAGTAATTAGATATAGTTATCAAGTTGGAACCGGAACTACATTATATAGTATTGGAGATAATACTGTAGCTGATGGATATTATACTTTCAGCGATCATTGCGTTGGAAGTTATTTAGTAATTCAATCTCCAATAGTTGCTGCTGGATTCTATAAAATTTTGGCTGTTTCAGAAGATAAAACAATACTTACAATTGAAACAACTAGTGCAGGTCCATATCCGCCATCTCCGATACCTACATTTACTAATGGTGTTTATCAAATACTCAATGTAAATGATTATAGAAGTGGTTTACAAAATGGATTTATTACTTTAGAAGTAAATGTATTGCCAAGTATACCATATTTGTTATCACATGGATTTTATGAAGTAGAATACCATACATACGCAAGAATTAAATTAGATATGCCTCGTGGTAATGTATATCTTGGATCAGATATGTTTGGTAGCAATCAAGTAAATTCTATTATAGACCAAGTTAAAATATATTCAAGCATGTTAACAGATACCAGAATAGGAGAACAAGTTACTAGTAATCAAAAATCTATAACACAAGATTTCAACTCACTAAAGCCATTAAAGAAAGACAGTGATACTTTAATGTTGATTAATTTTGATGTATATCCATTTACAAATGGGGCTGATTTTTATATTAATACATACTCAGATAAACAACATTTTCATTCATCAGCTAAAATAAATGAAAATTTTGATGATAGTCTTGCAATTATTCATGAGCCAATGATTTTGTCTAATTATGGTATTTTAGATGTTAGAAAACAAGGAACCATAGAATTTTGGACTAGTCCACTATATGATACTGCTAATGACCCGATAACGAGATTTTATTTTGACGCAAGCAGCGCAGTTATTGAAGAAGCTATAAGTACAGATTTAGTATCTGTTAAATTATCTAATCCAATAAATAGTGTACTAAGTGTAACGCTTAAATCTGGAGATCCTAATATAGATTATTTTGCTGGTGGCAAAGTTGAAATTGATACGCAGCGTGCTATAAGAGAAACACACACAAGCACTACTTATACTACAGTTGAAGTTAATTACCCAATATTACAAGTAATATCTGTTAAAATACCTGGTGATTATTCTGACACTGATTATTTCAATGAGGGTTCTATTGGTACTGATAAAAAGACTATTTATTTAAATAGATCTTTACCATCCAGTAGTACTATAGTTTCTGTGACTTATCAAACGACTCAAAATAATAATGTAACATTAAATACACAAGTAATTAGATTGAACAAAAAGTTACCAGCACAAAAATCACATGTTATTGTAAAATATCTACCAAGTGGAGTTCAAGGGGATCGTGTAGCAATATATAAGGATGAATTTGGATATATTAATTTTGGAATATCTGCATCTGGGACTGATTATGTTGTCCGAGCCCCAACTCGTTGGACAAGAAACACTTGGCATAGAGTTAAAGTAAGTTACAAAATTAATGGTGGTCAAGGAAGAGATGAGATCAGTCTATTTTTAGATGGATATCAATATGGTAATGATTCCAGCGTATTATTTGGATCCGGTCTTATTTTTGGAGGATCTCCAACAGTTATGGGATCTGTAAGAGTTGGGTATGGATCTAGTGCTGTTGGTAACATTAGATTTAGAGATCCAATAAATACTCTATATATAGGCTCTCAATATACCGGATCAAATAAATTGTTTGGATTAATAAATAATCTAAGAATAAGTAATATATCTAGACCAGTATATATTCCATTTAATGAGCCAATAGATGTTAACTATAATAGTAATTTAAATGTTGTATATCCCGTAACTTCAGATTTATACACAACATATTTGCAAGACAGCGATGTCACAAATATAAAAAATGAAGATTTTACTACAATAATTAATAGAAATACTGGATCATTTGACTTCTCCATCAATATTTTAGACTCCTTTGGTATAGTAAATAGTAGTATAAAAGTTCAAGAGGTTTTGGAGAAGCTTATAAGAATACTAAAACCCGCTAATAGTAAGGTCTACATACAATATACACGATAAAAATGGCGTATGTAACTAATCTTAATACATATTATATGAGATCAACATGACAAAAAGAAATCCCGTATCCGCCATTCAAAACATCTGGTTCGACGCCGAGCAGGTAGATGACTCTGATCTAACATTAGAACAGGGTTATAATGATACTATTCAATCTGGTATAGTAAATAATCATATTGGAACAGGTGTTCTATCAGAAGGTTTAGTTCAAAACATTCTTTTCGACTCCTCATTAGTAACAGGATTTTTAGATGGAGATGCGATTCCAGCATCAGATACAGATTATTATATCTCTCAACCAGCAGATAGTAATTTTGGAAATCAATTAGAATTAGAATTAACGGACTCAAACGCTTGCGGCAAAAAAACCGTAAAAATAGCTATTATTGGATTAGACTTTGAAAATAATTTACAATTTGAAACATTTGTATTTAAAACAAATGAAATTCAAATTAGTGAGAAACATTTCACTAATATTTTAGTTCTATTATTCAATGATTTTATTGGAGACCCATCTTTATCACTAAATCTTGGTGGCAAATTAATAATAAGAGAAGCAAATCCTCTTACTTTATCAAGAAATCCAATAATGTTAGCACAAGATGTAGAACCAAATCTATTTTTTAGAGATTTGTTTTTCAATGGAACAATGTCATTATCAGTGGCATTGCAAGAAGCTTTGCCATATTACAATATCGATACTTTAGGCATTTATATGTCAAATAAAGACCAAAAGATATTATTAAACGGAGATGTTACAACCCAAATTGGACAAAAGTTTATTGCCGCAACTAACAATATCCAAAAGATAACTTTATTATTATCTGTTCGTAATTTAGAATTAGGTTCTGAAACGGATTTGGCTTGGACTGGAGATTTAGTTCTTAGCATTTATCCTTTACAAACCAGTATTGAATGTCCGTCAGATGTTGTACCAGATTTAGCAATTGATTTTGCTCCAAATAATATTCCATTAGCACAGATAAGTGTAAATTATGATAGTCTTAACGCTATGGGAATTGTATTGGATGATGGATATGGAAACTCAGTTCCTCAACCAGTAGATTTTGTTTTTAGTAATAGTCCAATAGCCGCTGGAAATATTCTTATTCCAGGCAATTATTATGCTTTTGCACTAAAACGTTCTGGGTCTGCAAATAAATGTGATATTTTAATAGATAATGGTGCTGATAGAGTTTCAGATTCAAGAATTACTACATTTACAGGTTCATTATGGGTAGATACTCCAGAAGAAGACCTATGGTTTAAGATTTGGCATTCTGCTGCTAAGATTACTGACGGTCAAGGCTATGATACTGGTCATGGTATTATTGTGCCAAAAACTACTGTTGATTCAGAATCTTTGGCTACAATAGATTATTCTATGAAAGGGATCCAATTTACAGGAAATGATGTATATAGAGGTGTTGTATCTGCAACTACTGAAGAAAATACACCAATACCCGATCAAAGAACTGGACAACCAGTTAATTCTCGACAACAATATGTTCCAGAAATTAGATTACTAAACTCTATTGATATCGCTAATTTAGAAACAGCCTCTGAACCATTTTTAATTGGTGCCATTTCAGATAAAAATAAAAAATCATTTGATCCCGCTACGGCATTATTCACATCTCATTTATATTCTGCAACGTTTGCAAACGATGAGATTTTAGTAAGAATTGTTACAGATCAAACTGATACTGGAAGATACGATACATTAGTTACAGATTTAGAATATAATATTTTAAATGGCGATTTTACTGATGCAAAAATTACCCCTAATTCTAATAAGCCAGAAATTTATTATCGTGTATCTGAAGCAAAACTTTGCTCTATGATATTGGGCGATGTAAATGGAGACGGAATCGTTGATACAGATGATTTAGATCTTCTTATGTCATATTTGAATTATAACTTAAATATAGGGTTACCAGCAGATTCTATTATTACTACAGATGGCGTAACAACTACATTTACAAATGGATATAGCGCATATACAGAAGCCTTTTCTAATGAATTTGGAGTAAGCTTTCAATTAGTAGATGGATATGGAACAATTGTTGCAAGTGCAGCAGATGGAGTTTTAATAGCAAATCCAAATGATGATAGATTAGCACAATTCACATCATCTGCAATAGCTTTTAGCACTATCGTCGGATTATCATCTTATAAATTGGTTTCATTATCATCAGTCTTAACTAACTCTGGTGGTTTTGAGATAACAGCAGTTGACGGCATTACTGATGTTATTACTATTAGAAAAGTTATACTAACTGGCGATACTATTGCTCAAATATTAAGATCAGATATTGATGGAGATTTTGCAGTTACCTTAAGTGATGGATATTTATTACAAAATTATATAGATCGTATTCCTTATGTTTTATCACCATACCCAACATATCCAGCTCCAACTACAGACCCTTATACTAAAATTGGAACTAAGTTTAATGTACTTAGATTAAAAATTGAAAAATTTATAGATAGAGCTGATGATTATTCTCCAGTTGCAGCAGGAAGATCTACTGAAATTCATCCGCCACAAGATATATTTACTGGTGATGATTATTTTGAAAGTCATGACTTCTATACAACACCTGTTACATTTAATGTTCAAAAACAATTAACATGGAATGAAAATTTAATAGTTAGTAACAGTAAAACGAAATTAGTTCCTACTGTATTTACCTCACAAACAGGAGCTGGTAGAGCCTCATGTTCTCTTGATGGTATTTTGTGTAATTTTTATGCCGCACAACCAGATTTTGATCCTGGTATTGTTGATGTTTTTGCTCCAAACAATGTTATTATTGGAGAAGGAGATTTAAAAAATCCTGATGGTTCGTTCTATAAAGTTGACTTTGAAGTAGGAACTATAGTATTAGAAATACCTAATGGATTATATACTTCTGAAAGAACACTCAATATATTACAAGATTTTATAGCAACCACATTAGATGGAACTACAGGATTACCAACAGGAGTTACTTCTCTTGGATTCCCCGCAATGAGATTTGCAGACTGTTCTTTTGTTGGCAGTGATGCTCTAACAAATGATCAGGTTAGATTTTCTGTTGCAGTACAATCATTTTCACCTAATACAGATGGTGTAGATACTGATGGATATTCTGGCGTAGTCGTAGATGGAAAGATTGGTGTTTCTGTAGATTATGAAAATGGTTTGTTAACACTTAATTTCACTAATTTATATGAGGATGAAGTATATCTAACATTACGCACAAAAATTCAAGTCAGTGTTTATTTAAAGAAGAGCGGTTTTAACAATATACCTCTTTATGTCAACTCTACTAAAGTTAGAAATATATTGTCTTTGATGAGTGTATTTAATGGTCCTGCTGATGCTGGTCCTGCAACATTAATAGATTTAGAAACGGAAGTAACTGGAGTATTACCAATAGTTCATGGTGGTACAGGTCTAAATGATACTGGTCCTTATGGTACAGTATTAATGAGTTCTGGTGGAGCATTAAGCTATCAATTTGTATATGATCTTGAAGGAGTTATAGCTTTCTCTCGTGGCACAATTGATGCTAATAGAGTTCCTAAGACAGATGGCTATGGATTATTAGATCCAAGTTTCTATTATAAGAATCCAATATATATCTATGGTACTGCAGGTGTATTTTCTAGCGACAGCGTATCTCCGATAGTAATCGGTGCTTTTCCATTTAGATTTGATCAATATATTGGTCAAGCATTGAAAGAAATTAAACTTGAGGTTATATTAGAAACCACAAACGCAGCAAATACTGCCAGAATACAACTATATAATGTATCAACTCATACATATTTGGCGTTAACTGGAATGACAACAACTAATACAGAAGCTACATACCTTGCTTCTAATGATATTGCGGCACTATTGTCTGAAGGCGCGTCTGATTTTGTATATGAAATACATCTAAGTTTGTCTCCTGGTAGTGCAACAGAAACTGCTATATGTAAGATGGCTCGTTTGGTAATGACATATAATAATCCTTACAGCACTTCAGGTGACGGCAGTACGGGCGATACTATGGCTCATAGCTTCAATTTCGTTCCTTTTATGCCACCATTATCTCCTTAATTAATGCGGGTTGACATAAAATAAAAATGATTTACATTGTGAGAAATCACTTGTGTGAGGAATTTTATGCTATTTTTTAGAAAATTATTGAGGCTACCAGGTGCAATAGAACTGGGTAAAAGCGATTGCGATGCTTTGCCATCTAGAGATTTTACTCCTGATTGTGAGGGATATACCTGGGAGGATTGGCATAAAGATGTAAAAGAAAAGTATCCTATTAAGTATTTTTTTGCCGAGACAGCTTCAGATTTCATTAAATATAAGTTATGGTTTCCAATTTATAAACCCATAGATAAAACAAAATATTGGTTGATATCACACATTATTCCTAATAAGCGATATCATATGTTGGATTTGCGTCAACCAAATAATGAATATGAAATAGATATTTATCGTTATGGTTGGTGCGACGTTCCAGAAAAAATGTTATTTGCTATGTTTAATTTATTAGATCAATTTGTTAAACATGAATTGCCACAATATTATTGTCCTCCTGAAGAAGAAATTGAACTTAAAAGCCAGCGTGACACATATCTTGAAATTTTAGAAATTCATAAATGGTGGACTTATGATAGAAAGATTGAATATAAGGCTTTTTCGGATATAAGGAGTGAGTGGAGCGAATTACATCGAGCAAGAGATCCAAAAGCTAAAGAATTGTGGGACAAAATGCATGTAATGGAAGCGGCGTTTGAGAATAAGACAGATGAAATGATTTCTAGATTAATGAAGATTAGAAGAAACCTGTGGACTTGATATAGGTTTAATCATGAAAGTTTGTTGGTTTGGATTTTTAGGCAAAAATTTTAGCTGGTCTATTGTAGCTCAGAATATATCTAGAGAATTAATAAAAATGGGTCATACAGTAGATCTTTTTTCTACTAATGGCGATTCTCATTTTCCAGAAGATTTAAAACCTTATCTCAAAGGAAGCATCGAGGAAGGCGTTCAATTTACTCCAGAATTAGTAAATAAAATAAACTCTTCATTGGAAAAAAATTATGATATGCAATTATCATATACTGCTATTAAGAATTTTGCATATTATTTTGTAAGAGGTGGTCAGAATAGATTTGGCATTTGGAATTATGAAACTACCGTTTTGCCGCCAGCTTTTGCAAAGTATTATAGATCCGTAGATAAAGTGTTGCCATCTTCTAATTTTTCTAAAAAGATATTTGTAGATAATGGTATGCCGCCAGATCATCAAGTAGTTATTCCTCATGGTATACATCTTGATAAATTCAAATCTACTGGCAAATATCCTTTAAAAACAAAGAAGAAATATAAAATATTGGTAAATATTGCCCAACCTCACTTAAGGAAAAATATTCCAAATGTATTAAAAGCATATGGAAAAGCATTTACTAAGAAAGATGATGTTTGCCTGGTATTAAAAGTATCTCGTAAAAGTCCGCAAACACAAACGGGCAGCGTTCCATTTAATGATATTTATCGAGATTTTTGCATGGAATATAAGAATCATGCAGAAGTAGAGATAATTGATCATTTTATTATAGATATTGAGGCTCTATATAATGCATGTGATATTGTTTTTTCTATGTCACATGCAGAATGTTTTTGGATGCCAGGTCTAGAAGGGTTTGGTGCTAATAATATTGTGATTGCTCCTCGTTATGGCGGTCAATTAGATTTTATGAATGATGAAAATTCAGTGTTAATAGATGGAAAAGAAATTAGAGCAGATATTAGAATGCAGTATTGGGAACCATCTCCTTATGCAAAAGTATTTGAACCTGATGTTGATAAAGCAGCACAAGCCCTTAAAGATGTAGTGAAAAATTATGAAGAATATTATGCAAAATTTTCTCCCAAGATGCAAGAATTGGTTACCGAATATACTTGGGAAAAAGTTACACAAAAAATTATTAGCCTATGTAAATAAATATAATATTACATATCTTCCTAAATCTAATTTATATCTTACAGAAAATAAACTATGTCTTCCTGATTTAAAATTACTTGAAGATATTCCTATTAGACAAGAAATTGAAATTTTAGGACCAGATATTCCTAAATCAGAATCATTTGATCATAATTTTATAGTTATAACTCCTAGAAAACAAATTTATCAAAAAACTATGGCACAAAGACAATTAAAACTAGGGTGGTCAATTCAAGAAACAATTGGAATCTCAATGGTTAACCCAAGAGCTGTATCTAAATTAAATATAAAAACGGAGAATAGTGATGAGTAAGATATTAAGTATAGTTATCCCCGTATTTAATAAATATAATTTTACCAAATCATGCTTAAAAGATTTATCGCAATTACCAAATGACCATGAGATAATCATTGTTGATAATGGTAGTACGGATGAAACTAAATCTCAATTAAAAGATTCGAAAGAAATAGTTTATAAAGAGATGGCAGGAAATTTTGGTTTTGCCAAGGGATGTAATTATGGTTATCATTATTCAAACGCTCCTAATGTATTGTTTTTAAATAATGATATTAGAGTTAAATCTGATTTTTCTAATTGGACGAAGCCATTAATAGATAATTGTTGTGATTCTTTATGTGGACCAACAATGGGACTATTAAATGATAAATTAGAATTTGTAATGGAAGCTAATAGAAAATTACCGACTAAGAGATCATATCTATCTGGTTGGTGTATTGCAAGTTCAAAAGAAATTTGGAATAAATTAGAAACTCCAAGAAATATGGGAAATTTTATTATAACTGATTGTCATATTCCACATATTTTTTCGGAAGAATTTGGCATTGCTTATTTTGAAGATACTGACTTATCTTTTAGAGCAAGAGAACTTGATATAAAAATGGAAGTGGTATCAATTCCAGTTGTACATTTTGGACGACAAACAAGCTCCCAACTAAATACACATCAACTGTATAAATCAGCAAGAGAAATTTTTGTAAATAAATGGATGAAATGATTTGGTATAGGTGGAGATACAGGAACTATATATCTCTAAGGTTATCATGTCATTATCAACAAAAATATTAGTCATAGTAGGCATTATTGTTGCTTTGTGTGCAACTGTGCTTGTAATATATAAACAATTTGAAATATCAGAGAGACAAAAAGCGATAGAAACAGAAGTCGTAAAACAAAAAGAATTGGCTGATGGAATTACTCGAAGTATGAATGAGTATGCAACCAAAAAAGATATCGAAGTATTTGCTAAAAATAACGGAGTGGCATTAGATACCATTAAAAATGATATGGATAAGTTGCATGCTGAGATTAAATCTATAAATATAGTTACAGTTGTAAGTGGTGGAACTAAGAAAGATAATGTGCCAAGTAGTAATACGGGTCCTACTAATCCAAATCCCCAAACACCAACAGTAGATTGTAATGGTACTCAAGTACCATGTCCTAATGCAGATCCTTTTGGATATATGACTGCACGTAAAAATTTGAATTTAACAGAACAATTTGGCACATCATCTGTGCCATTTGGTCAAGTCGGATTTTCTGCATGGAAACAGAGCCCTTGGTATGTAAATATCTTACCTAGACAATATAAAGTCACTACTGTTACCGGTGTTGATGAAAACCAACGAGAATACATATATAATAAATTCACTATAATTGTAGATGGCAAATCGTATGATTTACGAATTGACAAAGCAGAATCAAAACAAGAATATCCTGAAGCTAGTTTTAGATTTTGGAACCCTAGATTATTTATGGGAATTGATACTGGATTAAATATATCACAAATGGATGCAGAATTTTCACCAAATATAGATATAGGTATTATGTCATATGGAAGATATAAAAATCAACCTGACATTTCAATATTACAACTTGGATTTGGTTATGGAATAGTTAGCGGTAAATTACAAGGAATAATCACACCATTTGCGTATAACGTGGGGAAACATTTTCCACTTATGAATAACACATATATGGGTCCATCATTATATTTCGGAATAAATGGAGATATAGCGGTTATGGGTGGATTAAGAACCGCTTTATAAAGGTAAAATATGTTACATATATTAACATTAACTTGGAATGGGGCAGATAAACTAACTAAGCTGAAAGAATCATTATTGCCAGCTTTATCTGATATAGATTATACTTGGTTTATCAAAGACAACGCATCAACAGATAATACAGCAGATATAATATCTGAATGGAAAGGCAATATAAAACTGATAAAATATC
>Ga0172379_10007629_pt1 | contig 13963 bp, 16 predicted proteins | sample GrowelOW334metaG_FD_119756 | JGI IMG/M metagenome (GOLD analysis project Ga0172379, IMG submission 119756) | Groundwater microbial communities from an aquifer near a municipal landfill in Southern Ontario, Canada - Groundwater well OW334 metaG | ecosystem: Environmental > Aquatic > Deep... | reverse complement strand
ATTGTGTTCTATTTCAGCCCACAGCATATTAACGGCTATGTGTAAATTTTCCTTCCTTTGTTTTTCCCGATTTTCTTCTTCGATTTTACGATCCTTTGTGTTGAAGTATCTTTCGAGGACAAAAAAGACAACACCTACAATTAGGCCGTCAACAATTAAATTAGCGAAAAAGTTAGGCCAAAAGTTTTCCCAGAACATATTATCTTTTTATATCCAACAGTCCGGCCTCTTTTAATGTTTCATCAATTTCCATTCTACTTGAAGTCCTTGTTTCTTCAATTTCCTTTTCCAATTTCTTTAATTCCGTATCTATTTCTGCCTTTGTTATTTTTGGCCCGTTTGTTTTAGTGAAAAGACTTTGTAATTTTGTTCCAAGTGGCATATCATTTTTACTTTCGATTCTTATTCGAGCAATTAGCCTTGTGGTTTTGTCTTGGAGTTTTGTTAAAAATAACTTTTGTACCACCAATGTGGCGGCTAAATTTTTACAATTGTAGAGATACTCTTCTGGGGTTATATTTTTCTGGGTAAATGCCGACTCTATCTTGTCATATCCCCTAGAAACAGTATCTATATCGTCGTTAATTTTCCTTAGTTCATAATTGTACGAAAACAAAATGTTTATTAAATCTAAATCGTATAAATTTTCATAGTGGCTTTTATCAATTGGCAAGGGTCTAAGATTATTGAAGTAGATATGGCCGGAAGAAATTACTCTAACAAATTCAGGAATTATATACAGATCGTCATTGATAATTCCCCCAATTTCATTTAATTGTGTATCAAGATTAACTAACGAGTTATAGTGTTTAACCTGTCTTTGGTATACCTTCGAGAAGAAGTCCGCAATTCTAGTGAATAAATACGCAAAAAACGCACCAGCAAACGCGCTAAAACCTAATGTAAATAGTTCACGACTAATGTTAGTATCCATATCATTTAGTTTCTAGTAAAATCCTTTTGAACTGTTTTTCTAATTCGGCAAATTCTTTAAGCCCCTTAACTACTTCTTTCCAATTACCAGCTACTGCTTGGGTATGACAAGTTCCCAATAGTCGTGATTGATTGGTTTTAATTTCAGACAATTCTTGATTGTGCGATCTAAAGAAATCGGAAAAGTCACTTGCCCTTCGAGCACCTAGTGGGAAAATAAATCCGGTTAGCATTCCTATTCCGAACGGTTTTAATAATCCTTTATCGATATTTTCGGCCATTAAGATAATTGCGTCGTAATCTATAACACGATTTTTTAACTTGGCGTATTTTTCACCCGTAAGGTAAATGTCTTGGAAGTTTTTTATTGATTGTTTATATACTTCTTCTTCCGTGGGATTGCTTGTTCTTTTTGGTAAAGTCCAATAACGATAATATCCTTCCTTATACTGGATCTTTTCTGCCTTCCAAGCTAAAGCTAATTTATCAAGTGGAATAGATACATTTGGAAAACCTGCCGGATCGTGAAGGAACGCTTCACTTCCCTTAATATCGTAGACTAAAACGAAATGATCTACTTCGTAGTGGTGTTCGTGATCCGGGTCGTATGTTAAATAGCCCATATCAAGTGGACCAAAGACGACAGGTGAAGTTTCCAAAATAGTTTTAATTTCTTCAAACGGTGGATTATCAGGGTTTTCTTTTGCTTCTTCCTTAAATTCAAAACCTAACGTCTTTAATGCCCGACTAATAGCCTTATCAGGTAATCCGGAATAACCACTTAAAAAACTGATATTTGTTCCCGGTAAAGCATAAGATCCAATACCTACACCACCCACTACTTCAATTAAAGACGGCGCAATTCTTTCGCCAATCGAAGCCAATAACATAGCCGTCGAGTTTGAATAACAATATGCGCTATTTCCAAAATAAGTAAAGTTTTTCACTACCCGTATTTTACTACTTTTTATATAAGTTAGATAACAATAATAAATACCGTTAAATAGGAATAAATCAGATTCAAAAAGCTTAGTTAAAAGCGTAAAATAGAGATATGGATAATCCCGGACCGAAAGGTATTAACTGGGAATCCGCGCTAGAGTTTTACTTGACCCCGGATTCCGAAGGAAGAATACCTTCATATCAAGACGTAGCCGATAAATTCGGTGTTAGTAAAAGTGAAGTGGGTCTTCGTGCCAAGAACGAAAATTGGCTTCAACGTAGACGAAACCTATACGATTTAGCCGAAGAAACCTTTGTCGAAAACCGGGTAGAACTAATAAACCAAACAGTCGCAAAACACATTAGGACGTGGCGAAAGATTCAAGATCTGGCTAGTAACTTATTGGATAAGTTAGATCAATTGCTAGTAAAAAACGAATTCAAGACTTCAAATGCTAAAGAACTAGCTATTCTAGCCGGAATACTAAAGACTGCTATAGAAGGTGAAAGGACGGCGTTAGGGCTTCCTAATACAGTTCTAGCGGGCCGTACGGGATCTTTAAGTGAATCGTCACCTGAATTATCCCCGGAAACCATTCAAGAAATTGACAGACTTTTCGAAATAAACTATTCAAATAATTTGACTGTAAATTAAAGTTAACGATAGTAAATAAAAGCCATAGTTCGATACAATTGACACGCAATTTAATAATCGGATAATGGATATAGAGGATTACATCTTCAACATAGAATCAGCATTTGAATAGCAAGGAATAGAATCGGACCTTCGTTTTTACGAGGGCTTTCAAAAATTCTATTCCTATGAACGTAACCCAAATTAGAAAGAAACTAGGTAAGTTAGTAGCCGATCTTCCGGACGAAGTAATTTCGCAAGACTTAAAAACAGCAGAAGTTCTTAAATGTTTGTTTTTTCAAACTTTACTACAAGCAAAGAAACAAGCAGATATTTATAATAAAACTAACAATGGAAAAACCTAGAGCAGTTATTTATATCCGGGTATCTGATCCAAGCCAGATCGAAAATAACAGTTTAGAAACGCAGTTAAAAACGTGTCAGGGTTATGCCGAAAGAAGCGGACTTGAAGTAGTAAAAACATATTCGGAAGAAGGTGTATCGGCTAAAACTACCTATAACAGACCCGAAATGCGTAGTCTTCTTGAATACTGTACCAATAAGAAAAATAACATTTCCCAAGTAATAGTCTACAAAATGGATCGGTTTTCCCGAAATACGGAAGATGCGTTAGTTACAATATCCGTCTTAGCAAAGAAAGGTGTCGGTTTAATATCTGCTACGGAAGCAACCCAAGCAGACCCAATGGGTACGGCAATGCGGACTATTTTGATTGCCTTAGCGCAATTAGATAATGAACTAAAAGGCGCAAGGGTTAAGGATAATATGTTAACTATGTTTAGAAACGGTATTTGGCCGTTTAAGTGTCCAAAAGGATATTTTCGACCCGGTAAAGATAGACACGAAAAACGGGGACAAGCACCGCAAATTGATAGTAAGACAAGTCCTATTATTAAATCTCTATTCGATAAAGCGTCCAACGGCTTTTATTCAAAAGTAGCGTTAGCGGATTATTTGAATAGTTTGGGGTATAAGAAGTTTTATGGTAAAGAAGCAGACGGTGAAACAGTAAAAGAAATTCTTGGTAATACCTTTTATTATGGCAATATGTACGGCCCAAAATGGAAAGAATATCATTGGGGAAATCACGTCAAATTAGTGGAACAAGAAGTTTGGGATTTAGCGTACTACAATGTATTAGGAAAGAAACGTATGTTAAAGCACCAAGACAGTAGCATTTTTCCACTTAAAGGTATTCTTAAATGTGCTAATTGTAACCACGAAATGACTTCAAGTAATCCCAAAGGTCGTTCAAAGAATTATTTGTGTTACGAATGCCATAAAGAAACCTGTACGAAGCAGGAACGGATAGGAGTAGATCAGGCCCACGAGCAGTTTAAGGCGATTCTAGCCTTCCTAAAACCCTCTAAACGGGTTATAGCGATATTTAAGGAACTAGTCTTCGACGAGTGGGATAAAAACGTTGACGAGTTAAATCGTGAAGCTAAACTTAAAGACGGACAGATTGAAAGACTTGAAAACGAATTAACCGGAATTGCGTTAAGCAATTCTAAAGGAATCTTAAACGACGACGAAGCAAAAACACGAGTAGATAGACTAAGAAATGAAATAACAGTCCTTCGTGTCGAACGATCAGATATGAAGTTTGACCAGTACGATACCGAAGCCGTGAAGGGATTTACTGAATCATTTCTAACAAACCTAGATAAGTTTTGGCTAGCCTTAGATTTACCCCAGAAACAAGCCCTACAAAATCAGATTTTTCCAAATGGGGTTATTTGCCAAGACAAGAAAATTCGAACCGCTAATTTATCCCGTTCTTTCGAGCTAATTCAAGCTTTGAAGAACCAAAATTCCGATTATGTGACCCCAGTGGGAGTCGAACCCACGATTGCCTGGATGAAAGCCAGGAGTCCTAGGCCACTAGACGATGGGGCCAAATGGCTAGCTATTATCTCATAACCCTTATTTGTTTTAAAATACCCAGGCTATTGTAGTTATTGTCTTAGCCCCTGATAATTAACCATGGTTTATATATTTCATGGCTCTGATCCTGTTCGCTCCCGCCAAGCACTTCTGGACCTAGCCGCAACTTTTGAGGGATACGCCTCCCTGCGCCTGGAAGGGAAAGAAATTAACCTTGATTTAGTTAACAACCACCTTAACTCCACCTCACTTTTTGCCGACCAAAAACTCTTAATTCTTTTTGATTTTTTTCAAGCTAATCCGACTGTCCAAAAACCAATTATCCCCATTCTTCAAAACAGCCAACACGTAATTATTATTTACGCCCCCAAAGCCTTAACCCCAGCTCAACTTAATACTTTTCCTAAAGCCAAGGTAACTAAGTCCTCTCTTTCCTCAACTCTGTTTCAAATGCTCAATGCCCTCAGACCTCACAATTCCCAAAACTTTTACCAACTCCTTAACCTTACACTTGAAAAAGAACCAGTTGAACTGGTTACTTTTATGATTCGCCGCAAATTACGTGAGTTATTAATTCGCCCCTCTGGATTTAACCAACCCGCCCTCAGACAAACTTATTTAGAATTAATAAATGCTGATTTTTTAATTAAATCCGGTCAAACCCCACTAAGCCTTGAAGTGCTACTGCCTCACTCCCTCTCTCGTATACTCTGACTCTGCTATTATTAATTTATGAACGCACCTAACATCCTTTTTTTTAAGGATTTAAATAGATACGACACCCCAACAGTTGGCGGAAAAGCAGCCAACCTGGGCGAAATGTATAAACTAAAAATTCCCGTTCCTAACGGGTTTGCGGTAACCACCAACGCTTATTTTGAATTCCTTAAATCAACTACTCTCGTTTCCCAAATAGATAACATTTTAAAATCCACCCACATTGATAACCCAGATGAATTGCTCTCAGCTTCAAAATCTATCCGATCCTTAATTAAAAAACAACCCATACCTGAGTCCATTGCCCAAGACATTATGAAGTCTTACAAAAAGTTATGTTCCTACGGCGGATTAAAAAACGAGCCGGTGGCGGTTCGCAGTAGCGCCACTGCTGAAGACGGTTTAACTGATTCCTTTGCCGGCCAACAGGAAACCTATTTAAACGTTGTTGGCGAAAGTAATTTAGTCAAAAGAGTTCTTGATTGTTGGTCTAGCCTATACACTCCCCGGTCTCTTTACTACCGTTTTCAAAAAAAGATTCCCTTGTCTGCTATGGGAGTAGCCGTAGTCGTTCAAAAAATGGTTCAATCGACCGTCTCGGGTATTATGTTTACTGTTAACCCGGTTAGCCGGGCTAAAAATGAAATAGTAGTTGAAACCATTTGGGGACTTGGGGAATTCATTGTAGGCGGCCAAGTAACTCCCGACCATTCTGTCGTCGATAAAAACACCTGGTCGGTTATTCGCCACCAAACCCAAGCTCAGTTAAAACAACTAACTCGGGTTAACTCAGAAAACCGGACCATCCCAGTGCCCATTAGTCGCCGCAGTCAAAAAAAGTTAACCAACAGTCAAATTATTGAAATTGCCAAGATTGGCCAAAAACTTCACAACCATTATCAAACCCCCCAAGACATTGAATTTGCTCAAGTAAATTCCAAATTCTACATTCTTCAAACCCGGCCCATTACCACTCTTAATCTATCGTCAAATTCAACTACCGACAACCAATCTTTTCCTCCCGCCGACCTAACCGGCCAGCCCGCCAGCCCAGGTTTTGCCAGTGGCGAAGCCATAATAATTCATAGCCCCTCAGAAATAAATAAAGTCAAAAAAGGCCACATTTTAGTAACCACCATGACCTCACCCGATTTTGTTCCGGCTATGAGACGAGCCGGAGCCATAGTAACCAACGAAGGTGGGCAAACATCTCATGCGGCCATTGTTAGCCGTGAGTTAGGCATACCCTGCGTTGTTGGCACCCAAATCGCTACCAAAAAAATCAAAACTGGAGACATGATTACCGTTGACGGCGCTTCTGGCCAAGTCTGGTTTAAAATAATAAATCCAGTTCAAAATTCCCCAACTTCTACCCCAGACGCTCCAACTAAAACCATCAAAACCGCTACCAAAATTTATGTAAACTTAGGAGAACCGGATTTAATTAATACTGTTAGCCATCAAAACGTCGACGGTGTCGGTTTACTTCGAGCTGAATTCATTATGGCTGACATTGGAATTCACCCCAAAAAGTTTATAGCCGACCACAAAGAAAAAGTATTTATTGAAACTCTGGCCAAAAATATCGCCAAATTTTGTAAAGCCTTTTCCCCCCGTCCGGTAATTTATCGGGCAACTGATTTTAAAACTAACGAGTACCGCTATTTGAAATGGGGTAAACTTTACGAACCACTAGAACCCAACCCCATGCTTGGTTTACGTGGAGCCAAGCGATACATTAGTTCACCTGATGTTTTTGCCATGGAAGTGGAAGCCATAAAACTTGTTAGAAACCGTTATGGCTATAAAAACCTATGGTTAATGATTCCCTTTGTCCGCACACCCCTCCAACTGCTTGAGGTTAAAAAAAGTTTAGCCTCCTTAGGGCTAATTAGAACTCCGACTTTCAAGTTATGGTTAATGGTGGAAATTCCCACCAATGTAATCATGCTGGCTGATTTCTTAAAGGTGGGTATTGATGGTATTTCCATTGGCAGTAACGACCTAACTATGCTAACACTTGGTATAGACAGAGATAATGCCGATGTTGCCGCTGATTTTAACGAATTAGACCCTTCAGTTTTGTGGTTAATCAGAAAAGCCATTAAAACCGCCCGACGGCATGGAGTAACGGCTTCGATTTGCGGTCAAGCTCCAAGCAATCATCCCGATCTTACTGAAAAGTTAGTTAAGTGGGGAATAACCAGTATCTCAGTTTCACCCGACGCCATCACCCGAACCAGAGAATTAGTTAACTGGGCTGAAGCCAAACGGCTTAAATAAACACCACGCACACTTCGCCTTTTTCGTTACCCAAACCGGCATTTGGGTCTAATATTTCCTCAAATTTCTTGGTCATTTCTCTAATTACTCTAATTTCAGTTTTATCTCCAAAAACTTCCTTAATTTCAGTTACCAATTTTTCTACCCGAAAAGGGGATTCATACACCACCTTGCTGCCCTCAATACTTAAATATTTTTCTAGGACCTTTTTTCTTTCTCCGGTTTTCTTCGGCAAAAATCCCAAAAACACAAAACGGCCTATTGGCAGCCCAGACAATACTAAAGCGTTTATGGCCGCACAAGCTCCTGGCAGGGCAGTATAAGCCAAACCCAATTCCCGACACCTTTTTACCAGCTTCCACCCCGGGTCCGACAATAGGGGAGTGCCAGCATCACTTACCAATGCTACTTCCATGCCCCCCTTAAGTAATTCGACAACACTAGGAATTCTTTGTTCTTCAACTTGGTCATAAAACGAAACCATTTTTGGTTTGTTTTTTATATTAAGCAATGTAAACAATTTCTGAGTGTTTCTGGTGTCCTCGGCTAGTACCACCTCAACCTTTTCTAAGGTCTCAAGTGCCCTCAACGTTATATCTCCCAAATTACCAATCGGTACCGCCACCAAATAAAGCATTAGTTGAATTGCCTAATAACCGCTACCACCTTACCTTTAATTTGAACATCGGTCACCCACATTGGATTCATGGTTGAATTAGCCGGCTGTAAACGAATTTGATCTTTTTCCCGATAAAAACGCTTGAGGGTGGCGAAACCGTTTTTCAAAATTGCTACCACAATATCACCGTTATTAGCGTTTTCTTGTTCCCTGACTACTACATAATCCCCATTTAGTATTCCATCATCCATCATCGAGTCACCCTTTGCCTGTAAAACATATGATCTGTCACTAGTAGAGACTAGATTAGAATTTACTCCCAGTGTCGCATTTGGGTCCGTATAAGGCTCCAACGGTGTTCCACAAGCAATGTACCCCAAAATTGGTAACTCTATTGTTTTTGTTTGATTACCAGTCTCCATTACCTCAATACCCCTAACCGCACCCCGGTATCGCCTGATTAATCCCTTCTTTTCCAAAACTGAAAGATGTTCATGAACCGTTGCCAAAGAAGACAACCCAAATTTATCAGCTATTTCAGTTAAAGTTGGAGCATAACCATATTTATCAATATTACCCAGAATATAATCATAGATTTCTCTTTGGCGCTTATACAATATAGTAGGCATAACCAAATATTACACGAATAATACCCGAAGTCAATAATGGTATTCTTTTTTATGACCCGTCGCGTCTTGTTTTTTATTATTTTTCTTTGTTTTTCCCGACCCGCAATAGCTTCAGAATTTACCATCAAAAAAGAGCTTGAATTTATAGTCACCAATGACTTAAAACTATCAGTTAACGAAAAAGTAAGTTTAACCAATAACTTTTCCCAAATTTACCCAACTCAATACTCCTACACCATTACCAGCGCCAAACCACTAAACATTACCGCCCATGATTCTGAGGGTAATATACTAGAAAAATCCACACCTCAAGCCAACTCTACCGTCATTCTTTTAAAATTCAACCGACCCAACATTGGTAAAAACCAAGTGACTGAATTTAATATTAGTTACCAGCTAAATCATCAAATCACTAAGCGGGGTCAAAATTACGACCTATTTCTACCCTCATCCACAGCCCAAACGACACTTACCAAAGCCACTCTTCAGGCTCCAACCTGGCTGGGGCCTTTAGTTAATTACCAGCCCTCTCCAGCCCGACCCTCAGCTACTACCCAATTATATAATCTTAATCAACTACTGTTTGCTGAACCTCAACGTTTACTTTTTGGTAATCAACAAATATTTGAGTTCGATTTAATTTACCAGCTCGACAACACCCACCCAGAGCCCCAGTTGTTCCAAATCCCCCTGCCGCCAACCACTGACCGGCAAATAGTAATTTTTAAAAGCATAACCCCTCAACCTAAAAACATTACCATTGACCCAGACGGTAATTATTTAGCCCATTATGAGCTCCCACCCAATTCCAACCTTGACATATCCGCCTTAGGCCAAATAAAACTATTCCCTATAAACACCCAAAAGGGGACCAGCCTTGCCTCTCATCTCCAATCCCAAACTGTTTGGCCAGTAAATGACCCAAACATTGAGGCAATCGCTTCCGCTCTTAACTCACCCAAAGATATCTATAAGTACGTGATCAACACTTTAAGTTACAACTATAATTTTGGATCCTCTCCGGGGCGTGTCGGGGCGCTAGCCGCCCTACAAAATCCTCAACTCTCACTTTGTACTGAATTCACCGATCTGTTCATCACTTTGGCCCGTTCAAAAGGAATAGCTTCAAGGGAGATTGAAGGATACGTTTTAACCAACAACCCGCGCCTTCGCCCAGCCAACCCAAATACCGATTTTCTTCATGCCTGGCCTCAATATTTTAACCCAAATTCTAAATCATGGATAGAAATTGACCCAACTTGGGCCAAAACCACCAACGGTTTGGACTACTTTAACAGTCTCGATCTTAACCACATAATCTTAGTAATTCACGGGCAAGATAGCCAAAACCCACCTGCTCCCGGGTTTTATAAACGCACCAATAATCTGACTACTGTTAATATCAAATTAGCTGACGACGAACTAATCATTTCCCGAGTCTCGCCTCAACTTAATCTAGCCCAGAATAACTCCGCCTCAAAGTTAATAATTACCAACCCCAATCCTTTTACCTTACATAATTTATCAATCACCCAATCAAACTGGAATAAAACCGTTGCCACTCTGCCTCCTTTTAGTCATACTGAAATTGATTTTCAACTCCCTACATTTCCCCAAAGTTTATTTCCCCATAACCGGTATCTTAAATTTCAACTATCAGAAAACAATCAAACCTTTAGTCAATCAATTAAAAATCCACTACATTTCACTCACTTAGTAATCACCTTAACTTCAGCCGTTATTATTCTTCTTATCAGCGCTATAATTATAGCCAGAAGATATGATTAAACGTCTGGTTCGTTATTCCATCCTTTCCTTGTTTGCCCTATTAATTACCCGCCAGCTTATAACCACCCCTCAATTTGACCTTAGTTTTCCAACTCTTTTGAAAATTGGCTTAATTTTCGCAGCTTTTGAAATCTTTTTGAAGCCACTTGTAAAAATTCTTTTTCTGCCCTTAAATATATTAACCCTTGGTCTTTTTCGATTTGTCATATCTGTTCCGGCTTTTTTACTAACTGCCCGGCTGACATCTTCCCTAAAAATTTCTGATATTCATTTATCTTCTTCTACCTGGCAAGGTTTTGTAATACCTGAGTTTAATTTTGTTGGCCTCTTTGCTTTAATTGTAACCGCCTTAACTTATAGTTTCTTCTTTTATCTGTTAAAATCCATCCTGATCAAAAAATGAACACTATCCTTATTTTAATTCAAATACTTCTTTCGATTAGTTTAATAGCGCTGATTTTTTTACAATCAAGCGGCAACACTGAAGGTCGAGGTAACTTTTTTTCTAATGTTAGTTTTGAAAAACGGGGTTGGGAAAAATTTATGTTTAACCTTACCATCACTATCTTTGTGCTTTTCATTATTTCCTCACTAGTTCAAACTCTACTTTAGTCACAACTTGTTTAAAAAATTTTATTTTAAATTAGAACTAATTCGCCATTATTGGCGCCGTTATTACATCTATGTAATACTTGGAACCACTTTGGGGTCTCTTTTGGTTTTCTTTGCTTCTCCAATTGCCGCGTTTGTTATTAAGCAACTGCCCGAACCGGCTACCACTTACGGCTTAGCCGGACTATACACCATTCGCAACCTACCCCCCCAAGTCAGCCAAAACATCAGTTTTGGTCTAATGACTGAAAGTCCCACCAACCGCCCTGAACCAACACTATTAACTAAGTCCATTTCCATATCACCAGACGGTTTAACTTACCGGTTTGAACTCAATCCTTACACTTGGCAAAATGGTCAGCGAGTTTTAGCCCAGGACTTAACCAATATCTATACCATCAATAATGCTTCGGTAACTGCCCCAAACGATTCAACTCTGTTAATTCAATTGGAAAAGCCTTTTTCTCCCCTGCCTTCAATTCTAACTAATCCAATATTTCAAAATAACCAACTTATTGGAGTAGGGGATTACCGGGTTACCCAATCCCAATTCCAGGATGGATACTTAAAAAAACTAGTTTTAGCCTTAAAAGACAATCCTAAAAAGAAAATTATCTATCGGTTTTACCCGTCTGAAAATGATTTAATAACTGCCTTTAAGCTTGGTGAAATCGATACTTTTTCTAGTAACATTGAGCCCAAAGATGTTATTAACTGGAAAAACTCCCAAGTTAGTAAAGAAATTGACACCAGCTCACGCTACATTGCCCTATTCTTCAACACTGATAAATTAAGCCGTAAACAATTTCGGCAATCTCTTTCATACGCTACCCCTAAACCCCGCGATAAAAATGAACGCTGCTTGGGACCAATTTCACCACAATCATGGGCTTTCAACCCTCAAACCAAAGAATATAATTACAATCCAACGAGGGCCAAAGAGTTGGTTGACTCGGAGGACCCAAAAAAAATTGTTTTAAGTTTAGCCACTCGCGACCTACTTCCTGAGGCTGAAAAAATTAAACAAGCTTGGGGTGAAATACTAGGTATTACTGTTGATATTAATACCGACATATCCCCAAACCGAGACTTTGAGGTCTTGTTGTCTTACGGAAATATGCCACTCGACCCAGACCAATATGCCTTCTGGCACTCAACCCAGACTAAAACCAATCATACTCACCTTAACAACTCACGTATCGACAAATTATTGGAAGGAGGACGCCAAACTATGGACAACTTACAACGCAAACAAATCTATTTTGATTTTCAAAAATACTTACTTGAAGAAGCCCCGGCCGTATTTATTAGTTTTCCTACCCGCTACACAGTTTCTCGGTTAAAATAAAATATGGAACATTCTAAACCTCTCGACACTTTAGGAATTACCCTCATAGCGATTTTTTTTATTTTGCTTTCATACGCCGGCTTTCTTTCATATAAAAGTATTGATTGGAATGTCTTAAAAAGAATGGAGAACCAACCTTTATCTCTCCCTGCCCTACCAGTCCCGGCCACTGCCAGCGCCAGTCCTGCCGCCACCCCCTCGGCCGCTAAATTACCATAATTCCTTACTTAACCTTAAGTTTTTGGAAAGCAAGTATTCCCCAAAGTATTCCGTTTATTACTGCCGTTGCCGCCGCCATTGGGACGTTTAACGTTAAATAAACCACCCCAATACTAAAAGAAACCAAAGAAGTCGGAATACTGGTTTTAATGCTTGGTTTGTCTTTGCTAAAAATTGAAGGAAAAAGTGCCAAAATAAATATTACCTGGCCAAAAGTTAATACAAAATCTTGCCATTTCATGTAAATATATTATAGCCGATCCACTTTATTTAGTAGTTAATCTGACTATTTTCTTCACAAAGTATCTTCCTTTACTTGTCTTAAGTTCTCGTTCCCTTTTTTTGGCCACATACTCATCATCAAACTCTTCCCGGTAAACCAATTCAAAGGGTTTGTTTAATTTGGTAAACCGCCCACCCCTTCCCGCATTATGCTCTTTAAGTCTTCTGTCAAAATTGCCAGTATAACCGGTATAAAACTTCCCATTAACCAAACTTCTTAACACATAAACATAATACATAGTTAACTGAGTCGAACAATTTTAGAACGATTAATTAGAGGATGTTAACATTTAGCTATGATTCAAAATACATACGTTCCAAGTGAGTTTTTACCAAAGCTAGGAGACGAGTCACTAACTATCCCATTTGTTGGAGCAATTATTGAAAACGAAGCACAAGAAATTTTGGTCCAAATCCGCAATAAACAATCCGACCTAAAGTTCAGTGGCACAATTGAAATACCTGGGGGAAAACTTAGGGCAGGGGAATCAGTTTACGAAACTTTAAGACGAGAAGTTTTTGAAGAATCAGGCATGGAAATTACTTCGATACTTAATGATGAAAATACACAACACAGTTTTAGTAATGAAATGTCTTCAGATGTTATTTCACCATTTTGTGTCACACAATCACCAGAAGGACCATTTATTGGATTAATTTTTCGTTGTAAAGCCAAAGGTAAACCGGCAAAAGAAACCAATGAAACTAAAAATTGCCAATGGATTAAATTATCGCAGCTCAAAATAATAATTGAACAAAACCCGGAAAAAATTTATACCCCTTACCTAGGCCCCCTTAAAAAACTCTTAAACCAATAAATTAATTTACAGGTAAAGAAAAATACAACAATTTCGTTTGTTGCCCCGCATGGATTCGAACCACAATAAACAGCTCCAAAGGCTGCTGTCCTACCATTAGACGACGGGGCAATACACTTTATTTTAATTACCCTGGCCGACTTTGTCGAACCACAATCAATCCGCCAAACGGACTGTCCTTCCATTTAACGACTGGGTAATACAAAGCCTATTTTATCAGACGATTTGACT
>Ga0172379_10007628_pt1 | contig 13966 bp, 15 predicted proteins | sample GrowelOW334metaG_FD_119756 | JGI IMG/M metagenome (GOLD analysis project Ga0172379, IMG submission 119756) | Groundwater microbial communities from an aquifer near a municipal landfill in Southern Ontario, Canada - Groundwater well OW334 metaG | ecosystem: Environmental > Aquatic > Deep... | reverse complement strand
GGTTTTTCGATTGGTTGGGGCAATGAGGAAGTTCAGCAAAAAATACGGGAAGATAGAATTTCCTGGATATACGCACACCCGAAAAGCCATGCCATCCTCGATTGCGTTATGGACTGGTGCATATATCGAATCGATGCAGGACAATGTGAAAATTTTAGAAAGTGTGTTGGAATTGATTGACTTTTCACCCCTCGGCACTGGAGCAGGGTATGGGGTACCGCTGAAAATTGACCGGGCATATACCGCTCAATTGCTTGGTTTCAAAAGAGTTCAGGGTAACCCGATCTATGCGCAAAACAGCCGTGGTAAGTTTGAGTCAAGCATTTTGCACGCATTATCGCTGGTTATGCTAGACCTGAATAAGATGGCGACTGACCTGATCCTGTTCAGTATGCCTGAATTTGGATATTTTGGATTACCCAAAGAATTCTGTACCGGCAGTTCGATCATGCCCCAGAAAAAAAATCCCGACGTGCTGGAATTGATCAGGGCGAAATACCACGTCGTTGTTTCTTATGAAATACAGGTAAAGGGTCTGGCTGGCAATCTCATTTCCGGATATCACCGAGACCTGCAATTAACCAAGGAGCCGGTCATGAAAGGCCTGGATATCGTTCAGAAAAGCCTCGATATCACGGCGCTGGTGTTTTCCGGCCTGTCGGTCAATAAGAAGCATTGCAGTACTGCTATGACCCAGGAGGTTTATGCGACCAATGAAGTATACAAACTGGTCAAAAATGGCGTACCGTTTAGGGAGGCGTACCGTCAGGTGGCACAAAAGTTTTGAGTTGCTCAATTAAAAATATAAATGATCATGTTGAGCGTTCAAACTTTTTCAAAAGGCAAAATAGAAGGTAAAAACGAGGACTATTTCGGTTACAACGAAACGAATTTTGTTTTAGCCGATGGAGCGACGGATAAAAGTGGAAAGTTGCATGACGGCAAAACCGGCGGGGAAATTGTTTCGCGTATCGTCGTAGCCGCATGCCTATCATCGCACGCAAACGGAACTGAATTAGTCCGGCTTCTGAACAAAAAAGTTCATGAGGAGTACGAGGCATTAGGTATCCAGGATCTCGTGCGGGAGCCAAAATTTCGTTTTACCTGTGGGTTTATTTGTGCTCGGTTGCTCGTTGATAAAGTTATTGTCACGTATCTGGGCGACTGCGGATTCAGGGTGAGTGGCATGCCGGCATACCAGGAAGTGAAGCAGATTGACATTGACAATGCTGAGGAACGCTCAAAATACATTCGTAAGACTGGCGACATTCGAGGCAGTCGTGAGCACATTATGCCCTTTCTGCTCGGACAATTTAAATACCAAAATAATGCTTATGATCCGATGGGATATGGTGCGATTGATGGGACTGAGACACCTGAAAAGTTTATAAAAATGTTTGAGTATAAAAAAGCGAGCATGTCGTCTATAGAACTATTTTCCGACGGTTACTTCGCCGTCCCAACTGATGCTTCCATTAACGCCTGGGAAGAAATGCATGCGCGAGTAGAGACGGAAGACCCGGACAAATGGCTGAGGTACAAGTCCGTCAAATCAAAAGATGACCGGACAATCGTAATCATTACTTTTTAATATGCCCAAATAAAATGCCCATGGAAATGTCACCCGAGAGTAGTCACAATCCACCGGATCAAGAAAAAGGAATCCCGATAATTCGTGTTGATATGGATAAGGCATCAGATGCAGATTATAAAAAGTTGAAAGAGTTAGGGTGGGTGCCTGGCAATCCTTCTGCGTCCGGAGAATTTGGTTTCAGCTGGCATGGAGAAGGCGAACCGGCTTTACCTGACGACTTAGCCGAAAAGGTCATTGGTACAAAAAGTGGTAAGTTTGAATATTCCGTTTTAACCGACAAAAAAAGTGAATAAACGATCTAAGGTACAAATTTTTTACATCCATGGCGGTGACACATTTAGGAACCAGAATGATTTCCGGCATTATTTAAACACAAGGCCGATCGACATCCACAAAAAGGTCGGTTGGAACGGCCCGTATCTGGACAAAATGCTGGGCAAGAAATTCCATATCATCAGGCCGCGGATGCCTTTGCAGGACAATGCAAAATATAGCGAGTGGAAAATGCATTTCGAGCGGCATTTTCCGTATTTGAAAAATAATCTGATTTTACTCGGCTCGTCGCTAGGCGGGATGTTTTTGGCTAAGTATTTGTCCGAAAAAAAATTCCCAAAGAACATATTGTCCACCTACCTGGTTTGCCCGCCGTTTGATGATACCTTGCCGTCCGATCATCTGGCCGGTGGATTCAAGCTGAAGTCAGATTTGTCGTTGATTCAAAAAAATTCAAAGAAACTTACCCTGCTTTTTTCCAAGAATGATGACATCGTACCCGTGGCACAGGCCAAAAAATATGCGGCCAAATTACCGCACGCTAATGTCTTTATTTATAAGCATGTCAAAGGCCATTTCCGGATCGCAAAATTTCCTGAGATCATCAGGATGATAAAGCGGGATGTACATCAAGGCCTGAAATCAAAGTAAGCTCTGCGGTTCGCGGTCAATCTGCCAGCCTTTGGGGACCTGGGCCACTAAAGCCCGGATTTTTTCTTCGTCCCATGATAATGGAATTTTCAAAATTACATACATATACCAGCGTTTTCGGACGAGGGGGCGGAGGGGCGTGAGGATAGAAACAGAAATGTGAGCCGGCTGGAACATTCGTTTTACCCGTTGCGCTTCTTGGACACAGCGGTTCTTGTCCGGATGGGAAATGATGAGCCTGAAAAGATGTGTAAATGGGGGGTAGTTGAGCAGCATCCGGTCGGTCAGTTCCTGGCGGTAGAGTAATTCAGGTTTGTTGTTCGACAAAGCATTGATAACCGGATACTCGGGGGTGTTCGTTTGTATAACGCATGCTTTACCGCATAGGTAATGGAAGAGCGTGATTTGCTGCCAGGTACGCTCACCTGACCGGAAATCGGGTAAATAGAGCAAGGAGTCGGCATTGATGACCCCAGTAATGCCGACGTTATCCCAATCTATATGGGGGATAGCCAGCTCAGTACCGATGATAATGTCCGCCTGCAATAGATTGGTTGGCTTTTCCGTATCCTGGTCCAATCTCATGACAGAATGTTCAGGCCAGTATTTTTTCACTTCATGCTCGACCTGCTGCGCTCCGGTACCCATGAATTTGAAATCTATCCCGCCGCATTTTTTGCACATCGTGGGTACTGGATATTTTATATTGCACTGGTGGCAGAAAAGCATTTTGGATTCACTATGGTAGACGAGGGGCTGGCGGCAGGCCGGACAAGTGATGGCCAGTCCGCAATCTTGGCACGCCACGGATGAAGAGCTGCCACGGCGGTTGATATACAGAAAAACCTTTTTCCTATCCGCCAGAGATGACTGAATTCGCTGGATCAACGTTTCTGAAAGTATATAAGATTCGCGTTTTCTCCTTTCTTCCCGCATGTCTATGATACTATTGGGGTTTTCGGGCGCTGGGGTGGAGGCGAAAAACGACCATGAACCGTCTTGTACCAGCTTATATTGTTCAACAGTCGGCGCATGGGAGCTGAACAGCGTTTTTGCCCCATGGAGTGAGCTAAGCTTCAGCGCAACAGTCCGACAATCGTACCTTGGATTTTGGTCGGATTGCTTATGGTTCCTATTTTCCGATTGCAATAACAGGATATTTTGCAGGTCCCGGAATGGCAGGAATAGTGATAATTTTGTTCCGATAATTATTCGGGCGGACCCAGTACGGACCGATTCGTAGGCTGTAAATGTTTCATGTTTATTCATACCTCCGTGGAATCGTATTGCTGAATGTAAATTTACAGCCGGTACCAATGACATGATAGGTTCGATGTCCTGGATAGTCGGTACAACAATCAGAGTAGTTCCCGTCATCGACTGCAGTAAGGACTGGACATGTGCTCGTAATTCATCAGCTATTGCCGGCTGGTATAGCCAATTTTTAGTTTTACCGGAAATGAATGATTTAATATTTTTTTCAGTTAATGGGGCGATGTGCAGGCAAACCGTGCGGATTTGTTTTTTTTCTGCCGTTTTTCCTTTCCGGATCGGGACAGGCGGGAGGATCATCTTGATGACGGAACCGATGGAAACAAAATAGAATGTGCTCAGCCATTCGGCCAAAGACAATTGTTCTGAAGTCAGGATTGGAGATGTGTCGATAATTTTATTCAATGGTTTAATGGTCATGCCGGCAATAGACTGGCTTTTCAGCCTAATGACCACACCTTCCCGTATGGCATTACGGAAAGGTATTTCCACTAATTGTCCGGGACGGATGTCCTGCTGTAAATATGCCGGTACTGCATAGTCAAAAATTCCCAGTTGTTTCGGGAATCGTTGGGACAGAGTAATTTCGCAAAATTCATTAGGCATGTCGTTCGACGGTAAAACGGTAAAAAGCTAACTGGTCCTGGTTGCGGTTCATGCCGCCCTTGTCGCAGCAAATGTCTATTTGCTCCTCAACAGTTTTGACACCGATATCGGGTAACAGTAGGCCGCTCCGTGCGTGCTGGTTGGCAATGATTAGCCCGTACTTTTTCGGGTCGAGTAACTTCGTGTCAGTTATTTTCTCCGGGGCTGAAAGAACGTCCACATGAATTTCCAGGCTGTTGAGTTCGGCTAGCCTGACCGGCGTGAAACGCGGATCCTCCGTCGCGGCACAGACGGCCATACGGATGATTTCTTCGGCAACATTGCTCTGAGTCGGCTCAAAGGTGCCGATACACCCCCGTAATTGATGATTTTTTACCGTGTGCAACGATACGAAAACTCCCGCTTTCCCGCTGAGCATGGCTGAAGGCACCGCATCAGGGACGCCGATCATTCGGCCTGTTTTCAAGTACTGCTCTATGCTCGTTTTTGCCAGTAAAACGTATGGATCCATATCTATATTGTACCACGACCGTCAGATACCAAAAAACCGCTCCGGGCACAGCCGAGGAGCGATTTGGTTTCTATGAAAAGTATTATAGGTAGGACAGGAGTTTCTTTGAGGCGACGAATTCCGGCTGGATCAGGCGGTTCAGGACCGGTAAATCCAGCCGTGTGGCCAATACATTGACCAATGAATTCATGGCTACGTAACTTAATGCGATACCTCCGGTAAACAGCATCCGTTCCAGGAACACGACGGGGATCAGGGCGATCCACGTCTCGGCCGGCAGGTTAAATGCATATAGAAAGGTGACGCCGCCGATGGCATGGGCAGTAAACGTAGCGCCCAGACTGTTCATGACCAAACTTTTTTTAGTGAAGGAGGCAACAACGGGTATGAGCCAGTAGAGGGAATAATACCATGCCTGTCTTCCTTCCGGATGGGCGATAAACAGGGCCATGCACGCCAGCGGGATAATGCCGACGAGTGTTTTGTATTTTTTCGCCCCGAAATACAAGGCGGCAAATGCTAACGGAAAAAGCCGGATGATCGTTGTCAGGTCAAATGTTTGGTGGTGTACGATTACATTAAAAGTTTTTACCAGTACGACAACTGCCGCGCCCCATCCCGAAGCGAGGAACGCGCCGATTGTCGGTGCGAAAAAGTCAAAGAAGGAAAACTTCTGCGTTGAACTCCCGATAATATTAGTGAAGGGGATCTGCAGCAATACAAATCCGAGTATGATGAATGTGCCGACAAAAAGGAGGCGTTTATTCATAGGAGATATACAATGATTAATTTTTTAATTTATAGTTTGCTACCATATATCCGACACCGAACGGCCCTTCGTATGAGTAGATTTCCGGCTCATGGTTGATGGTGTTGAGCATGCCCAGCATCATGATGATGGAACGAAGTCCGCATTCACCGGCCTCTTCGACGAAGTCCGCATCAAGCTTCAGGATTCCTTCGGTATCCTTGTTTTGGATTTTTTTCATGAGCGTTTCGTCGAATTTTTTCGCCCAATGGGAGAATCCGGCCGGCGCGTCTTCGGTTAGCCGGTGTGACAGGTCGCCCGATGCGATGATGGCAATCCTCTTGGTGTCGTTCAACATATCCTGCTGCAGAGCCATGCCGAATTGGTAGTGATTTTCGTAATCAAGCAATGAATAGGAGATGGGGACGATGCGCAGTTTTTTCAAATCCAGAGCCTGGGTGAGGAAGTACAGCGGTACGCCGGCGCCATGGTCCAATACCGGTGAGTTCGTCAGGACGACGCGTTGCTTGCTCTCTAGGATTTCTTTGTAATGGTGGATCAGGCGGACGTCTCCCTTGAGGTTAATTTTTGTGTGTAGGTCGCCGAATTCCTTGAAATTCGCTTCAAAATCATTGGACATGTTCAGTGAGAAGGCGTCGGTATGCATCTGGCCATGTGGCGAGATGATGACGATCGTATCCGGTTTGGCGGCGTAGAGGTCCTGTGCCAGCCGTTTCATGGCAGCCGTGGTTTTTTTGATAAAACGCACATTATCCTTGCCAATATCGGGTATCAGGATCGGTGGATGTGGGCTGATAGCTGAAAAAATAATCATGAAAACATTATATCACATTAATTAGTGACGGAGATTGGGTCGCCTGCCGGGTGCATGTCCAGGAGGGCTGCGTCATTTGTATGGATGATGTTAACCCACTTGTACCCAAGGGTATCGAATGCCTGTTTGGACGAGATGCCGCGGCGAAGTCCGTTTGAAATGACCCAGATGCCGTTCGCGTTTGGTGAAGTGACTAGCGTGCCGTCATTGAATTTTATCGGTTCACCCCGCGGATAAGCATCGATTGTAGCCTGTTCGACAGTGACTGGTACCCGGTTTGGGAACCGATTTTGGAGAATTTCCTTTGACATGATGGGGTGACGGACTCCGTCCTGAACATAGGCGATCCCGCCGTTCAGTTTTGATTTCAACAGTACGCCGGTTGGATATTCACTCTGTTGGGTCAGATCCATTCCAGCTGTATATGAATTCAGGTCAGTTTCCTCTACAACAACCACTTCTTCCGGATTAAACCCGATGTCGACGAAAACTTGCGGCGATGTGATATAGCGTTTGTCGTTGCCGTCAATCAGGTAAATGCGGCCTGTCTGTTTTGAACGGAGAAGGGAGTAATTCGGATATTTTATCGGCTGTCCGTCAGCATATGCATCGATATCAGTTTGTGAAACGAGAATTATATACTTCGGGTCAAATCTGGAAATCAGGGCGGTTTTACTGAAGAAAGGCCGTTTGAGGCCGTTTTGGATCAAATAGACTCCCGCAGTTCCCTGTACTTGCAGCAGTGACCCGTCGGGGAACTGTTTAGTAAACCATCTCGTCCATAATGTCCAAAAATTTTCGTTGCCATGCAAGTGCGGCGTGTAGGTGTATAGGTTGACGGTCGCCTGGTTTTGGATGGTCACGGACTGACCGTCGATCAGGTACGTTCCCCCCACTTTGAAATTCCATTGGCCCGCCGTATCAATATAGTACCGGTTGCGCTTGGCAGCCCAGTTTACCTGATTGTAAAAACCTTTATACTGTTTTACCTGCGGATCAGTGACCAAACAGCTGTCGCATACCCCATATCCGGTTGCCCAGTCGTATTGGTATTGGGTTGGCGTCGTATCCGTAATCAGGCTTTGTTCCTTTTGGATGGTGACGATAAGGTATTTTGGACTGATGGTATAGAATTGAGAAGCGTTGTAAATGATTTCTGCTGCGGAACGTGTCGTACCCCACGGATCAGGCTGTTTATATCCAGATACTGCCCCACCGCGATTATTGAGGAATTTCTGGATTTGGGCGACGGTCATCGCGTTCTTGTCGACCAAGTCGTTGTCAGAAATGATGTAATTGGGATTGAAGCTGGCTGCCGCAGCCAGTTGCGGCGCTAACAGGGCAATAAGTGAAAAAACCGCTATTATTTTTTTCATAGTTGCTTAATCGATTATTGATAGAGGAGAGTCGCAAGCCAGGCACATACCGTGATGATCATGTCTATGCACATCATAGCCCTGACGTTCAATGCATATTGTACCACATTTTGGGCAAAACGTGTTTTCTGAAGGTAAACCAGGGATATTTCCTGAATAAACAAAATGGAGGCCGACTTTTTTCCCTATTGCATAGGCTTTTTTTAATGTAGATGCGTTGGTTGGCGGCAAGTTTTGCAGTTTAAAAGAGATGTCTGGAGAAAACGCAGAGATGTGCCATGGCGTGTCATTTCCCAGTTCATCAGATATCCATTTTGACATTTTCCTAAACATTGTCGGGCTATCGCTGATAGTCGGAATGGATAGGGTGGTGATCTCCACATGGACCCCGGCTTTTTTTAGAGTTTTGATATTTTTTAAAATGGGGTCCAATCGCGCCCCGCAGTATTTCTGATATTTTTTATCATCAAAAAATTTGAGATCGACATTGATTGCGTCAAGATGAGGGATGATCAGCTCCAATGTGGCATCGGACATGAAACCGTTTGAAACCCAGATATTCCTGATTTTTTTCGCTTTAGCCAGCTTCATGCAGTCTAACGCATATTCCGTCCAAATAGTCGGTTCGGTATAGGTATAGGCGATGCTTTTGCAATTGTTTGATAGCGCATCTGCCACCACCTGTTCGGGTGGTAATTCTTCGCCGGATATTTTTAGGTCGACATATCCCGATTGTTTGGAAGCCTGTGAAATCTGCCAGTTCTGGCAATTATCGCAACGTAAGTTACAGCCGACAGTGGCGATGGAAAGGGCTTTTGAACCGGGCAGGAAATGAAAAAACGGTTTTTTTTCGATTGGGTCAATAGCCTCTGCAATTGCCCTCCCGTATACTAGCAGAAAAAGTTTTCCATGTTGATTTTCGCGTGCTCCGCAAATTCCCCGGTTGGACGGTAAAATAGTGCAGTGGTGGTCGCACACACGGCACCGGACCGTTTGATGGAGCTTTTTTTCGTACAACAAGGCCTCTTTCATGTAGAAGGATTATAGTAAAAGTTGGGGATTTAATAAAGGGTATTTTGTCATTAACGGAATAAAAGAGGTATAATTCAACCATGCTACACCGTATGTTTATTGCGATTAATCCCCCAGAGTCAGTAAAAAATGACATTGGTGAACTGATTGTTAAGCTGAAAAAATATTGCTGGCCGGTAAACTGGGAAACACCGGGAAAACTCCATATCACTTTACATTTCCTCGGTCATATTCCGGAATCTGACATTCAAATTGTGCGCGATGTACTATGTGAAGTTGTAAAAAATACTGTACAATTTGAGGTGAAGATAGACGGGTTTGTGGCATTTCCAAATTTTAAGTTTCCGAATATTATCGGACTGAAAATTTCCGATAGCGAGGCGTTATTCAGACTCCAATCAGCAATTAATCAGGGGATTGGAGAAACGGGAATTGGTTTGGTAGAAAAACATTCATTTACCGGTCACATTACTCTCGGTCGGCTGAAACCGACGTATGCCAATTTTAAAGCATTGAGCGGTATTTTATGTAAGTCTCAGTTTACCGTCTCATCAATTGAGCTGATGGAAAGTGTATTGAAACCGGCAGGCTCGGAGTATATGATGAGTAGTAGTTATCAATTGAGATCTTGATATATGGATTATTATTCTGATAAAGATCGTTTCCTGCTGGAAAAAGCCATCACTTTTCTGGTTACTGAAGTCAACCATTACTGCCGGAATAAAAAGCCGGTCATACTCCATAGTATACGGGTCGGACTCACGTGCGCTGAGTATCGACGCTCTATCGCAACTGTCATTGCCGGAGTGTTGCACGACGTGGTTGAGGATACGAAATGTACTCACGCAAAGATTACCAAGCAATTCGGCCGCCGTGTCGGACGCTTAGTCGGAGTATTGACTATGGATTATTCACATCCAGACTACCAGGTACGATGGCGTCAGTCGGTGCAGCGAATCAGAAATTCCGGTTCAGAAGCAATTTTAATAAAGTCTGTCGACATAATTGATAATATGCCGTATTATTCGCATTGGGTGACTGATCAGGCGGGCCGTCGGATATTAACGTGGAAATGGAATTTTTTCAGGCAATCGTTTGCTCGCGAATTGAAGCGTTTACATTTGTACGCAGTTTATTCGAAGCATTTGCGGTCAGTAAAGAAATAATATGGAAATATTAGGAGTTCGAATCGACAATATTATAAAGGCTGACGCGCTTGAAAAAGTACGCCATTTTTTAGGTGGGGATGGTAAGCATTATATAGTCACTACCGGACCGGAATTTATCATGGCTGCCCAGCGTGACCCAGAGTTCAAGGATATACTGAATGCATCCGACCTTTCACTGGCTGACGGTTTTGGACTGGCCATTGCCGCACGACGCGCAGGAGAAAAACTGGCGACACGCATTCCCGGCGTCGATTTACTGGTAGAAATCTGTGCACTTGCCGCAGAAACAAGTCAGTCAGTTTTTTTGCTTGGAGCCAAACCCGGCGTTGCAGAAAAAACCGCGGTGCGCTTGATAGAACGCATCCCGAACCTTCGCATCGCCGGTGCCGAGAGCGGCTACCGTGGCTGGCATAAACATCTGGATGACACGAAAATAGTTGAAATAATTAATCGCCGGCAGCCGGATATCTTGTTCGTAGCTTTCGGCCAGGTCAAACAGGAGAAGTGGATTCACCGCAATCTATCCCGTATTCTCACGGTTAAACTGGCTATGGGAGTTGGCGGATCGTTTGATTATTTATCCGGCCAGGTGAAGCGAGCGCCTGTCTGGATGCGGATAATAGGCTTAGAATGGCTGTTTCGTGTCATCAGGCAACCATGGCGCGCTCCTAGGATCATTACCGCAGTCATCCGATTCGGTTGGGCTATCATGAAAACGAAAAGACGTGAAGTATAGATATTTCGATATTATCCTCGGCCTGTTTGTGGCCGTGGTGCTGATTTCCAATGTCGCTTCGTCAAAAATTGTAAGTATCGGACCTTTTGATTTTGACGGAGGGACAATTTTATTTCCTTTGGCGTATATTTTTGGGGATGTATTGACAGAAGTGTATGGATATAAAATGTCGAGACGGGTCATTTGGACCGGGTTCGGTGCTGCTGTATTGATGTCACTGGTCTTTCTTATTGTCGGTAAATTACCCGCTGCGACGGGGTGGGGGAATCAGGCGGCTTATGACGCTATACTAGGGTTGACGCCCCGCATTGTCATCGCCTCACTTTTGGCGTATGTGGCTGGGGAATTTTCCAATTCATACATATTGGCGAAAATGAAAGTTGCCACTCGTGGACGTTGGCTCTGGACACGGACGATCGGCTCAACTATTATTGGGGAAGGGATTGATTCCACACTTTTTGTATGTGTAGCATTTATGGGAGTTTTGCCTGGCCATCTGCTATGGGCTGTGATTATTTCCAATTACATTTTCAAGGTAGGAATTGAAGTTATAGCCACGCCATGTACCTACAAAGCAGTCTCATGGTTAAAGAAAAGTGAACAGGTTGATTTTATTGATACCCAGACAAATTTCAACCCTTTTACCTTCAAGCAAAATAATCAATAGCGTAGGATAATGCCTGCATTAGCATTTGGCTCATTTTTGTATCGGACTAAAACCCTTTAAAAGCATCAAAATTACCAATCTTGAACAGAAAGGTTGTTCAGGGTTTTTTATTATCTTTGCGCTCTATACCCATTGACCCTTGACAATTTTGGCGATTGGTCAATAGTTAAGGTGATATTAATCATTAACACCAGCCTATGGCCACCAAGACCACGCGCGAACTCCTCGAGGACATGAAGTTTCAGCAGATGAAACGGTTCCTCGGAATTCGCCATGTCCGGAATTATTGTTCCGGATGCGGCGAAGAGATCCACGAGCCGGTGTACTGCCAGGATTGCGATGAAGAGGTTGAGCGCATAAAATTGCGCAACAGTTTCAGGTAACAGGAGGCGCATTACGGCTCGTTTCATTAATGGAACAAAAATCGGCTGCTGCCGAATATTCTTGGGGCAGTTTTTGTTTTGAATCGTTTGGCTGCCTTCTGCCCACTATGATATACTTATCCTAAATATATGTCCAAACGACTTCAGTTACTACTAGTTGGTTTTGCCGCTGTACTGGTATGTATACCAGCTATAGCACAAGCCCAGACCTCCGAATCTGTAAAAGATATTTCCAGTTCCATCAACGTAAATGTTGACGGCTCATTTACGGTGGAGGAAAAAATTACATATGATTTTGGCGACGTTGAGCGGCATGGAATATATCGGTATTTACCTTATAGTTATACACGTAATGGCGCAACGTATGATGTCCGCATACATGTCAGCAGTATTTCAATTGATGACGGATTATCGGTTACCTATGTGCCGACACGTACCAACGGGAATTTGATGCTGAAAATTGGCGAAGCGGATAGTACGATTACGGGAATCCACGACTACTCGATAAACTATTCTGTCCAGCGGGCCGTAAATTATTTTGATGATCATGAGGAATTATATTGGAATGTAACCGGAAACGGCTGGGACGTTCCGATCGAGCAGGCTTCAGTACGTATTACGGGCCCGGCGTCATTTAGCCAGGGGACGTTGGAACCTGCATGTTATTCCGGTGTGTACGGCTCAACAGACCAGCTCTGCACCGTTACCGTCACCAGCACTGGAGAGGCTTTTATTGAGACTACAGATGCATTGGATGCCAAGGCAGGGCTATCTTTTGTGGTTGCCTGGCCCCAAGGAACTATCGAAAAACCCTCGACTTCTCAGCAGCTGAGTTGGTTTTTGGCAGACAATTGGCCGATTGGGCTTCCGTTTATTGTTCTCATTGTGATGGGTATACTTTGGTATACGCGAGGGCGTGATCCCAAGGGACGGGGGACTGTAATCCCAATATATGAGCCGCCAAACAAATTAACGGCAATCGAGCTGGGCACGGTTGTTGATGAGAAATTGGATCCAAAAGATATTTCTTCGGCCATTATCCAGCTGGCGATCGGCGGTTATATCAAAATTCGCGAAATTGAGCAGAAAAAACTACTTGGGACAAAAACAGACTACGAATTGATTAAACTGAAAGAGCCCGATCCCCATCTGCGCGATTATGAGCAGACCATCATGAAAGGGCTGTTTGAAGACGGCTCTCCAAGCACCGTATCGGGTTTGAAGAATAAATTTTATAAGAACCTTAAAGACATCAATAAGCAGGTCTATACCGCTGTCGTTACGGACGGATATTTTCCGATGAATCCGGATAAAATCCGGAATTCATATCGTACGGTTGGCATAGTATTGTTTGCCATTTTAGGAATATTTGGAAATGGATTTAAAAATTCTTTAGCTTTCATATCTTTGCTGGTCAGTGGTGCGGCAATTGTACTATTTGCTCGGGCCATGCCGAGACGTACGAAATTGGGAGTCGAAACCAATGAGCAGATCAAGGGGTTCAAATGGTTTTTGTCCGTGACAGAAACCGAACGCCTAAAGTTCCACAATGCTCCGGCAAAATCACCCCAGCAATTTGAACAGTTATTACCCTATGCTATGGTTCTCGGCGTGGAAAAGGAATGGGCCAAACAGTTTGAGGGTATGTACCTGACTCCGCCGGGATGGTATGAGGGTCAGCCCGGGACCATATTTGGTGCATGGTATCTGGCGACCAGCCTGTCATCCATGAATACGACCATGAATACCGCAATAGTCAGTAAGCCCGGTGGGCGCGCCGGTGGCGGCGGATCGGGTTTTGGCGGCGGCGGCTTTTCTGGCGGCGGTTTTGGCGGCGGCGGCGGCGGAAGCTGGTAAAAAATTAATTTACTTATGAATTATATGAAAACAAGGTATGCGTTTCCGGGTTTGTTGGGTGACGAGAAGATCAGCAATAAAAAAGCTGTTATTCGTTCAGAGAAGGGCAGCATTGAATTTGAACTGCTAAGCAAGGATGCACCAAAAACTGTGAGTAATTTTGTGTACCTGGCGGAATCCGGCTATTACAATGGGCTTACTTTCCATCGGGTTGTTCCTGGATTTGTCATCCAGGGTGGCGACCCGACTGGTGATG
>Ga0172379_10007627_pt1 | contig 13966 bp, 11 predicted proteins | sample GrowelOW334metaG_FD_119756 | JGI IMG/M metagenome (GOLD analysis project Ga0172379, IMG submission 119756) | Groundwater microbial communities from an aquifer near a municipal landfill in Southern Ontario, Canada - Groundwater well OW334 metaG | ecosystem: Environmental > Aquatic > Deep... | reverse complement strand
TCGGATTGAGGTCTGCAACTCGACCTCATGAAGCCGGAATCGCTAGTAATCGCGGGTCAGCTATACCGCGGTGAATACGTTCTCAAGTCTTGTACTCACCGCCCGTCAACCCAAGGGAGTCGGAGGTGCCCGAAGTCTCGCCTCGTGCGGGCCTAAGGCAAATTCGATGACAGGGGGTAAGTCGTAACAAGGCACGGGTAGCGGAAGCTGCTCGTGGAATATTTCAAAGAATCAACGTTGTACCGAGTTAATTCGAGGTATGACTTATAGTCGATATTTTGGGGGCAACCTCAGAAATGGTAATCGCTCTTCAACCTCAAATGGGAGCGCTTAATCGGGGAAGATTCCCGATGCACATGGGAGATATCAATTGAATTTCTCATGGGTGAACGGAACAAAATAGAGAGCTTACTTTGGTTCGCCGTATCCCGATGGACATCGGGAGAAGGCGACAAAACAAAGACCACCTGCAAGGGTGGTTTTTGTTTTGCCTCTTTTCTCTTTTTGTTCTATAGTGGCAAGGTATCGAAAGGTTGTGATTTACTTTTGCCTTTTGATTTTTGACTTTGTACTTGTTTTTGGGCACGTGGCGGAATTGGTATACGCGCAGCGTTCAGAACGCTGTGAGCCATGCTCATGGAGGTTCGACTCCTCTCGTGCCCACTACTTCGCTCCCCGCTAAAAGGCGGGGAGCTTCCTCCTTCGCTAAAGCTACGGAAGGACAGGTCGTAGTGCAGGTACTCGATTCGCCTCGTTCGTAGTAAACCGCAGTTTATTTGAAATAGAAAACTAACTTCATTTTTTCCCAGCTTCCAAACAAACAAACATCGGTATCTCTTTCCTAATCCGATCTTCTTCCTCGGCGCGGGGACCCTTCTGGCTTTTCTTGTGGGAAATCCATTCTTCGAGGCGGGTAACGGAGAGGCCGGCTTTATTCAGGGCTTTGAAGTAGGATTGGAGAGGGCGGTGGAAGGTTACCGTGAATTGCTTCTTGTGAGTGTTGACTTCGCCGGGGGTCATGTCAATTTTTAGGGTTTTGTCGGACATATAAGAATCGATCCGGCGGTATTGCTTGGAATTCTCTTCATCCCATTGCCAGCTGGAGTTCTGGGGGACTCGGAAAGCCGGATGATTGAGAATTATGAGGAGGCGGCCGCCTACTTTCAGAACTCGAGCACATTCAGCTAGAGTACCGGGAAGATTTTCAATATTTTGAAGCGCTAAGACGATAGTTATGGCATCGATTGATCCATCTTCCAAAAAAGGAAGTTGGTCTGCCGGTGAGACTTTGAATTCAAGAGAGCTTGTTTGAGGCTTGGGCGGGTTTCTGCCTGACTCTGACTCTTGGCTAGACGTTGTCGTAGTAGAATTCCTTTTTGCCAAATCAATGAGTTCAGGCGAAATATCAGTGCCGATAACCTGGGCGCCATTTTGGGCGAAAGCCCGAGAAAAATAACCCTGACCGCAAGCCAAGTCCAAAACCCTTAAGCCTTTCTTTGGTTCAAGGAGGCGAATAAGGTTGGGCATGATGACATTCTTCTGATATGAGTCATCAGAATCAGTGAGCATTTCATCATACCAGCCAGCAACGGCTCCCCAGGAAGTTTTTTGCGCCATAGAGATACATTAGCATAAGTTTAGAGAGAGTGGCCATCCTTTTGCATTTAATCACTCTTTTTGCTAGTCTGTATTAACTGATTTGAGGTATCAGCTCATCTTTGCTCCTAGCTCTTAGCTCTTAGCTCCTACCTCTTATCTCTTGCGGTTGCGCGCATAGCTCAGTTGGTAGAGCACACCACTGATACTGGTGGGGTCCCAGGTTCGAATCCTGGTGCGCGCACAAATAGGTTATAATGATGGCATATTATAACCATCGCCAATATGTTTACCGTCATTATTGTGCTTGTGATCGTCGTTTTCCTGGTTCATCAGAATACTCGAATCTCCAACCTAGAAAACCTTATAAAGAGGCAATCGGGGCAAGTCTCTCCAGTCAACGGTAATGATAAGACGGGAACGGTCTCGGGTATGACCGGTACTCCTCTTGTAAATCAAATCAATCCTGCAAGTCCAATAGTAGGGAATACACCTATCAGTCAACCTGTTGTAATCAAAAAAGAAAGCGAAGAATCCTCCGGACGATTTTTGGGTAAGCTCGGTATCGGCGCTGTCTTGGTCGGCGTGGCTTTCTTTCTGAAGTACGCCTTCGATAATAATTGGATCGGTCCTTCCGGCCGGGTCATGTTGGGTGTCATTGTCGGTCTTATTTTCTTGATTATTGGTCAGTCGCTTCGGAAGAAATACCTCAACTATTCCGATCTTTTGATGGGTGGGGGAAGTGCGATTCTATATTTGTCGATCTTTTCGGCCTATTCCTTCTACCAGTTGATAAGCACGCCGGTAGCTGGCTTAGCCATGTTCGCCGTGACGATCTTAACTTTGATCTTGAGTTATGTGAATGCCACCCAGACTTTGGCTTTGGTCGGCATTGTCGGCGCTTTTGCCACGCCTTTTCTTATCGGTTTCAGCGAAGATAACACATTCAGTATTTTCGGTTATCTCGTTCTGGTAAATCTGAGTGTTCTTGGTCTGTCTTTCTACCGGAAGTGGCTGAGTCTAAATGCTTTGTCATTCTTGGGCACAATTCTGAACTTTACCACTTGGTATGGTCTCTATTACAATCCCGCGCTCCTGGCTCCGACTCTGATGTTTGCCACGGTCGTATTCTTGATCTTCCTGGTGGCCAGCATTACCCATAGCTTCACTCCAGGAAATAAAGCCAGTCAAATTGATTTTCTCATTATGGGGGCCAATGCTTTCTACTTTGCACTGACGGTCTATACTCTTCTTGATCGTTCTTACCATGATTTTCTAGGCTCCGTCGCAATCTTGATCGCCCTGGTTTACGCTACCATTGCTTTCTTGATCAATAGAACAAACAGGGAAGATAAGGCTATGAATATTTTCTTGCCTGGTCTGGCTGTAGCCTTCTTGTCCTGGGCTATGCCGCTGCAATTCAATGATTCCTGGATAGCAATAGCTTGGCTCATAGAGTCGGCAGTTCTTTGTATCATTGCTAAACAGATAAACAGCTGCGGTTTTCAGATTATGGGCATAATAGTCTACGGGTTGGGTGTACTCGATTTCTTCATCTGGAATTTGGGACAGCGAATAGGCTCTGGTTTTCAGCCAATCTTCAATACGGCTTTTGCTATTCTATTTTTAGCTGTTATTGTGGCCTATCTTATTGCTTACCTGTATCGTCATCATGGCGGCTTCGGCCCGGAGATTCAGAAGAACGGCACCGTTACTTTCACAGTCATTGCCAATATCCTTACACTTTACGCTTTCAGTACCCAGATCTATTGGTACTTTGAAGCCAATCCTTTGCTTCAAGGACAATATCTGTCGAATACTCTAGTCTCGATCCTTTGGACGCTTTACGCGGCTATCTTGACCGGCTTGGGTTTTGCTAGAAGGAATGCTGTTTTGCGTCAGCTTGGCCTGATTCTCTTCGTTATAACAGCAGTTAAGGTTTTTATCGATGTTTGGAGTCTGGGCCAGCTCTATCGGATTATTTCTTCGATTGCTTTCGGATTGATTGCCCTTATTGCTTCGTTCGCTTACGCCAAGTACAAAGATCGGCTGAAGAGTTTGTAAAAATTGGTCCTGCGTTTTGGCAAAAAAATATGCTAGAATGCGCCCATGAATAACAACACCACCCCGAAGGATTTCTTCCTTCATCTGGGGGCGACGGTCGCCTTATATGCGGCTGTTATCGCTCTCGTCAATCTTTCGTTTAGCATAATCAATTATTACAATCCCGATCAGCTGGCGAGCTATTTCTACGGCAATAGCGTGGTCTGGCCCATTTCGATGCTGATCATCCTAGTCCCGCTTCTCTATATTCTCGAATATTACATTATCCGCGATATCCGGAAATTACCCGGCAAAGAGTCGATCTGGATCAGACGCTGGAGAATTTACCTGACCCTCTTCCTGACCGGGGCAACGATCGTTGGCGATCTTATCGCTCTCATCAATACTTATCTGAACGGCGAAATTTCGGCTCGTTTCGTCTACAAGATCTTGGCCGTGTTAGTTATTGCCGGCATTGTTTTCGTCTACTATCTTCTTTCTAAAACTCAGAATCAGCCCGGCCAGGAACAAGTTAAGAGTTCCAAAACTCAGCAGATTTTCGCTTGGCTTGGTCTGGTTGTCGCTCTTGTGGCTATTGTCTTCGGATTCATTACTGTTGGCTCGCCTGCCAAGCAGCGCAATCTTAGATTTGATAGCCAACGAGTAAGTGATTTGAGTAATATCCAGTGGCAGATCATCAATTATTGGCAGCAAAAAGGGAAGTTGCCGTCGGCTTTGTCTGATCTTAACGATTCGATTGGCGGCTACAACATTCCGACTGATCCCAAAACTGAAGCCTCCTACGAATACGCCGTCAAGACGCCTTTATCAGCCACGAATTCCGCACCAGCTCTTAGTTCCAAGCCATCCTTTGAACTCTGTGCTATCTTTGCTTTGGCTACGCAAGATAATAAAGGCCGGGGCGAATATTACGGCCGTGGCGGCATAGCTTACTCGTCTTCAGTGTCTATTGATTCTTATATGATTGACGGTGGGGACAATTGGAAGCATGCGGCCGGACGAGTCTGTTTTGAAAGAACGATTGATCCGGACAAGTATCCTATTATTAAGAAAACTCAAAATTAACATGAATTTAGGTAAAAAAACCAAGATAGTCTGTACGATTGGCCCGGCTACGGAGAGTAAGGAAAAATTAACGCAGCTAGTCAAAGCCGGTATGAATGTTGTCCGTTTGAATTTCTCCCATGGCGATTTTGCCGAACACCAAGTTCGAGTGGATAATATTCGCGAAGTTATGAAAGAAACCGGCCGACGCGTGGCAATCCTTCAGGATTTGGGCGGTCCCAAGATCCGGATCGGAACTTTCAAAGATGGCTTCGTTACTTTAGTGCCGGGTCAGACTTTTACATTAACGACGGAGGAGGTGGAGGGAAGTCTTGAAAAAGTCCACATCAATTATTCGGACCTGCCAAAGGAAGTTAAACCGGGAACCTTTATCATGCTCAAAGACGGAGCAATGAAACTGGAGGTCTTGGAAACCAAAGGACCAGAAATTGTCACCAAAGTTATTTCTGGCGGCAAACTTTCTGGTCGGAAAGGAGTTAACGTTCCAGGTGCTCATCTTTCAATTAAGTCTCTAACCGACAAAGATCGGGAAGATGTTAAGTTTGGCATCAAGAATGGCGTTGATTTCGTCGCCCTTTCTTTCGTCCGTCATGCTTCCGACGTATCGGATTTGAGAAAAATTCTTGATGAAGCCGGTTCTAAGGCCCAAATTATCGCCAAAATCGAGACACCTGAGGCTTTGGAGGTTATTGGCGACATTATAGACCAGGCCGATGGAATCATGATCGCTAGGGGCGATTTGGCTATTGAGATCCCCGCTGAAGAAGTGCCTTTGGCCCAGAAAATAATCATCCGCAAGTGTAATGAAGCCGGCAAACCGGTCATTACCGCTACTCAGATGTTGGAGTCGATGATTAAGAATCCTGTTCCGACTCGGGCCGAAGTCTCTGATATTGCCAATGCTATTATCGACGGTACAGATGCCATCATGCTTTCTGAAGAGACGACTCTTGGCGAGTATCCCGTGGCGGCGGTCGAAGTGATGAGTAGGGTCGCGCTCAAGGTTGAAAAGGAAGTCTACAATCATGATACGATCGCCGAATATGAAGAATCCCACGGCGTCACTGACGTTGTCTCCCAGGCCGCCGTTCGGACTGCTCACAATGTGGGCGCAGCCCTCATTGTCGCTCTTACTCGTCATGGCCGAGCTCCTAAGATGATCTCGCGCTATCGTCCAGCCGAGCCGATCTTGGCTTTGACCGATAGCCAGGAAAGCCTCAACAAACTGATCCTTTCCTATGGCTGTTATCCGCTACAGGTACCAACCTTCAAAACTACCGAAGAAATGATGGAGCTGGTTAGGGATGTCACGTTTAAAGACGGTTTTCTATCAAAAGGCGACAAGGTTGTTATTGTAGCCGGCATGCCTTTCGGTTCAGCGGCTGAGACAAACTTTATCCTAGTTGAAACTCTCTAAATACTTCTGCCAAAAAGTCAAAGTTGAATTGGGGCGTGGATAAGATATAATGCTCTCATGCAGACTTATAGCATCAAAGCCAACGCTTTGTTTTTGGATCGGCCATATCGTGAATATCCTTTCACGATGAACGACCTGCCGGCCGAGGAAAAGCCCCGGGAGAAACTTATCGCCCAGGGTCCAGAAGCTTTGAGCATCAAGGAACTGCTAGCCGTTCTCTTAGTCGCCGGCACAGTCAAGGAAGAGCTCCTTGAAATGTCTAACCGGCTGATTCGGGATTACGGTGAAAAGAGTATCTTGGCCGAACGCGATGCCGAGAAACTTTCTCGAGAGATGGACCTGCCCATCGTCAAAGCCTGCCAGATCGTCGCTTGTGGTGAACTCGGCCGCCGCTTCTATGATCGGAGCGAAAGCGGTCTCAAAGTTATCCGCAATGCCAAGGACGTCTTCGAATATCTCCAAGATATGAGAGCTTTGCCTAAGGAGCATTTACGCGGGCTTTACTTGAACAGTCATAACAAAATTCTTCGCGATGAAGTCATCTCGATCGGCACAGTTAATTCCAACATGATTCATCCCCGCGAAGTTTTCCGTTCGGCGATCGAGTGCAATGCTGCCGCCCTTATTCTGGCCCACAATCACCCTTCCGGCGAAGCAGCCCCGAGCGGCGAAGATACCGAGGTTACCAAGCAGCTTATCGAAGCGGGCAAGATTCTGGGTATCAAGATCCTCGACCATGTTATCATCACCAAAGATTCCTTCGTTAGTATCAACGCGGATTATTAGTCATGTGAGGTCTTGGAGTGAAAGTTAAAAGAGTTTATTTCGTGTCCTCTTCTTATCTCTTAGCTCCTACCTCCTACCTCTTACCTCTTATATGCGTGATTACCAAATGGTTTCTCCTTCGTTGGAAGGAGTTTTGAGCCACGACTCCCTAGTTTATGAAGGCCTGAAAAGGCCACTAGAATTACTCCGAGTTCTCGATGGGCCGGCTTCCAAAAGCTTTCCCAAGTCCGAGGGTTCTCGAAAAGAAAGTAGCCGGACCGATCGCAAAGTCTTGGAGGAATACTTCCATGATCTTTATGGAGTCTTCATGAAAAAACTCTCCTTCTTCATCGTTGAGCCCGATCCAGTCGCCGATGAGACAGTCAAGCTCCAAGCAATGCTCCAGGAGATGATTAAAGTCAAAAAACTCTTGGGTACTTCTCATTTGAGCTTTTAGAATGTAAACTGGCCCTATGACCAGTCGCGACTATTTCAAAGGCAAAAGAGTTGCCGTTATCGGTCTGGGTTACCAGAACGAAATGGTCGAAGATCTGAAATATCTTATCAAGGCTGGGGCCTTGGTTAGCATTTACGACCTCAAGAGTGAGGCTCGCCTTAAGAGCAGCCTAGTCCAACTCCGGACACAAGGTCTTGCTAACTATGTTTGCGGCCAGATTCCGGCTGATGATCTCCTTGATATGGATCTTATTGTCTTGTCGCATGAGTATCCACTTGACTCAACTTTTTTGAAAGGTGTTCAATCTCGTAATGAGGTCTTTAAGAAGAATGAGGGAAGCCGAGCCGATAGAGCCAAGATTAAAGAAACGAGCAATCTGATCTTAGAAAGATTTGTCCCCATTGAATATCCCGAGACACTTTTCTTCAAATTGGCTCCGCCAGTTACCCTTGTCGGCGTGATCGGTGCTTGCGGCAAATCGACCGTCTTCTCGATGCTTTCCCCGATGCTGGAACGAGCCTGCCGATCAATTGATGACCAGGGTTATTTCGAGTTGAATTTTGAAGACGGAAGCGGAATCTTGTGCCACTTGAAAAAGATCAAGAACGGTGATGTTGTCCTTCTCAAAATGAGTCCGGAGATTCAAAAAGAACTTTACGGCATGAGGATTAGTCCGAGCGTGGCAATATTCGTGACTTTACCGGCGTCCGGATCTTACGAGACCTCGCCCTTTGAGATTCTGTCGTATCAGACCTATAACAATTTTATTATTGCTCCCGATGAAATTATCGACTTGATGCGCTCGCGCCAGGTTCAAGTCAAAGCCAAAATTCTTCGAACCAAAGCCTCGATAGTTCCACTTGGTTGGAAGTTGAATGGCTGGGTGGCCACCAATGACAGCCATGATCGAGAGAATGCTGCTTTGGCTCTCCAGGCGGCCAGACTTTTCAAACTCTCTGATGAAGATGCTGAGCGTCTTTTGGTCAAATGGAAAACCTTGAAGGGCCGGCTGGAGCTTGTGAAGAAAACCAAGACTCTCGAATTTTACAACGACGGCGCTTCGGTCTCGGCTGAGTCGACGGAGAATGCCATTCGGACACTTTCAGTTGGCAAGAATGTAATTTTGATATTCGGCGGAGCCGGAGGTAAGAGCGATTATCGGGCTCTTTACTCTATCTTGTTAACGCAGGTCAAATCGTTGGTCCTTGTTCCGGGAAGCGGAACTTTGCGGGAACGGGTCGTTCTCAATCGTTTCAGGGAGGACGGCTTGGTTCTCTATTCGGCGCCCAGCTTGGAAGAAGCGGTACGGTTGGCCGTGGAAAATTCTGCCAGAGGCGACAGGATTCTTTTTAGTCCTGGTTTTGAGGCGGCTGGTTTGGATTCCTCGCGAGCAGAAAGGGCCGAGCGATTTCTTCGGGCCGTTAGGGGTCTGTAAATAAATGTAATCTATCCGTTGGTAGATGAGAGTTGGAGGGACGGTCTCTATTGACCACAAACCAAGCAAACAATTTTTCCTTGAATTTCCCATCCACGATAAGCGGCTTGCGTGGCTCCGACAAGGGAAAGGGCGCTGTTGGTTGAAATATCAAGATTGGCGTGGGTTTTGCAAAGCTCTACGGCCCTCTCGATCTCTTCGTTTGTAGCTACCCAGCTATAACCGCTACAGTCTTTGATCAAAGGCAAGAGTTTGGTCCGGCGGCGGGCGACGCTGTCAACAATAGCATCGGCGATTGATTGTTCATCTGGTCCGTCATAAGTCTCGAAATCAGCCGATATTGGGTGACAGGAAGAAGTCTGGACAAGGTGAGTTTGAATCCTTAGTTTCTTATCCTTAAAATATTGAGCTAAAGCCTGGGCTGTTGTGCCAGAAGAAGTGCCGATAAAAACGGCGCCCACATTACCAAGCTCGGCTATTTCTTGGGCCAAAGTTTCGTAGCCGACTAGAGCCTGATCGTCAGTTGATTGACGTAAGCTCCGCGAGCCTTCTTCGATGGCCTGACTTAAAGCCTGAAGCGGCCTTTCCTTGGCTAAGAGTCTGACATTATGTCCGGCTTTTTCCTCAGCCTCTTTGATTTTCTTCAACTTTTCTTTATTAATATTGTTACCGACGAAGATATCCAAACTGAGTTTGCCTTTTTCGTTAGACCCAAATATTTTCGGGTCATCTTTGATTTCTCCAAAGAATAAAGCTGCGGCCAAGGCGGCATTGCCAGAGGAGGAAATGGCGAAGGAACGATCGCCCCTATCAAGGTAATGTTTGATCATGGGTGGAATGGAGCGACCTTTGTGGCTGCCATACGGGTGGAGATCTTCGCGTTTGAGGAAGATGTTAGGCAAGCCGAGGGTTGCGGCCAAGGCGGGGTATTCTTGTGTAGGAGTGATCATGGTGTAAGTTTACAGCGCAAAGGGGAAAGAGGAAAGGGTAGAGATTTCTAGTTGTGTCATTCCCGCGAAGGCGGGAATCTAGGATTATTTCAATGTACAATTTCAAAGGTCAAAGCCCAAATTTCAAATCAGATCCAAAGCTCAAATATTGAAGATTGGGATTTTGGACTTTGACATTGATTTGGTATTTGGACTTTGATATTTGGATTTATCCTGGATTCCCGCCTTCGCGGGAATGACACAACTTAATAACTCATCACTTAAACTTTGCATTTTGCACTTTTCACTTTGCACTAAATACCGCTTTGCACTATCTCCTCCAATCAGTTACCATATGTATGCGGTTTATCGAGCCGTTTGTATAACCTATGTACTCCCAAAATATGAATTCAACTAATTCGCTCTGTGTTTGTCCGGAATGCAAAAACACCATTGATCTTACATCTTATCCTAACTTAGCAGCCGGGATGGTTATTGAGTGCAATCACTGCGGTATGACACTTCTGGTTAAGGAAATTACACCGGAAGCTATCAAGACTGAGATTGTGGATGAGGGGAAGTAGGAACTGTATAAAGCAGAACAAGCAACCTGCCCTGCCACAAGTCTCCGCAGGTCATTTTTAGCAAAAAATGACCGAGGATGAGGAAAATTTGTTGCAACAAATTTTCCGGGCTTGTGGCAGGGCAGGTTGCTTGTTCTGCTTTAAGTGCCCAGTTTCTTAACCGTCTCCTCAATCATTCCTCTAAATCCATGCGATCCAAGAAAAGCGATAACATCGTCTTCTTTTTTGTTTTTCATCAGGAAATCGACAAGCTTTGAATCGTCATCGATATACTGAACATTTTTATGAGTCTTAGCAATAACCTGAGCCAGTTCATTGCCTTCAATGGGTTGTTCTTCTCCGTCTTCTGCAACTTTAAGCCTGGTAAGGTGGGGTATGATGACTAGGTCGGCATCACGGAAAGCGTCGTCATATTTGGATAGAGATTCTCTCTCCCGACCGCCAGTATTCGGCTCGAAGACGGCAATGACCCGGCCGGGATAGATAGACTGTAAAGTAGAAAGGACGACCGAAGCTTTCTCGGGGGAGTGGGCAATATCGTCAATGATCGTAACTTTGCCATCCAGTCTTTTTTCCAACCTTCGCTTCAAGCCTTTGAATTTGGCAATGGCCTCAACAATTTTTTCCGGCTCGATTCCCAGGGAGTGAGCCAAGGCGAAACAGCCGGCAATATTTTCGGCTTGAAAGAGGCCGAGCATGGGTGAATGGATAGTAAAGGAAGATTTTTGAGTCGCTGACTTGGCAGGGCTTTGGCTCAAAGCTTTGATCTCGATAGTGAAATTAATGCCGGCGCTATTCTGGCTGACCGGTCCGTATTCATAGTCGAGAGTCGGGCTAGGCCATTTGCGGCCATAAGAAACAATTTTGTCAGAATAATTTTTAATGATTTTCTCAACTCCGTCTTCATCGAGACAAGCCACAACAAAACCTTTTTTGGGAATGCTGGAAAGAAGTTTTTCAAAGGCTTGGAAATAATCTTTCTCGGTTGGATAAAGGTCGGCGTGATCCCAGGAAACAGCCGTGAGAAGAACATGGCTAGGTTTGTAGTAGGCAAACTTGGGATTGCGATCATTGGGACCGCTCTTATATTCGTCGCCTTCGAAAATGCTCCAAGGACTATGTGTCAAGCGGGCCGAGGATTCATGGGAAAGAGAAATACCGCCGAACATGTAGGTTGGGTTGCGGTCGGCTTCTTCGAAGATAAAGGAAAGCAAAGCCGAGGAAGAAGTTTTACCCCAAGTGCCGGCGCAGACAATAGAGTTTTCCTTAACAAAATAGCGGCCGATGGCTTCAGCAAAAGAGAGGGTAGGAATGTTATTTTCTTTGGCGTACTCGGTCTCGGGATTGTGACTGCCCGAGGCTGTTCCGATGACGATAATCTCAGGAATGCCTTTTTCGATCATTTTCTCAGGATGCCAGCCGGCGTAGTAGGGAACGTCTTTTCTTATAAGTTCATTGGAAACGGGTGGAAAGAAACCCTTGTCGCTGCCTGTCACAATGACGCCTTTCTCGTGGAAAGCAATAGCGAGGGCGCTTGTTGCCACTCCGCAAATGCCGATAACATGGAGGCGTTTGGGGAGGGGGGTGGAGGTTGCTTTCATGATTGATTAGTATAGCTTATAGGGAGCTGGGAGGTAAGAGGTAAGAGCTAGGAGCTAAGAAGAAATTTCAAATCAAATCCAAAGTTCAAGGTGCTTTGAGCTTTGGATTTTGATATTGATTTGAAATTTGATCTTTGAAATTTGGATTTCGCAACCCTTCTTATCTCCTAGCTCTTACCTCTTAGCTCCTCAAAATTTCCACTACCTACTTCAAAAGCTCCTTAACTTTCTGAACATCACTCTGCCATTCTTTGCCATCGAACCATTCAAGTCCTTCAAATTGCAACTTATACAAGCCTTGTTTGTTTTGAATAGAACCCAAATAGATATATTTTAGTCCAGATTCTTTAGCAAATTGAATGGCCCGTATCATCATTCCCAAGCCCATATCCTTGGGACTCTTCAAAAGATCATAAAAAAGATAGGAGTAGTGCATAATTTTCGCCGAGCAATAACAAATAACGTACCCAACGGCTTCGGTCTCTTTGGAATAAACAAGCAAAGAATTGAAATTGCCTTTCTCCGGAGAGGTCAGCATTTCCTTTATTTTCTGAGCGCTCATAATTCCCGGACCAAACTTGGTTTCATAAAAATCTTTGGCTAGTTTTCCAGTCTTGTAATTATAATCTTTGAAAGGTAAAGGCAGAACGGCTGATTTTATATCTTCTGTTTTCTTGATAATGCGGCGATTTTCGCTGGTCAAGGCGAATTTGGAAAGACTAATGCGCACGCTTCTGGTCTGAATCATAATGCCGCGTCCCAGGCGGGTAAAAACATAGCCTTGGTTATACTTTTCTTCTATATTCTCGGCCGACAAATCGCTTAGAGTAATTTGATCCCAATTCAAATATCCTTCCGAGTTATATTCGTTGGATTTTTCCATTTTAATGTAAAGCCAGCCAGAAGCCGAAAACGACGAAGATAAAATGGGCGATCCAGAAGCGCATGACGGTTTTTTCCTCGCTCCAGCCGGAAAGTTCGAAGTGATGGTGAATAGGTGCCATCTTGAAAACTTTGCGGCCGAAGAAATAGCGGGAGAAGACTTGAATGAGAACCGAGAGGGCCTCGATATAGAAGATAAAGCCGAGGAAGAAAAGGGAAGCGGCTTCACCGATGGCCATGGCATTCACAGCCAGCAAGGCCCCGAGACCAAGCGAACCGACGTCGCCCATCATGAAGCGGGCCGGCTTGATATTGAAATAGGTGTAAGCGACCAAGGCGCCGACTGTCGTGGCGTTAAGGATGGCCACTTCGCCGAAGCCGTTGATCCAGGAAAGGAGAGTCAGAGCGCCAAAAGTGATGATAAGCATGCCGCCGGCCAAACCGTCGAGGCCGTCGGCGATATTGACGGCATTGGCCGTGAACATGACGATGAAGATGATGATCGGGATGATCCAGAAGCCGGCATTAGTGGCGCCGCCGAAAGGCCAATAAATGTAATGCCAGGCCGGACCGAGTTTGGCGTAGATCCACCAAGCGGTCAGGGCCCCGGCGATGAATTGAAGGATTAATTTCTCGTGGACGAAAACTCCGCGCGAGGTTCGGGAACCGAACCAAACGGAAAGGCGCTTGAAAGCCGTCCAAGGCAAAGTCAGGATATACCAGAGACGCATCGACCATTGCTTGTGGACTTTGATAAGAGTCAGGATGTGGTCAAGTTTCTTTGAACGTCGCTCGGCGCCGAAGATATTCATGAGGTCATCGATGGCGCCCAAGGCTCCGGATAAGAGCATAACTCCAACTGGTACCCAGGTGAAGCTTCTAGACCAATTGAAAGCGAAAGTGATGATGGCGACGGTAATGATAACTAAAAGGCCGCCCATGACGGGAGTAGTATCTTTGTAGGAATGAGAACCAAGGTTTTGAAGCTCGGTTTTGGCGCTTTTGACGACATGGAAGCTGTAAAGTAAGCGGGAAAGAAGAGGGGCCCAAAGGAAGGCGACGAAGGCGCCAAGGAGGACGAAACCGAGGATATAGGCCAAATCAGCGGTGCCTTGGAGGATAGTGAGCATGGAGACACAATAACACAGAAAGAGGGGCTGGTTCAAGGATT
>Ga0172379_10007626_pt1 | contig 13968 bp, 14 predicted proteins | sample GrowelOW334metaG_FD_119756 | JGI IMG/M metagenome (GOLD analysis project Ga0172379, IMG submission 119756) | Groundwater microbial communities from an aquifer near a municipal landfill in Southern Ontario, Canada - Groundwater well OW334 metaG | ecosystem: Environmental > Aquatic > Deep... | reverse complement strand
GGATACGCTTAAACACCTGATAGCCGCCAACGGTAAGGTACTTGCCCTTGAAGAAGGCAAGACGCTTCTTATGGATAAAGAAGAGATGATAAAGCTTGCCGATGAAAAAGGCGTTTCGATAGTAGTGATATAGATCTATATCTTTGGAGTTGTAAGGAAAGGTAATACTGCCTTTGCGGCGCGCTCGCGCGCGAGCGGACTGCCGAGAGAATTCCGTACCTGCTTAAGCTCCTCGATAGTCGATGACCTGTTCTCCTCAGAGGTAAGAATATTCAGAGCCGCTTCCGCAAGATTTTTTGCCGTGGCCCTGAACTGCAGCAGTTCCGGAACTATTTCCCTACCAGCTATAATATTCACTATCCCGATAAAACGCGTCTTCGAGACCATCTTGTAAACAAGGTACGTCAGAAGATTCACCTTATATGTTATGGCCAGAGGCGTGCCGATGATCGCAGTCTCGAGCGTCGCTGTTCCGGAAGCGACAAAAGCAAAATCGGACGCCCCGAGAACGTTGTAGGCGTCTCCGTCGGATAGGCGTATATTTATGGAGGAATAGCGGAGCATTTTTCTATAGAGCCCCGACGGCAGGTCAGGATGTTTTACCACGATGAATTGCGTTTCCGGCAATTTAAGATTTGTGATCATGGCTGCGCCGAGCATCGCCGGCAGAAGGCTCCTCACTTCATTTGTCCTCGACCCGGGAAGTATCGCTACCGTAAGTTTATCTTCGTTAAGCGAGTGTTTCTCGAGCGTCTCGCCGCGGCCCGCCGTAACTTTTACGGTGTCGAGCAGGGGATGGCCTATAAATTCGGCGTCGATGCCGTATGTCTTGTAGAATGCCTCTTCGAATTTGAAGAGGCATATCACTTTGTCGACGCACTTTTTGATTGATTTGACCCTGTCCATGCCCCAGGCCCAGACCTGAGGGCTTATGTAATATACGACAGGGATGGAGCGCTTCTTCAGTTCTTTAGCCAGGCGCAGGTTGAACCCCGGGTAATCAACAAGTATCGCCAGGTCGGGCCTTTCGGTATCGACTGCCGAGAGGACTTTCTTAAATACACGCCCGACGGTAAATATATTCCTTAATACCTCTACGAGCCCTATCAGCGCGAGCGCCGCTATGTCGTATATTACGTCTACGCCGGCTTCTTTTGACATAGACCCGCCAAGCCCGAAAAATCTTATGTCCGGGTATAACCGTTTCAGGTCTTTGACTAGATTGGAGGCGTGCAAGTCTCCGGATGGCTCCCCTGCTACTATGAGGATCTTTTTGGTCATTTGCGTTTAGTGGATTTGATCTTCTCTATAATTTCGAGCGCAACCTGCAGCGCCCTTCTTCCTTCAATGCCGGAGACTATGGGTTTTTTATTTGTCCGGACGCACTGTATGAAGGATTCCAGTTCTTTATCGAGAGGCCCTACCTTAACGATCTTAACCTTTTCTTTGGCTATCTTTTCCTGTGTTTTCCTGAATATTGCAACATCCTGGTTCAGGTAGTCGAGCGATATATAAGAATTTTCCTGGAATATGCGGATCTTTCTTACAACATCTTTTGTGACGCGGCTCGCGGTGATGTCCGCGATGGTGCCGTCCTCGAAAGTGAGCCTGACGTTGGCAATATCCTCAAAATCGGATATGGTGCTTAATCCTACGGCCTCTATATTGACTACGGGCTGTTCGATAAGCCCCAATACGATATCGATATCATGTATCATCAGGTCAAGAACTACACCTATATCTGAAGCCCTTTTGTGGAAGGGGCCGAGTCTTTGGCATTCGATGAATTTAGGCTTTTCCAGATAGGGTTCCAGGGCCAGGATGGCGGAATTGAACCTTTCTATATGGCCGACCTGCAAGATAAGATCTTTCTCCCTGGCTATATCGATAAGCTCATCAGCTTCGGAAAGCGTCTTAGTTATCGGTTTTTCTATCAGGACGTGTATGCCGTGGTTCATGAAGTCTTTGGCGATATTGTAGTGCATGCTTGTGGGCACTACAATGCTTGCGGCATCGACCTTGTCGAAAAGGTCCTCATAGTCCGCATAGCTGTTCGTATGGTACTTTTTACCTATTTCGATGGCGCGCTCGAGGTTACAGTCGCAAACCCCTACCAGCTTTACATTGTCCAGTTTTGAATATACCTTGGCATGTATAGCGCCCAGATGGCCTACCCCGATTACAGCTACTTTGACCTTTTCCATATGCCTGCCTTTTTTATATAAACGAATAATTATAGCACCCGCCGTACCCCATAGCAAGAATTTTCCTCGACAACCCCGGGGGCATGTGTTATTATAAGTCACCAAATGGCAAAATTCATGGGTCAATACAGGAGATTGTTGAAATTCGTCTTCCCGCATGCGTGGGTCCTTGCGCTTGCAGGGGTATGCATGATAGCTTCATCCGCCTTCAGCGGCGTGTCTATGGGTATGATCATACCTCTTGTGGATAATATAATAGCCGGCAAGAAGATAGTGATACCCCAAGGCGTCGTATTACCCCCATTCCTTAGACAGCTTGTAGAGACCACGAATGCCATGTCTCCCATGGACCTCCTCAACAGGATGATAATAGTCGTCGTCATACTGTGGCTGCTCAAGAATGTTTTTGAATTCTTCCAGAACTACTTCATGAATGACGTGTCCCAGCGCGTAATAAGGGACGCCAAGGATATCATATATAAGAAACTTCTCACATTTTCACTCGATTTTTATGCGGTAAACCCTACCGGGAAGCTGATGAGCCGTGTTACTTATGACGCCGCTATAATCAGAGACTCCATTTCGACCGGGCTCACGGACTTTTTATACCAGCCCATACAGCTCGTAATATATCTGGCGATGGTTTTAGGGGTTAAGATCTATTTTGATATATCATGGACGCTCATGTTCGTCAGCGTAGTATTGTTCCCTCTAGTCATATATCCCGTCGTGAAGATAGGCAAACGCCTCAAGTCTATTTCACGCCAATCGCAGGACAAGATGGCCGATATTACTACCACTCTACATGAGACGATATCCGGCATACGCGTCGTGAAGGCGTTCTCGATGGAAGAGTATGAGGCAAAGAAGTTCGCGAACCAGAACCAGCAGTTCTATAAGCTCAGTATGAAGTCCGTTAAGCGCATGATAGTAGTCAGCCCGATAACCGAATTTGTAGGAATGCTATGTATAGCTATAATACTATGGATGGCGGGTAAAGGCATATTGAATGGTACTCTTTCGGCAGGCGCGTTCATCATGTTCCTGGCAAGCGTGCTTTCATTGATGCGCCCCATAAAAAGGCTCACAAACGTCTACAGTATCAACCAGCAGGCTCTTGCGGCCGCCGACAGGATATTCGAGGTTTTAGATACAAAGCCAATGGTCGACGAGAAACCGGGAGCTATAGAATTACCGAAGATAAAGAGCAATATCGTCATGAAAGATGTCCATTTTGGCTATGAGCAGAAAGAGGTCCTCAAAAATATAAATATCGACGTCAATGTGGGGGAGATAGTAGCGTTCGTGGGCCCGAGCGGAGTTGGAAAGACGACACTCGTCAATCTTATACCGCGTTTCTACGATGTCACTAAGGGGTCGGTGATGGTAGATGGTGTGGATATCCGCGACTGCACCCTGAAGTCTTTGAGGAGCCAGATAGGCATAGTGACCCAGGAGACGATACTTTTTAATGACACTGTAGCTAATAATATAGTTTATGGATCCCAGGTTTCAGACATCGATTCCGTTATGAAGGCGGCAAAGATAGCCAACGCCCACTCTTTTATAATGGGTATGCCTCAGGGGTATGACACGCTTATCGGTGAGCGCGGTTTCAGGATGTCGGGAGGCGAGAAGCAGCGTCTGGCCATCGCCAGAGCCGTATTTAAAGACCCGCCCATATTGATCCTTGATGAAGCCACATCCCAGCTCGATACACAATCCGAGATCCTGGTCCAGGAAGCTATAGACAGGATGATGAAAGGCCGTACCGTATTCGTCATTGCGCATCGTTTGAGCACAATAAAGCACGCCAACAGGATATGCGTACTTGATGCCGGTGGCATAGTTGAGATCGGCTCACATGATGCGCTTATAGCCAAGAGCGGATTATATAAACGCCTTTATGAGATGCAGTTCAGAGATAGTATGTTGAGGTAAAAAAAGTTAGTTGAATTTTCTTGATTTTCTGTTATAATATCTAGGCTTTACCTGCCTTTGTTTAGCGGGGGTATTCATTGTTGATAGCCTTCGGCAGGTTAATTTTGTCATAAAAAGGAGGAGAATCGCAAAAATATGGTGGAATCTACATTGATGAAGACTTTATTGGAAGCAGGGGTGCATTTCGGTCATGAGACTAAGCGCTGGAACCCCAAGATGAAGAAGTACATTTTTGGCGCCAAGAATGGGGTTTATATTATAGATCTGGAAAAGACCAAAGATGCTTTGCTCAAGGCGTGTGACTATCTAAAACAGATGGCCGCAACCGGCAACAGCATACTTTTTGTAGGCACGAAGAAACAGGCCCAGGAGATCATAAAAGAAGAGACTATGAGATGCGGGATGTTCTATGTGAACCAGAGATGGCTCGGCGGCATGCTGACCAATTTCCAGACGATCAAGAAGAGCCTGAAGAGGCTGGAGGAGCTCGAGAGGATAAAAGAAGACGGCACCATGGCAAAACTTTCGAAGAAGGAAGCCGCTCAGCTGAATAAGGAGATGGTGAAACTCAATAAGAACCTTGAAGGCGTGAGATCGATGTCCAAACTTCCGAAGGCTATGTTCGTAGTCGATGCCAAAAAAGAAGAGATAGCGGTAAAAGAAGCGAAGAAGCTCGGCATCCCGGTCGTAGCGCTTGTAGATACGAATTCCGATCCGGACCTTGTTAATTACGTGATACCGGGCAACGACGATGCGATACGTTCGATAAAGATGATCGTGAACCTTATAGCCACAAGCATACTCGAAGGCAAGGACGCGTTCGCGGCCGGAGTAGCGCAGAAGGCGAGAGAAGAAGCCGAAGAAGAGGCAGCGGAAGCCGGCGAACCGATCAAAGTCATAGACGAGGAAGTCGAAGAGCTCGTCGAAGGCGACATAAAGCTGAAAGAAGACGAGTCCGCGCCTAAAGAAGTACCCATAAAGAAGAAAGCCAAGAAGATAAAATAAGATAGGAGCGTAGTTATATGATAGATGCTATAAAGAAATTGAGAGAGAAGACCAACGCCGGCATGGTAGAGTGCCAGAAGGCCCTGAAAGAGTCGAACGGCGATATCGATAAAGCGATAGAAGTCCTTAGGAAAAAAGGCGTATCTCTTGCGTCGAAAAAAGTCGGACGTGACGCAAAGGACGGCAGGATCGAATCGTATATACATTTGGGCGGCAAGATCGGCGTCCTGATAGAGGTGAACTGCGAAACCGATTTCGTTGCGAGAAACGACGATTTCAAGAATTTCGTGAAGGATGTGGCGCTCCAGGTAGCGGCTTCTAACCCTATATATGTAAGCAAAGAAGATGTTCCTCCCGAGGTCGTTGCCAAAGAGACCGAGATCATAAAGAGCCAGATGAAAGATAAACCGGCAGCAGCAGTAGAAAAGATACTGCAGGGAAAGCTGAACAAGTATTATGAAGACACCTGCCTTTTAGAGCAGCCGTACATCAAAGATACGAACATAAAAGTGAATGACCTGCTGACGTCGATGATCGCAAAGACCGGCGAGAATATGCGTGTACGCCGTTTTGTGCGCTTTCAAGTCGGTGAAGAGTTATAAAACTAATGGCAAAGCCCGTCTTTAAACGAGTAGTGATAAAACTGAGCGGAGAGGCGCTCCAGGGCCGTCTCGGCTACGGTATCGATTATGACGTCATAAATTCCATAGCGCGTCAGATCAAGGAAGTAAAAGCCCTTGGAGTTGAGGTCGCTATAGTTATAGGCGGAGGAAATATATTCCGCGGCATATCGGGCAGCGCCAAAGGCGTAGACCGGGTCAACGCGGATTATATGGGGATGCTCGCTACCGTAATAAACGGACTCGCTCTGCAGGACGCCCTGGAAAAAGCCAGCGTATTCACCCGTGTCATGACAGCGATTGAGATGGAAGCGCTGGCCGAACCGTATATACGCCGCCGCGCGATCAGGCATATGGAAAAGGGCAGGGTCGTTATATTCGTGGGCGGTACTGGGAACCCGTATTTCACCACTGACACTACAGCTGCGCTGCGCGCGATAGAGATAGGCGCGCAGGTCATATTGAAAGCGACGAAGGTCGACGGTATATATTCGTCAGACCCCAATAAGAATAAAAAGGCGCGCAAGTTCGAAAGCCTCAGATATATAGAAGTCCTGAAGAAGGACTTGAAGGTCATGGATGCTACGGCGACGAGCCTCTGCATGGACAATAAGCTCCCGATAATAGTATTCAATCTGAAAACAGATGGTAATATAAAAAGAGTGATAACCGGTGAAAAGATCGGTACAACAGTAAAGGGGTGAGGCTGACGTTATGAATCTAAAAGAAACCATTCATGATGCGGAAACGAAGATGAAGAAGACGGTCGAGGCCACTCAAAGAGAGTTCTCTACTATTAGGACAGGCCGCGCGTCCACGGCGCTTATAGATGGTATAAGAGTGGATTATTACGGAGCTCCGACCCCTCTAAAGCAGCTTGCAGCAGTTTCTACTCCCGATGCCAGGCTTATAGTTATTCAGCCGTGGGACAAGGGATCGCTGGCTGAAATTGAGAAGGCGATCATGAAATCAGATCTAGGTATACCTCCGACGAACGACGGCAAGGTCATAAGGCTTTCGATACCGCCGCTGACGACCGAGAGGCGCAGCGAGCTCGATAAAGTATTAAAGAAGATCGCCGAGGACGGCCGTGTTTCCATAAGGACCGGAAGGCACCACGCGATAGAAGCCATAAGGAAGCTCGAGAAGGATAAGACGATCGCCGAAGACGAAAAATTCGCGTCCGAGGAACAGATCCAGAAGCTTACCGATAAATATATAAAAGATATCGATACCGCATTGGCGGCAAAAGAAAAAGAGATATTGTAAAAATTTGGGCCGCTAGCTCATCCGGTAGAGCACCACACTTTTAATGTGGTGGCGGTTGGTTCGAGTCCAACGCGGCTCACCAAATAAAAACCCCCTAGGTAAAACTAGGGGGTTTTTATTTGGTCCTGAGGAGGCTGGAGTTAGACTGTATGCCGACGAAGGACCTTAATGCGTAGCGCTCTACCTCTAATCCTCCGTAGAGTCTTTTCTCTGCCGATTTCCTGCGCGCTTCTTATGCCCGGCTTTCATCCCCTTCTCTTTCTTCGATTGGAGCTTCGCGAACTGCTCTGGGCTGAGGATCTCCTTTACAGCGAATATCCCATCCACCCGCTTGTCTGCCATATCGGACTGAAGTTTCTTTATCTCAGTCAGTAAGGGTTCCACCTGCTCTCTAGTTACATCAGGTTTGTTCATCGCATCCCGAAGCACATCCTTCTTCTCTTTCAGAGCGCTGCGCAGCGTCTCCATCGCTTCACGATGTGCAGTACGCTCCTGGTCAAGACGATTCTGCTGATCCGTGCTCAAGTTCAATTCGCGCACGATCGAATCTTTTGCCCGGGAATGCTTATCACCTTGTCCCGGGAAACCGCATGACGGGCCGGCGAAAGCAGTTCCGGCAACGAATGTTGCAATAACTATAACCGCAATAACTGTTTTAATATTTGTTTTCATATTTTTCACCCCTTTTCCAATTACTTAGACGCTGGCATTTGACAAAAAGTTCCGTCTTCTACAAAAAAAACGTTTCAACAGAAGTTCCAAAATCGTATTCCGGCCCGTCCTCTTCATCGGCGATCCCGGTGTAGGATATTGCAAGGATGTCGTCCTGCGCTATCGTTGTCCCCGGTTGGTCTCTATAAGGCATAAACTGTATCGCGGCCAGAACAAAGAGCAGCAGCGCTGCCGCACAGGCCATTACGACAGCAGGCTTTAAAAGCGATAGATGGTATCGCACATGCGCAAGAACAGCTTCCCGGAAATTGCGTCTTACAGGCGCGGCGCTTAACTCGTTGCGTATCCTATACCATATTTCGGAAGGCACCTCCTGGTGCGCAGCGCCTTTGAATAGCTTACTGGCGCCTCTTAGATCTTGTGCGAGCGCACGGCAGCTTGGGCATGATCCAAGATGCAGCTCTACCTCCTTCAGGTCGTCTCCCCTAAGATTTCCATCGATATAATCGGTGAGAATGAGTTTATTAATTCTTTTACATTTCATAACGAATCCCCTCCTTCCGGCAATAAGCGACAAGAGCCTCTCGAGCCCTTTTAAGCCGTGAGCGCACCGTATTTAAAGGTATGCCGAGCACACCGGCTATCTCATTATAATCGAACCCCTCTATCTCACGAAGGACTATGCAAGAGCGGTGCTCCGGGCTTAAATTGTCCAGTAGCGCGGTAACGCGCTTCGAAGCATCGTGTCGTTCCGCATCCTGTCTCTGAATAACAGGCGCAACCGTACGGGTATCTTTCAATTCATCGTATTGCAATGACGTGCCTCCATTCCGCGTGCGTTTGCGATAGACGTTGATCGCCGTATTAACAGCGATCCTATATAGCCACGTGCCGAATGAAGAATCAAATCTAAAATTTTTTATTTCCCGGAAAACTTTAACAAAGACGTCCTGAGTCGTTTCTTCGGCATCCTGACGGTTCCGGGTAATACCTAACGCAATGGTATAGACGGTTTGAGAACACTGCTTATAGATCTCCTCAAACGCGGTCATGTCACCGCTTGCGGCAGCTTCTATAGTACTTTTTGCCATCTCTCGCATATGAATTCCTTTATCATACTATTAGACAGCGGATCCTGTGGAAAAGTTCCATTTTTTTTAAAAGCATGGTCATCTATGATAATATAACAAAAACCCTCATCTATTTCATCCAATAAAATAGTTCTTGACAAGATCGCCACTTCATCGTATTATCTAGATAATACGATGAAGGAGAATATTCAATGTCTGTCGATTATGAGAAGGAAAGCGGTATGTTAAAAGCGCTTGCCCATCCCGTCAGGTTAAGGATGGTAGAAGGGCTTATAAATCATGAGTGTAACGTCGATAGGATCGTAAAAGCTTTAAAGATCCCGCAGTCTACCGCTTCTCAACATCTTGCGCTCTTAAAAAGCAGGGGTATAGTAAGACCTAGAAAAGAAGGCGTGAAGACGTGCTATTGTGTGGTTGACCCCAGGATAGTAGAGTTATTCAAGGTGCTTAAAAAATGACCGCTCCCGCGACATTCATAATAAAGGAGGTATGTTATGAGCGTAGATAAGGCTAAAGCGCATTATACCGGAAAGAACCAGTCGAAGAGGTTAAATTGTGCCCAGGCGATAATAGCTTCGTATATGGATAAGTTCGCCATGGATGAAAAGACGATCAACGTATTCGGGTCCTATGGCGGAGGCAAGGCTCCAGGCGGGGAATGCGGAGCCCTGTATGCAGCGAAATTCATGCTGAAAGATAAACACCCGGACAAGATCAAAGATTGCGAAGCGGCCTTTTCGTCTTTTGCCGGATCGACCAAATGTAAAGAGATCAGGACGCTTAAGAAGCTTCCGTGCCTGGGATGTGTCGAGAAGGCGGCGGAATTCATTGATACGATCAAATAGGGAAGAGGGCTGATAACATGTTATCTCTGTTAACAGGGCTATTGAATGAAATCTGGCGGACTTTTAATGACGCCGCTTTCTATATAATTACCGGTGTCGTTGTCGCGGGCCTGATCCAGGCATTTGTAGACTCCGCCGCGATCGCAAAAAAGCTCGGTAAACCCAACTTCGGGTCCGTTCTTTTAGCCGCGCTTATAGGGGTGCCGCTGCCGCTATGTTCGTGCGGGGTGATACCGACGGCTATATCTTTAAGGAAGAGCGGCGCTTCCAAGGGTTCAACGCTCTCCTTTTTGATCTCTGCGCCCGAAACAGGGGTAAATTCGATCGCGATATCATACGCTATGTTAGATCCTTTAATGACGATATTCAGGCCGCTCTCCGCTTTTATCACTGCGATCGTGGCGGGGATAGGTGAAAATCTATTTGGGAAAAATGAAGAAGCCGCGTATACTGAAAAAGCAGCTGAATGTAAACACTGTCAGATGGAAGCAGCGCAAAATTCCGCAAAGCGCTCTTTTCTTCAAAAACTGAAATATGGAATGAAGTACGCGTTTGTGGACCTGATGGGCGATATTACAAAATGGCTTATCATAGGCATAGTGGTCGGCGGGATGATATCGTATTTTGCTCCGCCGGACCTGGTAAGTAAATTTCTTGGGGCGGACATTAAAGCCATGTTTTTGATGCTGCTTATAGGCATACCGCTTTATATATGCGCTAGCGCTTCAACGCCTATAGCCGCCGCGCTGATAGCCAAAGGCATGAGTCCCGGAGTGGCCCTGGTATTTCTTCTCGCAGGTCCAGCAACAAATTTGGCAGGCATACTGGCCGTCAATAAATTCCTGGGGAAAAGATCCGTGATCATTTATCTATTCTCTATAGCGGTCTGTTCCGTATTATTAGGATTACTGCTTAATTATATTTATCAGGCCTCAGGCATCAATATAAAGACTATTCTCGGGCACGCATGCGATATGCAGCCAGATCATATCAAGACGGTCTCTGCCGTAGCGCTGGCGTTATCAATGGCCTATTCTTTATGGCGCACAAGAAGGAAGATCTGCTCTGCATAAAATAGGTAAGATAGTTTTTTGTTGAAATTTAATATCGACCTGTTAATATAAAACCATACAGGAAGAAAATATGAGAACAAAACCGTTCATAGTGATCGTTTCTGTATTTATAGCAGTCTCCTTCTCGAGTTTTTCTTCATCATGTTATGCCGATGAAGCGCTTCCATTAAAACCGCTCGGCTTTAACGAATTCTATCAAAAAGTACTGGCGTATTACCCGAAATTGAAACAGCAGGGCTCAAACGTCGAAATAGCGATCGCCCGGAAATTCCAGGCGCAGGCGGGGTTCCTGCCGAGGATCCAGGCCCTTGCGTCGATGGCTACCGGTAATGACCAGGTCTATGTCTTCGGAACGCTTTTAAAACAGCGCGCCTTTACCCAAAGCGACTTCGAGCTGCACCGACTCAACAATCCGGCCTCGCGTACCAACTATAACATAGGCGTCCATGCTGAAATGCCGCTTTTTGACGCCCTTCAAACTATATATAAGGTAAAAGAGGCAAAGCATATGGTGGAATCGGCGCGATATGACGAAGCGTTTTCAAGGATGGAAGCCCTTCTCGTTGCGTCGGATGCTTATTCTCATACGCTGGCAGTAGAGAAGCTGCTGGATGTGGTCGAGGGGTCCTGCAAGAACTCCGAGGCGGATATCAAACAGGCCGAAGAATTAAAAGACAAAGGTATGGTGCTGGGCGCCGATTTTTATGCCGCTAAAGTTATCTTGGGCAGTTTGCGTAATATCAGGAATGAGCTCCGGGGACAAAAAGAGAGCATGCATGCGCTCCTTAATATATTGATGGGAGAAGATCCTCTCGGCGCCATAGAGCTTGTCGATACTATTCAGGAGGGCGCGGCCGATAAAAAGGATCTAAAAGAATGGCTATCCGAAGCTTATAGGTCACGGCCGGACCTTCTTTCTATAAAAGAAGCTGTGTATGCCCAGGAGGCGGTTGTGTCCAGGGAGCGCGCAAGCATACTGCCCAATATCAGCGCGTTCGGCGACCTGAACGAAAATACTCAGAATTTCGATACTGGCGGCGGAAGTTTCGCTGTCGGCATTAAAGGGAGTATCGACATATTCGATCCGGCCTACTCTTCCCGGATAAAGATCGCCAGGGAGTCCCTAAAAAAACTTGAGTACGATAAAAATATAGCGAAAGATTCTATAACGAAGGACATAACCGACGAGTACTCACGGTTTGGATCGATACAGGCAAACCTCCCGATCTTACATGAAATGGCCGGTGATTCAGGCCAGGCCGTAGATCTGACACTGCCTCTTTACAGAGAAGGCAGGAAATCTATCGCAGACCTTCTAGGCATGAGACAAGGTAATATAGCGACATATAGATCTTATTATATCGCCATGGTCGGTTCCAAGACCTCCCAAACGAGACTTCTATACTTATCCGGCCAGCTCGATGAAGTCAATGCCAGTAAAATTATTTTAGGCGGAGAGTGACCATGAACGGCCATAATTCACATTTTATAGGCAGCATCGTCGATTATTTTGCCCGGTCGAAGATAACCCCGCTCATAATAGGGTTCTCCATCCTTATAGGCGTCTTCTCCGTATTCAATATCCCCCGTGAAGAAGAGCCTCAAATATCCGTACCGATGTTCGATATATTCGTTTCTTATCCCGGAGCTACTACGGAAGAAGTTGAAAGAAGGATCGTCAATCTTGGCGAGCGCAAGCTTTGGGAGATACCCGGGGTTGAATATGTCTATTCAACATCGGAGCCTGATGGCGCGCTCATCATAGTACGCTTTAAGGTCGGCGAGAATCCGGAGAACAGCCTTATCAAGTTGTATACAAAAGTATATTCTAATCTCGATTTCCTGCCCAAAGGCGCAAGCACGCCCCTTTTGAAGGTAAGGTCGATAGATGATGTGCCTATTTTAAGTCTGACGTTCCATGGTGAGTCGAAAGATCCTGTAGAACTTCGTAAGATCGTGGCGGGGGTCCAGAATTCCATCAATACCATACCGGATGTCTCCGAAACCCATATTATCGGAGGCAGGAAGAGGCAGTTCCAGATATTCGTAGACGAAGAAAAACTTAAGGCAAGGTTATTGAACCCCAACGAGGTGGTCGATCTTATTCAAAAGGCCAACGTGAAGCTGAATGCCGGCCGTTTGGAGACCGCGCCTCAATATATAAATGTGGAAGCTGACGCGTTCTTCAGGTCTAAAGAAGATCTTGAGAACCTGGTGGTAGGAGTGAGCGGCGGCGGGGTAGTTTACCTGAAAGACGTGGCTAAAATCGTAGACGGACCGGATGAAGACGAAAATTCTGTCAGTATCCGCTTTACCGGCAATGATGGTAAGGCCGGGAAAGGTCCGTTCGATGCCGTGACTTTAGCGGTGTCTAAACGGAAAGGCGCCAACGCATCCTGGTTATGCAAGAAGATCATCAAACATGTAGAAGGGCTGGAGGGATCGATGATCCCGCACGGTGTATCATTTACCGTTACACGCGATTATGGCGAAACGGCCGATGAGAAATCGAATGAACTTCTATTCCACATGGCGCTCGCGGTTTTCGGCGTGAGCGTTCTTATAGCGATGGTACTTGGATGGCGGGAATCGGGAGTGGTCGCCATAGCGATACCGATGACTCTGTCTTTGACCCTTGCCTCATTTTATTTTATCGGTTTTACCCTTAACAGGATCACGCTTTTCGCGCTGATATTTTCTATAGGCATACTTGTCGACGACCCGATCGTTGATGTTGAGAATATCGTGCGCCACCTGCGCATGCCTAAAAATAAAGGACGCGCGATACTGGACGTTACCATAGAGGCGGTCAATGAGGTCAGGAGCCCCCTTATTCTGGCCACACTTACTGTAATGGCCGCAATACTGCCAATGGCATTTGTAAGAGGCCTGATGGGGCCGTATATGAGGCCGATACCAATAGGCGCGAGCACAGCCATGTTCTTTTCTATGGCAGTCGCTTTTATCGCCACCCCATGGGCCGCATACAGGATATTGGGCAGCGCTCATCTCAAAGGAAAATTAAAAGGCCACGGCGAATCCGAAGAAGAGGGGCTATTGACCCGGTTTTACCGCTGGTACATGAAACCGCTCATCTACAACGAAAGAGCGCGTACAAAATTCTTAAAAGTTCTTGGGTTGTTGCTCCTGGTATCTATTTTGCTGGTTCCTTTACGTATGGTAAAGGTCAAGATGCTTCCCTTCGATAACAAGGATGAATTCCAGGTCATTCTCAATATGCCGGAGGG
>Ga0172379_10007625_pt1 | contig 13970 bp, 11 predicted proteins | sample GrowelOW334metaG_FD_119756 | JGI IMG/M metagenome (GOLD analysis project Ga0172379, IMG submission 119756) | Groundwater microbial communities from an aquifer near a municipal landfill in Southern Ontario, Canada - Groundwater well OW334 metaG | ecosystem: Environmental > Aquatic > Deep... | reverse complement strand
TTAAATTTATCATTTAAATATATGTCCGGACATTCGAAGTGGAAACAGATCAAAAGGCAGAAGGGGGTCGCTGACGTCAAGAGGGGAAAAGTATTTTCGCAGCTTTCCAAGATGATAACCATAGCCGCAAGGAGCGGAGGAGATCCGGATTTCAATCCGAATCTCAGGATCGTCATTGAAAAGGCGAAAAAGTCCAATATGCCGGCGGATAACATCGAGAAGGCCATAAAAAAAGGAACGGGCGAGCTTGCGGGCGCTACGATAGAAGAAGTGACCTATGAGGGCTACGGACCCGGGGGGATCGCTATCATCATTGAATGCACCACGGACAGCAATAACAGGACGGTTTCCGAAATGAAGAACATTCTTTCTAAAAATGGCGGAAGGTTCGGTGAAAGCGGAAGCGTCAAGTGGATGTTTGACCGATTCGGGTTTATTGACATTGAGACACCGGTCCCGGGGATGGACAAAGACGAGCTGGAGATGAATATAATCGATGCCGGAGCTCAGGATTTTGAAGAGATCGGAGACTCGATCGTTGTCTATATGAGACCCGAAGATGTATACAAGGTCAAAGAGAGCCTCGAAAAGAAGAAGATTGCGGTCCAGGAAACCGGATTTGAGTGGAGGCCGAAGAACAAGATCAAGATCGCCGATGAAAATGTGTCAAAGCAGATCGAGACGCTTTTTGACGCGATCGACGCTCATGACGATGTGAACGAAATATATTCGAATATGGAAGAATAAAGAAATGAAAAATTAAAAAATCAAAAATAAAAATTACAGTTAAAAATGAAAAATAAATTTTAAATATCAATGGTTTGAGCGATACTTTGGATTTTACATTGTCATTTTCCATTTTTATATTTACATTTTACATTAAATCCATGATTATCCTCGGCATTGATCCGGGAACTGCAACGACTGGATTCGGAGTTCTGGAAAGCTCAGGCGGCAAGATATCCGCGATCGATCATGGATGCATATTGACCGATTCAAAACTGGAAATGCCCGAAAGGTTGAACCTTATCGGAGAACAATTGAAAAAGATAATAACTAAGTATAAACCCCATGCTATCGCGGTTGAAGAACTGTTTTTCTTCAAGAATGCAAAAACTGCCATTTCGGTCGGCGAGGCGCGCGGGGTTGTTTTGTATATCGGAAAAAGCATGGAACTTGAGGTCTTCGAATACACCCCTTTACAGGTCAAGCAGGCGGTGGTAGGCTATGGGCGCGCTGAAAAAAAGCAAGTGCAGAATATGGTTAAGATGATCCTCGGCCTAAACGTCATTCCCAAGCCGGATGATGCCGCAGATGCGCTAGCCGTCGCGATATGCTGTGCAAACAGCATGAAACTTGAAGGAAAAATAAATAAAAGCAGATAAATTTATGCGAAATGAGACATTCTATGAGTATGGGCGCTATAAGGACATTGAAAATAGGGAAGATACATTGATAAGCTTTAAGAAAGAAGTTGCTGATAGCGGTATAATTGAACAGCTCTCAGATTTGGCTAGTGTTTATAAAGAACGGGAAGAACAAGGCCTATTCTATAACAATGACAAAGACTGTTCTTATATTGAAATATATACGGAAAAATTTAAAAAAATAATGTCTGATCCGGAGGCGTCATGGAAAGACATAGAATCAGCTTTCGGCAGTATTGGTTATGTGCTAATGAGGCGTTGCCCAGGTTATGATACAAAGTATTCGTCATCAGAAACCACGGGCTCTTTAGGAAATCTGATTGATTATTTTAACGAATTGAAAGAGAAGATAGGATTATTCAGGGATATTGTGGAGAATTTTGAAAATCAAAATAAAATGGTTAAGATTGAAGTTAAGAGATGTCTGATGTTTGCGGAAGAAATATGTAAAAGGCTTAAAAAAACATCATCCTTGCCATACTTCTCATTGACAGTCCCGGAGTTAAAAGAAAAAACGAAAGAACTTGATCAATGTTTAGACGACCTGGAAAAGGAAGCGGGCCCGCTAGAGGAAGATCTGCTGGAAGAGTTCGCTTCCCGGCAAGGGTCATTGCTTACCCACAAGGAATGTTTTTTTTCAGATGGTTCAAGAGAAGGGCTGTTGAATCCCGATGACGAGATCGAGATCGATATAAGCAAATCAAATAAAGAAGAGGATGAGGAAGAAGGAAGAGATTTTCAGGGATATGAAATGCGGGCAAGAAATAAGAGAATTGCAGAAGAACAACCCCAAGCTGAATTTAATGGAACAATTTCAGAAGGAAGCAATGAAGATTTGAAGCAGTTCATCAAAATTATGGACATTCCCACGAAAGAAGGCCGTTCTATAGGATATAAGGGCGAAGCCGAAGCAATAATCAGTTTAAAGAGAAAAGGGCATGCGGATGATTATAAAATAATTGTAGCAAGAAATGAAGGAAAAAAGATCATCGGAATTGCAGCATTGGAAAGTAGGGATAAAAAAAATGCGCATATAACAATGCTTGCAGTTCTGCCGCAATATCATAGTCAAGGAACCGGAAGCGCAATTCTTTCGCACATTAAATCGGAATACGATTCAATAGACCTTAGCGCAATTCCGAAAACATCTGATTCAGATCATGAATATGAATATTTCAGCGAAAAACTAGATAAATTTTATAAAGAAAATGGATTTGTCTCTGCAAAAGAATGGCATAAAGACATAGTTAGCATGGATGACAAAAATGAGGCGGGAAAATGGCATGAAATAAATAAGGGAGTTGAGGCATTTGGACTGAATAATGAATACTTTTATACAAATAAGGTTATTGAAAAGCTGTTTTCTTCCCTAATATCAAATAAGGACGAGAGCAGTAAATTTTCTCCTGAAATAATATCTGATCTTGAGAAGTGGAAAGAAATTTATGATGAAAAGATGAAAACATATAAAGAAAGAGAGTCTTTAAACAGGATAAGAAGAATAAAAAAATAAATTCAATGATTGGAAATAATAAACGGCGGACAAGGCATAAGCCATTTGTTATTTTGCATTATCCTTTTTAGCTTTTAGTTATTAACTTTTAATTTTACACCATGTCCGAAATAATACAATTCATCACCAGCCAGGGAGTCGATGTCGAGATGGCCTATCTTATCCTGTCTCTTCCGTATCTTGCGACACTCATCGCAATTTTCAGGCAGGTCATCGGAATAAAATCTTTTGGAATTTATACCCCGCTGGCGCTCGCCTTCGCTTTCTGGGCGACGGGGCTGAAATATGGCCTTGCGATATTCATCATTATCCTTGCAACCGGAACATTGGTAAGATATTTCCTCAAGAATTTCACTTTGCTTTATATTCCCAGGATGGCGATCGTGATCACGGCGATCAGCATTGCCACGCTCGCGATGCTTACGGTGGGCGGATATATGCAAAAAACCGCACTGGCCTCGACCTCGATCCTTGCGATCCTCATTCTTATAACTTTGATAGAGAAATTCATATCCACCCAGGTGGAAAAAGGATTCAGGACCGCCTCACTGCTTTCGATCGAAACGCTTATTATTTCCACAGTCTGCTATTATATCGTGATCTGGGACAAGTTCAGGAATCTCGTGCTTGAACATCCGGAATATATCCTTCTTCTGTTCATTGTGAACCTGCTTCTGGGAAGATGGACGGGGCTGCGCCTCAGCGAATATTTCAGATTCAAAGGAGTAATCAATAACGCAAAAAATGAATAAGAACATCCAAGGCGCTCTAGGCATGAACGCCAGAAATCTCCTATATGTAAGGCCTTACAACAGAGGCAGCGCCATCAGGCTTGCGAACAACAAGCTCAGGAGCAAGGAGGCGCTATATAAGGCCGGCATACCGGTTCCGAAGGTCTATGGAATAATCAGGAACAGGAAGGAGCTTGAGGTTTTCAAGTGGGATATCCTTCCCAAAAGTTTCGTTTTGAAGCCCAATCATGGCGGCGGCGGAGAAGGCATAAAGGTCATCTTCGGACAGAACAAAGATGCCAGCTGGGTTTCGACAAAAGGGGAGAAGATCACCATTGCTGATCTTTCAAGCCATATCATGAACATTTTTGAAGGGTTTTATTCTCTTTCCAGGATGAACGATATCGCCTTTTTCGAAGAAAGGGTCAAGCTGACAAAGACGTTCAAGCCGTATGCTTTCAAAGGGATCCCCGACATCAGGGTCATTGTTTTCAATAAAGTTCCGGTGATGGCGATGCTGAGGCTTCCCACCAAGGAGTCCGGAGGAAAAGCGAATTTGCATATGGGCGGGATCGGAGTGGGAATAGATATTTCAACCGGCGTAACAACTCATGCCATCATGTACGATCAGCTGATAGAAAAGACTCCCGATACGAAACTTGTTCTCAGGGGGATCAAGATACCATACTGGAGAGAAATATTGGAAATCGCGATCAAATGCCAGGAAATATCGAAGCTTGGATATGTTGGCGTGGATATCGCCATGGACAGAGACAGGGGTCCTGTGGTTCTGGAGATAAACGCGCATCCGGGACTTTCCATACAGAACGCGAATCTCGCCTCGCTCAAATATCGCCTGCAGAAGGTGACAGGGATCAAGGTGAAGAATGAAGCTCACGGCATAAGGCTGGCGCAGGATCTTTTCGGAGGGGAGATACAGCAGGAGATCGAAGAAATTTCGGGAAAGCAGATCGTCGGCATCGTCGAGCTGATAAAGATAAAGCGCGAGGGGCAGGAAGATACCGAACTGAAGGCAAAGATCGATACGGGCGCTGATCTTTCATCAATGGACAAGAATCTCGCCAAAGAATTGGGCTATGAAGATGTTATAAACGAATTCGATGAAGATGTGAAAAATATGCAGATCGGAGAAAAATCGGATAAGGCGGATCTGGACAAGAAGATAAAGGATAAGATCGCCAAGTGGGGAGACAAGTTCGATACTGTGGTAGTGAAATCGAGCCATGGGTCCTCATACAGGCTGGTGATAAAAATGGACGTGTCTCTTGCGGACAAGGAAGTGGTTTCAAAAATGACCATAACGGACCGGAGCAATCTCGAGTTTCCGGTCATAATCGGGAGAAAAGACCTCGGAAAATTTCTTGTGGATCCGAGCAAGAGCCAGACTTCCATCGTCCAGAGGCTGGACTATGGATCCATTTCAAGCCTGAAGACCAAAGGGATCGGGGCCATAATCAGCTCCATCTCGGCAAGCGAGAAAGACCTGGCTGAAGTGAATCTGAATGCCATAAAGAAACTTTCATATTATTCCGACGAGATAGACAAAGCGGCCGGAAAGTTCAATGACGTGTACTCGTTCATAAATCCGTTCGGAAAGGCAGGAAAAGATTATGCTTCCGAGATAGAAGATTTTCTGGCCAATGTGGAGAAAAAAGAATACAATCCGACCTTCTATTATCCGACATTGGTCAATGTCAAAGCGAAAAATCTTGAAACTGCGATGGGAAAGCTGGATGACATCCTGAAAATGGCCAAGATCGAAGATAATGAGTGTCTGAAGCAGATAGTCCAGGAGTCGATAGTTCTTATGAAATATAAGATCAGCTTTTTGATCGCCGTTATGGAAAAGAACGAGGCAATGTCTTTCGAATACGCAAAGAAAATATATGGCGATATAAGCCAGGACCTGGTGAAAAAAGCGGAAGATGTCTATCAGGAAATACTGGCGGCGAAGGAGGAGCAGGTGGGCGACGAGAACTATCTCAATCTCAAAAAAACCATATTTGACGACGGAGCCATCAGGGATAAGTTTAAGGAAGCGCTTCTTGCGATGGGCATCGGGGGATGGGATGTCGTCATAGACAAGGACTCAAGCCAGATCGATGTGAAGTTCAATTCGCCGAAATACGAGAAGCCGACCATTGTTATTCCTGAAGGGAGGAATCTGAACGGAGTGAATCTTATGAGAAGGGTCATCCATGAGATTGTCCACGTAAAGACGAATGCCAACAATAAAGACATGGGACTCGGAGGAGTGATCTTTGGGCGCGACTACGAGCTTTATCAGGAAGGCGTGGCCAAGATAACCGAAAATGATCTGATGAATGATATCTTTGGTGTGAAAAAAGAGCTTCCGAATCCCTATTATGTGCTTGCCATGAACCGGATCAGAAAAGGAGACAGCTATCACAAGACGTTTGATTATATATACGATCTGAAGGTGAAGGAATATCATTCGAAGGGAATGGATGAGGAGTCGATCGCAAAACTTTCGCAGAAAGAAACATTATTCATCCTGAGAAGAGTGTTCCGGGGATTCAGGGAGAGTCTTTCGAAGGGAGAAGCGTATTTTCCGAAAGATAAGATGTACCTTGAGGGGGAGGTACTTGCCAAGAAAATATTTGATAATGGTTTTGGAGATTACATGGTAGCGGCGAAGGTCGATCCCAGCCTGCTGCCTCTTTTCATCAAGCTTGGGATCGTCAGGAGGGAAAAGGTGAGATATAAGCTCGAGAACGATCTTGAAATATACAGAAAGATCTTTCTCAAATAATTTTCAATAATATGGAAAATAAGAGGAATATAATATTATTTCTTGGAACCGCGTATAACAGCAATATCGATGACGTGGAAAATTTTGAAATTTCGCAGAAGAGGGAATTCCGCACGGCGGTCCTGACCTCGCGAGAGATGGATCTCAATGAAAAGCCGCCCAAACAGGAAGGCATGGAAAAAAGATTTGATTTTGTCCTGAGGTGCGATACAAAAGATGTCAGGGATATCGAAAGATCCTTGAATTCGGTCAAGGACGAGATTGCGATCGTTTTTTGCTATTTCGAATCATGGATGCCGCTTTTCAGGCGCCTGGTGAAACTGCTTCCCGGTGTGAATATGCCGAGCGAAGGATCCCTTGAGATATGCAACAGCAAGCTTGAGATGAGGAAAAGGTTCATCGGGAAATATCCCGAGATCACGCCGAAGTTCATGCTCATAAAGGACGTGAACAGCGTATCCGAGATCATACAAAACATAGGATTTCCTTGCGTTACGAAACCTCTCAATCTCACCAAGAGCAGACTGGTTATAAGATCCAATAACAGGGAGGAATTGGAAAAAAATCTGAAAAATACGTTTGAAAAGATCAGCGAGGTCTATAGGTCCGTACATTCGGAAAGCGAACCGATGGTCCTTGCGGAAGAATATATGGAAGGAGAATTATATTCCATTGACGCCTATGTGAGTCCGAAGGGCAAGACGTTTCTCACTCCGATAGTCAGGGTCGTGACCGGCAAAGACATCGGAATAGATGATTTTTTCAATTATTATCGGGTGACCCCCGCCAAGATCACCGAAGAAGACGAGAAGAAAGCGCAAGAAGCGTCCATCAAAGCCATAAAAGCGACCGGACCGACTTCGGTGACCATACACATCGAGCTAATGAGGACGACAAACGGAGACTGGAAAATAGTCGAGCTTCAGACCAGGCCGGGAGGCTATCGGAACGAAATGCTGAAACTTTCTTTCGGTATAAAACATTATGAAAATGATTTTCTGAACAGAATGGGAGGGAAGCCGGTAATTCCGAGAAAGCCCAGATCATATACGGCGGTCCTTGAGATCTTTCCGGAAAAAGAGGGGAAGATAGTTTCAGTTGAAGGAATTGAAGAGATGAAAAAAATGCCGTCCTTTCTGAGATTCGAGCAGGCGAAAAACCCGGGAGATATGTGCGGATTTTCCCGCGACGGCTATACATATGTTCTGCAGGTGGTCTTGAATCACAAAGAAGAAAAAATGCTGTATGATGATCTTGAAAAAATGAGGAATATAATAAAAATAAAGATCAACTAATATGGAAAAAATAAATACCATAAGATCGATCAGTTCCGTACTCCTGGCCGAAGAGGCCATGAAAAGGGGCATAAAAGTTGAGCATATCAATCCTTACAGATACGATGAAGCATTCCTGGATCTCGGCTATGAAGGGCATCGGGAAGTTTTGATCGGCCAGAGAAGCTCAAAGACCTCGCTTGAGGCGTATTGGATATTGGAAAACAAGGATCTGACCAGGATCTTCCTGCAAAGAAGCGGCATCAGTGTTGCCGAGGGCAGGGTATTCAGGAAAGAAGACGCAAAAGAAGTGCCCGGTTATTGCGATAGCATAGAATATCCCGTAGTTGCAAAAAAGATCGCCGGTTCTCACGGAGACATGGTTTTTGCGGGAATAAACAACGGCAAGGATCTTGATGAAGCATTAAGCGCGATCTTCCAGGTCAATAGCCTTGTGCTGATAGAAAAAAAGTTTGACGGAAAAGAGTTCAGGATATTGGCTACGAAAAGAAAAGTGATCGGAGTGATAAACAGAGAACCCGCAAATATCACGGGAGACGGAATCCATAAAATAGGAGAGCTTGTCGAAATGAAGAACAGGGATCCGAAAAGGGGGGATGAGCACGACAGTTTCCTTACAAAAATAAAGATCGATGAAGCGGTCATCAAAAAATTGTCCGAACAGGGGCTTGCACCGGACTCCGTTCCGGCAAACGGAGTAAAAATATATTTAAGGAATAACTCGAATCTTTCAACGGGAGGGGATAGCGTTGACTATACCGACATAATCCATCCCGGATATAAGAAGATCGCAGTCCGGGCAGTCCGGGCCATCCCGGGGCTTGCATATTCCGGGATCGACCTGATGTCCCGGGATATTTCGGAGAAACCTGCGCCCGGCAGTTATATCATCATCGAAATGAATTCGTCTCCCGGATTGCGTTCGCACCATGAGCCATATTCCGGAAAATCCAGGAATGCCGCAAAGGAAATCATAGACATGCTTTTTCCGGAAACAAAAAAATAAGATCAGAAAGGGACATCTATTGCAGTGTTCAATATCCTGCTAAAATACTCATTATAATCACATGGGAAAAAAAATATCGAGCATAAAATCAATAAGCTCTGTTATTCTGGCGGAAGAAATTTTAAGAAGAGGGATCACGATAGATCACATAAATGATTATCAGGAAGAGATGGCTTTTATGGAGCTGTCGTATAAAGGCCATTATGAATATATCATCGGGCAAAAAAGCTCGCAGATAACCTCGACGGCGGATTATGCGACCATAAACAAAGCTCTTGCCAAAAGCCTGCTGGAAAGGGCGAAGATCAGCGTTGTTGAGGGGAAACTTTTCAACAGAAAAAATATAAAAGAAGTTTACGCATACATAAACAAGATCGGTTACCCCGTCGTCATCAAAATGGTCGATGGGAACCAGGGAAGGCTGGTCTTTGTCGGCTTGAAGAACAGAAAAATGTGCGAGAAGGCCATTAAGGAAGTGCTTGCGGACAACGACTATGTCCTGGTCGAGAAATATTTTTATGGAAAAGAATACAGGATCCTGGCTACAAAAGACAAATATGTCGCCGCAACCCACAGGGAACCGGCCAATGTTGTCGGAGACGGGATCCACAGCATCGGGGAACTCATTGAAATTAAGAACAGCGACCCCAGGCGCGGTGACAGCTCCCTGGACATCTTCGTAAAAATAAAGATCGATGATGTTGCAAGAGGAAAGATCGCGGCAGAAGGTCTGAGGCTGAACAGCGTTCTTAATAAAGGAAAAAAACTTTATCTCCGGAGCAATTCCAATATTTCCACAGGAGGAGACAGTATTGATGTGACCGATCGCGTGCATCCTGAATTGAGAAAAATAGCCGTTAATATAATTCGCGCTATTCCGGGCCTTGCATACGGGGGCATAGACATCATGACCAATCAGGACATATCCATGAAGCCTACGAAGAAGAGCTATGTCGTACTGGAGGTAAATTCCTCTCCGGGAATATCTCTTCATCACTATCCCTACGAAGGAAAGCCGAGGAATGTGGCGGGGGAGATAATCGACATGCTGTTTCCGGAGACGAAGAATAAGTAAAATGAGATCTTGCATAAATAGAAGAATTGAACAGGAGGAAAATATTCACAAAATTAATCTGTATAATAAATATCCGGTATGCCATCAAAAAACGAAGAAAGGAATATTGTTTTGTTCATAGGAGATGTTTCGGCAAAGTATATCAAGACCATAAACAAGATAGAAAAGGACACGAGAGATAAGTTCAGGATCGCAGTGATCACGGAAAAAGACGGTTATTTTTCTTATGAAAATGAGGATTGTCCGAGAAAAGTTGACTATGTGATAAAATGCGACGTTACCAGCGAAAAGGATATCCGCGACGAACTGGAAAAAATAAAGAACAACATTTTTTCGATCTGCTTCTATGCGGAAAAATACGGAGATCTGTATTATAAAGTGTCAAAGATAATCAGGCTCAAGAACAGCACTCCGGCTGCAGCCATTGAAAAATGTACGGATAAGGTGAAAATGAGGAATGCTTTCTATAAACATGATCCGAAAATTACGCCAAAATTCATCCTTGTAAACAGTAGAAAGGATATCAATGAAATTAACGAGAAGGTGGGATATCCATGTATGTTGAAGCCGGCGCATCTCAGTAAAAGCAGGCTGATAACCGTTTCGCATGACATCAATGATCTCAGGAATAATATTGACCATATTTTCGGGGAGATCAAAAGCGTTTACGAGAAGATCGGCGTGAAGGTTAAGCCGAAGGTCTTGGCCGAGGAAATGATGGAAGGAAAAATGTATACGTCCGGGATCTATGTCGATAAGGATCAGAAAATATATTTTACGCCCCTGGTGCGAATTATCACGGCGCGCGACGTCGGAATGGAAGATTTCCATCTTTATGCGAGGATCACTCCTTCGGGCCTGGATCAGGCTGAAATAAAAAAAGCCTTCAATGTTGTGAGAAAAGGCGCAAAGGCTCTGGGCCTGAAGAACACCACTGCGCATTGCGAACTCATGAGGCTGGATGACGGAAGCTGGAAAATTATCGAAGTGGGAGCAAGGATCGGGGGATACAGATACAGGATGTTCAAAAATGCCTATGGCTTCGACCACATCGAAAATGACCTCCGGATAAGATTGGGCAAGAAACCTATCATCAAGCACAGGCTGAAATATTTCTTTGCGGCTATTGAATTTTTTCCGAAGGAAGACGGGATCATAGAGTCCATAGACGGTTTGGACGACGTCAAAAAATTGCCGTCCTTTCTCAGGATGATAGTCGACAAGAAAGAGGGGGATCACGCCGGACTTGCCAAAAGCGGTTATACCAGCGTCGTTAATGTCTTTCTGAAAAACGAGTCGGAAAAAATATTCGATAATGACCTCAAGGAAATAAAGAATATCATCCGGATCGGGATGAAAAGCTGATGATCCGCGGTTTGGCATATTAAACAAAATATTATTGTTTATCAATTATATTAAAAATATGGGCAAGCGTTATGAAAATATCTATTCGGACATAAGAAGAGCCGAAGGTGACCGGGATATGGAAAACGCCATAGAAGAAATGAGCGATGAAAGCGTTTCCCGGTCCATAGAGGATGAAGCAGAGTCATATGGCATGGCGGAAACTGAAATGATGATAAAAAGCCTTGATCTGGATGAGAGCAAGACGGGAAAGGAAAAAACCAGAAAGGAACTGAAAGAGCTCATGGATTATTCCAAGGAGATCAGCGCAATAACCGATAAATTCGATCTTCTTGTGACTATCGAACCAAAGGGTGAGAATGGCAGGGATATGAAAGAAGAGTTTGAAGCATTCTATCAGAAAATAAAAGAGAATCTCAGTTCGGAAAAGAACCTATCCGACGAAGAATATTTGAAGATGTGTCCGACCTTTACTTATCCGGGAAAAGGTAAAATTGATCAGGTCGAGATAAGGGATGTGGAAATGAAATTGCAGGAATTGGAGCGCAGGGCCGGCAGTCTTGAAAATGAAAATGCCAAAGTCATTGTTTCCGATCTTATAAAGATGGGGATGAGCAAGCTAAGCTTCTACGAGCATTTCGCAAAAGGCGAAAGCGATCAGGCATTTGAACAGTCAAAGAACTATTACGGGGATGTAAGCGACGATCTGTGCAAGAAGGCCAATGAAATCTATGAAGACAAGATAGAATATCTCAAGAACAGGCCTGAAAAAAGCGAGCTTGAGAACGAGCTGGAGGATTCAGAATTCAATGCGGAAGAGATCAGGACATATTTCGAGCTTGCGCTGATAAAGGCCGGACTGAAAGATGGCGGATATAAAGTGGTCATAGATAATGAAATTTCCAATATCAGAGTAAGCGCCAAGACGCCGAAATATGATCATGGGGTCGTTCTTATTCCCGCGGACAAGAAGGTGAGCGGAATAAGAATGCTGGAACTTTGTGCGCATGAGATCGGCCTGCACGTGACAACCAATTATTATAATGAAAAGAATGGTTTCAAGGGGCCAATGGGGGAAGGCTGGGATACCGTAAATGAGGGAGTTTCAAAGAGGAGCGAATTGGAGATCAAAAAATAAGTGCTTGGGGATTCTTTTCATGACTATGAGATCAATGCCGATCCGTATTATGTGATGGCTATGGAAAAAATAAGGGGAGGGAAAAATGGCGAGGGGAAATATGAAAATGGGTGGAATTATGCGAAGGTTTTCAAATATATTTATGATCTCAATTTGGAAGAAAATCTATGCGGGAACGGATATCATAAGCTGGAGTAAAGCCTGGTCTCTGAGCCGGAGGGAGAAAAAAAGGATCTGAGCATAAAAATGGCAAAAATAAAGGAAAAATGCGAGAAAGAAGCGATAAATACGGCCAAAAGAATATGTCTGAGGACTTTCAGAGGGTTCGATCCCAAATCCGGCGGCAAATATCTTTCCAAGGACAGGATATATTTCGGCGGCGAAACAGAGCTATTCGATCTGGAAAATGCCGGGTCGATTCGGGAATTTGAAAAATATGTCCGCCTGTCCAGAGTCGATCCGAAATTCATTCTATATCTCATCAAGATGGGAGCCTATGCATATGACAGAGGATTGAAAGCCGCCAAAGATGTGGCCAAGACGATATGGAAAGACCTCGATCTTCCGAATAAAGAAGTTCTTCAGGGGAAGAAAGACTATGAGCTTTTCCTTCCGTATTTCAGCGAGTTCATGGAAAAATATTATAAGGATGATCTATATAATCTATATGACAAACAAGATCAGGCCGGAGGGGAATAAGAAGGGAATTTATTAAACTATATTAATCAGAGACAAATCATCATGGATTCAAACCGCAAAGAGATCAGGCTTTTCTATCTCAGTTTCAGCATTTTTCAATTCGCGAACTCGATCGTGCAGATCTTCATACCGCTTTATTTCTATAACAAAGGGTTTTCACTTTCTTCCATTTTATTGTTCTTTGCCATAACGCAAGTCGGGAGATTGGCTTTTTTGCCGGTTGCCGCCTGGCTTTCGAGCTCTTATGGCGCAAAAAGGATAATGAGCGTATCCTTCTTTTTCTCGATCATCTATTACATTTTTTTGGGCATGGTGGAAAACGTATCCGGAGTATTCTATGTCAGCGCATTTATTTTCGGTTCCGTGCAGGCTTTACAGTGGCTTCCTTTCCTGGTACATCTTTCCAAGATGTCTCCTGATGAAGACAGGGGAAAGATCTACAGCAAGCTTAGTATATATACGACGATCGGCAATGCGCTGGGCCCTCTCCTTGGCGGATTCATTATAAGCCTTTATGGTTTCAAATTCGTGTTCTATGCGGTCATTGCGCTGATCCTGCCGGCTATATATTTTCTTCTTCTGACCCCCGAGATCTCGAAGATAAGAAAGATCAAATTCAGCCTGGTTAGCATCAGGAAGATCTATCCGGATATGATAGCCAATGGCGCATTCAATTTTGAGATATATCTCGGCAATACCATCTGGCCAATCTTCATATTTGCGATCCTTCCGCAATATAATACTATAGGATTCATACAGACTGCGTCGCTTTTTATCTCGCTTATCGCTCTTCATTTCATCGGAAAATGGACAGACCGGTCCAGAAGAAAAAAAATCCTGCTCCTGGGAAGCGTTCTCAACAGTTTTACGGGTTTTTTCAGGATCTTCGCAAATTCTTTTCTGAGCATATTCATGCTAAACAGCGCC
>Ga0172379_10007624_pt1 | contig 13972 bp, 2 predicted proteins | sample GrowelOW334metaG_FD_119756 | JGI IMG/M metagenome (GOLD analysis project Ga0172379, IMG submission 119756) | Groundwater microbial communities from an aquifer near a municipal landfill in Southern Ontario, Canada - Groundwater well OW334 metaG | ecosystem: Environmental > Aquatic > Deep... | reverse complement strand
GCTGTTATTGTCTATACGGACCTCATATTGTTTGATGCCGCTTTTGTCCGCGCTGTCCGCCCAGTCAAACGCCACTGAACTTCCGGTGACAGTTTGCTTCAAACCGGTTGGGACGGTCGGCGGAGTCAGTTCCACAAAAAAGTTTGATGCTGCACTCCAGGTACTCCAATTACCGGAGTAGTCTTGAGTGCGGACACGCCAGTAGTAAGTACCGCCGGCAAGGTCAGTTGTATTATTAGTGCTGACGGCGGTGATTCCTGATTTTTCGTTGCTGGAGAAATCGCTGTTGTTATCAACTTGAAATTCGTATTGCTTTACGCCGCTGGTGGCATCGGCAGCATCTGCCCAGTCCAATGCAACATTGCTGCCGGTAAGGGTTTGAGTCAAAGCTGCGGGAACAGTCGGCGCAATGGTGTCTACCGTGAATTCATTGCCGGCGCTCCATGCACTATAGTTACCGGAATTGTCCTGGGCGCGTACCTCCCAGTGATAGATTCCGTCCGCGAGGCTGTTAATGTTAGCGGCGCAGATCGCAGGCGATGCGGAATATTCCGGACTGCTGAAATCGATATCCTGATCTATTTTTACTTCATAAAGTTTGACCCCGCTGGTGGCATCGCCGGTATCTGTCCAATCGAGGGCGACGCTGCTGCCGGTGACAGTGCTTGCCAAGCCAGCTGGAACATCTGGCGCGGCAGTGTCCACCGTGAATTCGCTGCCGTCGCTCCATGCACTATAATTGCCGGCATTGTCCTGAGAGCGTACACACCAGTAGTAGATGCCGTCAGCCATGCTAATGTTTAATGCGCTAGAAGTGGGGGATGCGGAATATTCCGGACTGCTGAAGTTACTGTTATTGTCAATTTTAATTTCGTAATGTTTCAGGCCGCTATCTGTATCAGTTGAGTCATTCCAGTCAAAGGTCACACTATTCCCGGTAATTGTCCTGTTCAAAGCGTCTGGTGTTGACGGCGGTAATGCATCGACCGTTAATGTTGCCGTCAACAGGTCGGTCACTGCATCGGTCAGACTGAGCGAAAGTTTATCGCCGTTTGCAAAAGTATAACTGGAGCCGACTTGCACATTTACGTTTTGTCCATTATCCGTGACGGAGAATGTTCTGCCGCTCATGCCTGTCAGATCGACGCCATCGGCTAGAATGTACGAGCCTGCAGTCGTATTGTTTAAATTCAATGAATAGACGGTAATGCCAGTACCCAAATTACCGCCATTGACGGTAACCAGCCCCTCGCTGGTTTCAGCCATGGTCAGAACATAGGATATCATCGTCAAACCGCTGATAGATGCGGTATTCTCCAAAACAATGTGTCCACCGGCAATTGTCAGTGAACCGGTTGCGTTCCCCCCGGAAGACACATGCATGTTTCCTCCGAAATTGACGATGGTGTTGTTTGCAATGCCGCCGGATTCAACACTCTGACTGCCGCCGGATGATATGGTAGTATAATTCGCCACGCCGCCGGATTCAACAAATTGATCGCCGCCGGATGAGATGGTTGTGTAATTTACCACGCCGCCGGATTCAACAATTTGATCGCCGCCGGAGTTGATTGTATTGTAATTTGCAATACCGCCGCCGATGATGCTTTGAGAACCGGAGCTGACTGTTTCGCGGCTGACAGACGTTGATACGACCGGAGTAAACGCCATTTCTTTCCTATCCTCTTGCTATGGTAACTTTAATTATTAATTTATGATGATTAACGCGCATCTGGAGCTTGGGTATGCTTCTTAATGATGTTGGTGACTTGATTCGGATAAGATCAAGCGAATGCATTCGAAATGACGATCGGTATTTTTTTGTTGCAGGCCCAAGTGAAAAAAATGTTCAAAGCCGATTTTGATACCTTCGAACACGTCGTTAAAAAATACTGTTTGCCATAATGCCGACTCCTTCCTTAACAAAAGAAGCAATCTCTTGAAACTATAATATATCGATTCCGATCGGGATATCTTCCATCATCCGAATCAATCATCACTATTACTCTATCCCTTAAAATTGTTAATTCAAAAAATAGCTTGTATGTAATCATTTTATTTTTAACTGGGATGTATATCGAAGATAATTTAAAAAAAATCATTTTTTTAATTTATTTTGCTTGAATGTAATCTCTTTGAGGTTAATTTTAACTTGTAGATGAGAAAGTTGATTCAAAAATTAGGCAAGAGATTTCAGGTAGTTACGATTAATTTGAAAAAATATTCTTTTTTTTTAATATTTTGCTTGAATGTAATTTCTTTGAGGTTACTTTTAACTTGTAGATGAGAAAAGTGATTCAAAAATTAGGCAAGAGATTTCAAGTAGTTACGTTAATTTGAATGTATTGACTTTGTGTTTACTTTTAAATTAAAAAATGGGGAAGCAAGATATCTCAGGCAATTTTCAATATTGTTTTTTTGAAAAAGACCCTTTTTTTCATTTAGTTTGAATGTATTTTTTTTGATTGGGGAATCAATTAAAACGGAGGGGAATATTGCGATTCATCTCGTGCTGGTATATATGAGATATCTCTCGTATATAAATTCAGTAAACGTCAAATCAAATTTGTTAGGAGGCGTAGATTTCAGAGACAAAGCAAGCCAACTGTAATGTAAAAGTTCAGTTTTATTTATGCAAAGAATTTAAGAATCCAAAAAGGAAAGGTCTAAAAAATGTTAGACAAGAAAGAGATTTTTGCTGATGGTATCGGTCAGATCCACTTTGCCGGCGGGATGGTTCGCTTTGACTTCGTGACACTACAGCCGGAAGCGGACAATCAGGCACCGGTTCCGCAGTCTAATGTCCGTATCATTATGCCGCCTCAGGGCTTTTTGAGTGCGTTCAATTCAATGCAGCAACTGATAGACAAATTACTTGAAGCCGGTGTGCTGCAGAAGAACGAACCGGTTGTGACCAAGGACAAAAAATCAAAATGACTCTTTAGGTAAAATGCAAATATCTAATATTCAATTTTTATCGATTTTAGCCGAAGACTCTATGAAAATGGAGTCATCGGCTTTTTTGCATTCTGACTTCCGTGCATCGGTATTGCCCGCAGATACAGATTTGTTATCGAACGAGGAGCTTATCCAATCGGATGAGTTGCTCGCGTATACGCTGTGGGCGACCGACATGCCACAATCAGTTCCGCAGGAGGCGCTCGTTTGTGTAGGAGACGCTGTCGCTGCGGAAGAGATCATTTCTATTGCAGGACTGGCGGCTTTCAATACATCGGATTCCATTTCGTTTTTCGGAAATGGCGATGATCAAAGCACCGATACGCGTTTTAGCGTGACGGTTCCTGCTGATGCCGATTGTGGAATGGTTATCGATGCCGAACTGGCGGCAACTTTTGGGATTACGGTTATCGGAATGGAATTTCCGGTTAACCATGGACTGAGGTTCGTGAGTCCGATATCTCGACTCGACTGGCGGATAAGGCGGGAACGCTTGAACGCCGGGCGTGTAATCTGTCTCCTTAAACAACAATTAAATTTGTAGATAATTAAGTAACCAAACCAAGAAAGAGGAGTTTGTATCATGAGTACTATCATCAACAGTAAAAGCAAGAACCCGTTCTACATCCAGGACAATGTGGCTTCTGAAACGCCGTTGGCGGCTTATACCGCGACGCTCTACGCGGAAAGCGCCGGCAACATCATTGTCTACGCAGCCCCTGCATCCGCCGCCGTCCAGGTTCCCATAAATATCACAATCGTCGGTTCCGGCACAAATGCCGGACTTAAATTCTTCGCCCTTGCCGTGAACCGGTCTTTCACCAGCGCCACCAACAGCATTACACTGACTAATTTGAGCATTGGCACTGTCTACGGCGGTCCCATCGTTTCCACCAACGCGAATACAGCGGCGATTGCTTCCAAATATCTTTACACCACCGTCGGTCCTGTCACCACCATTACAACTGCTGTCGTCACCGGCGACACCAGCATCACTATCGAAAACGGTAAATACGGTACTATCTACGGCGGCGGCGCGGGTTACGGTTCGAAAATTATTGGTGACACTACGGTCAAATACTACGGCGGCAGAGTCTCTACCATTTACGGCGGCGGCGGTCTTGGCTCGGTTGTTGATGGCGACACCAATGTCAACATTTTGGGTACTTCAACAGTCGGCAGTTCAATCGGCACTATTTACGCCGGCGGCAACAACTCTACTGTTACCGGTAATACGAACGTCACTTTCACTTCCGATTCCGCGTTGATTAATTTCAAGGGCGTCGTATACGGCGGCGGCGCTGGTGCTAACGCTATTGTTAAAGGCAGCCGGAACTTCATTTTCGACAATTACTCCGGTAGTTTCAGCGGCTCGATCAGAGGTTTCACCAATATTGATTTCGTCGGCGCGACCAGCGTGACAATGCTTAGTAAGCAGGATAAGAGCATTGTCGGAGCCACGTATAATTTTGCGATCAACGATGAGTCACTCAAAAATACGAATGCGATGCTGATCTGGAACCAGAATATCAAGCTAGTCAACAACCTTAAAGTTACAATTGATGCCGGTGTACTTCTCAAAGACGGCGGCGATATCGATCTGATTGCCAGCAAGTACTTCACCAGTCAATACTCTTTCAATAAAAACCAGGTTCTGGTTATAAACGATAATGGCGACAGGGTAAGCAGTTTAGTCTATACTGTTAATTACATATATGACAAGAAGCTCGGCGGCGAAGTTTCGATTGACTACAAGGGAACCGCTCTGACTATCGACGGTACACAAACCATTAAGGTTGTCCTTACCGGCAGCGATGAGGAAGTTAACATTGTTAAGGGCGGAAACTTGGTTGCCGGACTTGACACTGCTGGCGGTAATGACATCGTCAACATTCAGACCGGCGCAATCATCAATGGCGGTATCAAAACCGGTGCCGGCGATGACACGCTCTACATCCAGGCTGGATCCACCGTCAATGGCTACATCGATATGGGTGCCGGCGATGACCGCCTCGTGGTCAATCGGGATGCCACTCTTACCTCCGATGTCACGCTTGGCACAGGCGTTAATACCTTGATAGTCCAGAACCATGCGCAGATCTCCGGCACCGTAATTCTCGCCGATGGATCTACCAATAATATTACCATCAATGGCGGCGCGGTTTCCAGTTTTGCCGGCGGCAATTCTGAAACTACTAATAATATCGTGGTCAACGGGGCCAGACTTTTGCTGCCCATACTTGGCGAAATTTTCGTTGGCGGCGGTATTGGCTATTATCAGAACCTTCTGCCCAATTCAATTGACGTCAGTGGCATTGTCGGTACTGACCCGGTTAATTTGTCCCTCACGCTCGATCAGGAAAATTGGATTCTGGCCAATGTCTTTGTCGCACAGGATCTCAATCTGGGTGCCTCCAATGACAATGTTACAATCAACAGCTACGCACAGGTTCTGAATATTAACCTCGGCGCTGGCGATGACAAGCTCGTTCTTAATGAAGACGCCATTGTCAGGGGAGACATCAATCTTGGCGCAGGCCAAAATACGCTGGTGCTGAACTGCGGAAATGTATTCAATGGCAGATTGATTGCCAATGAAGGAACTGATGTAGTCGTTGCCGGAACCTCGATGGCGCTTAACGGCGACTTCCTGAGCCTCGGCAGCACCAATAATGTTCTGGTCGTAGCCAATGGCGCGATTGTGAACCTCTCCGGTGTATCGGTCGGCCGTTTCCTCGCCGTCAGCGATAACCAGGGAATTTATCTCAACCAGAATGCGGTCGTCGAATTGACTCAGTTAACGCCCGGAGCCCAGTTTATCCAGAGCTATACCGGCAGTTTAACCTCCAGCGATGATGTGATTGTGCTTGCTGCTCCGACTGTAGTCCCGGCAAGGGTTGCGGAGTATTACACCGCCGGAACTGACGGCGTGGTTGCTTCACAAATCACCACTGCCGGCGGGTTTATTCTGTCTGCCGGGGCAAAGCTCACTAACAGCACCGTTAATGCTGATTTGGACGTAGCGCTGAACGGCGTTGTCACTGACAGCACTATCAGCAATGTTAATGATGTGACAAGTGAATCTTTTGACATTAATGGCACTGTTACAAACAGTAATCTTGAGTCAGATAATGAGTTGAGTGTTAATACCGGCGCAACTGTTACCGGCGGCATCATTGATGTCAACGGCGATGCGTTTGTCGACGGTACGGTTACCGGCAGTACAATGTATGTCGATGGAGATCTGGATGTCGATGGCTTGCTTGCCGACAGTACCCGCGTCGATGTTGACGGAGATGTCTCTGTAGACGTCACCGGCACAATTGACAACAGCACCCTCCAAATCGACGGATCTGTATTTGTCGATGGTGCGGTTACCGCCACTACCCTCAATGTTGCTGGCGATGCGGTTATTACCGGATCGGTCAGTGATACTGCTCTCGTCCTTGATGAAACTGTCGGGGATGCCGATCAGGTTACATTCGACTCTGCCGCCGCTTCATTTACCGGCAGCATTACCGGTGCCGAAAATGTAATCTTTAACTACACTTTCACCAGCGGTGATTTGACGATTTCCACTGACGAAATGACTCTGGCGAAAAATGTGGTTGTGAACATCAGCAGCACCGATGCGACCGCTTTCACTTTCGGCACCGATGCGATGCTGATTGAAAACTTGCGCAACACGGTTACTATCCTCGATGTCACCAAAAATGTAGATTTCACTCCATACGATGGCTTTAACATCAGCATCCGTGGTTTTGTCACTGGGGACCTCACCCTTTCCAACAATATAGTCAACCTGGATGACGACGGACACGGTACTTTCGGTGACTTCGTCGGCAAGCTCATCCTGAACGGCGACAACAGACTTGTTGTCAAATCTGATATTTGGTACGACTGGCAGCAGTTCGTATTCAAGCCCACTGCAACACTTGGTTTCGATCTTAGTGAAAGTGTGTTGCTGGCAATTGACGGCTTCATCGGGTCCGATCCGATGGCTACCGTTGTCAACGTAACCAACTTCGGGCAGAATTCGCAACTCGCGATCGGCAGTTGGGTCTATATTCATGACTGGAAAGACATGGGCGACAGTACGCGTTCCTATGAACTGCCAGTCAATAACTTCCCGCAAGGCAATGTGAATAACCTCGCATGGGACAACCTCTATGTAATCGCCGGATCGGAAATATGGGGCGGCATCAGATTGAATGATAATGCCAACGAATTGGTAATCAATGATGGCGTGGTCGTAAATGGCAGCAACTATTTCTACGATTACGGCACAATCCGGACCCTGGGCGGCGATGATACCGTTACCATCGGTGCGGCAATAATCAACGGACGGATCAGCACTGGCGACGGTGCTGATACTATGACGCTCAATGGCACTACGGTCAATGCCGCCGTCAATCAAGGCGATGCAGTAGTTGACATGGGCGCAGGCGATGATGTTCTTGACATCAATACCGCACAGATCGGCGGCGATATTGCCCTCGGCGACGGCAACGATACAGCCACGATTACCGGTTCTGCAATCAACGGTAATATTGACACTGGCGCGGGTAATGACACATTGAGCATTGACCCCACCACAGTCAACGGAAATATTACACTTGGCGCTGGCGATGATACAGCCACGATTGTCGATTCGACGATCAACGGCAATATCGATCTAGGCGCGGGTACCGATGAAGTCACGATCGGCACTTCTGTGGTCAACGGCAACATTATCGGGGTGGACAATAACACATTGGTCATTGAAGCAACTTCGACCATCAGCGGCGCAGTTCTCCTTGGCGCCGGTAACGACGATGTCACGATTAGCAATTCGGTCATCACCGGCGTAGTTCTGCCCGATGATCTCACCGCGACTGCTGTTTCACTCGGTGATGGCATCAACATTGCTACAATCACTGATTCTACGGTCACCGGCGATATCCTTGGCGGCGCAGGCAATGACACATTGATCATTGATCCCTCCACGGTCATCGGCAACATTGATCTCGGCAACGGTACTAACGAAGCCACGATCATCGGTTCGCAAGTAACGGGCAATGTCAGCCTCGGCGATTTCACTAAAGTTTCTCCCCCAACTGGCACGAACACTGTCACGCTGGATGATTCTATGATCGACGGCAACCTCGCTTTCGGTCAGGGAGCTACTATCGATAATATCCTTAATGCCGGCAACGGCAGTACGGTCACCGGTGACGTTTCCTTTGGCTGGGTGGATGTGGATGTGACCACAGTCCCGCCGGTTATTACCAAATATCCAGCGCAGTCAAACACCGTAAATGTTACTGGCGATTTTGCGGTCGCAGGCGATCTCGATATGCTGGGGTTAACCAATGAAGTTAATCTCGATGAAACTGCTCATCTCACTGTTGGCGGGGATATCGTCATGACCGATTTAACCGCGAATACCATTAACACACACACGTATGACACCGTGACTAATGCGGCGGTTACCGTCGGAGCTATCTCGAATGTGATCGATGCGACTTCCTTGTCCATGATTGGAGATGCGAATACTGTCCAATTCGGAGTTAGTGCGCATGCCAACAGCGATCTCTCCGCATTGCACATGCCAGCCAGTATCGCACTTAATGCGGTCACGATGAACCTTAATGCTCCGGTTACCATGACCAACGACGTTCCCGATGCTACTAACCTCATGGATAATGACCTTATCCTCGTGGCGGAAGGGGAAAGTAACGTTTCCGCCAACGGCGCTGTGGCTATCGGCGTCACGGGTGAGGCTGTCAGCATGAACGGAATAAGCAATACGATCAATTTCGGCGTTGGAACCTTCGCCGGCAACTGGTCGGGAGTTGGCTTATACGGACATTCCGGTGTTCAGCTTAACGATGTCACGATGGCGCTTAATGCTCCGGTCAGCATGATTAATGACCTGAGCGGTACAGTTACCGGCGCGACAAACATGCTGGATATGGATTTTGACCTCACCGCCCTGGGCGATAGTGACATTGCAGCTAACGGTTCCGTGGCTATCGGCGCCAATGGCGATTTTGTCAGCCTGAGCGGAGCATCTAATACAATCAACTTAGGTATCAACGCGCACGCCGACGGCGAGTTTTATGTTCCTGGTAAACACGCCGGCATCGAACTTAACGCGGTCACGATGAACCTTAATGGTCCGATCACCATGGACAACAACGTTGACGGTACTGGTGCAGTGAACGTGTTGGATATGGATTACGCTTTCTCTACCGATGCCGATAGTGACATTGTCGCCAACGGCGACATGACGACTACACTTGCTGGGTCGGCTGTCAGCATGACCGGAACCTCGAATACCATCCTGTTCGGCGTCGATGCGACTGCCGACGGAGAGTATGTCCCCAGTCCGATTCCGCTGCACAAACAGTCCCGCATTGAAATTGGCGCAGTCTCAATGATGCTTGCCGCCCCAATCACTATGACCAATGATATCAGTGATACTGCCAGCTCGTCGAATCTGCTGGAAATGGATTACGACCTCGCGGCTTCCGGCGAAGGTGACATTGTGGTCAGCGGTGACGCTACTGTCGCTGTAATTGGTAATGTTAATATGACTGCTAATGACAACACACTCTCCGCGCTCATCAACTTTGATGCCGGAGTGCAGTCGAAAGTTGACGTCGGCAGCCATAATGTCGCCCTCCTGATCAATGGGGATGTTACGATGAGAACCGTCGGAGATGCTTCCAACACGATTGACCTTGGTTATATCAAGACTGAGGACATCGCCGTTCTTCCGACTGATTCTGACGGCCAGGTCATTGCCAATGGATCCTATACGGTTACTGTCAACGGCGACATTCTGATGGCGGGTATTGGCGCCACCAATACCTTGACCATTGAGAAAAACGTCACCGTTACCGGCGCGATCGGCATGGGCATAGTTATGGGCGATACTCTATCTGCCCTGAACACCCTGAACTTGACCGATCCGGGTTCATTCAACGGCACGACTATCACCATGATTGCAGGAACCAACGTTGCAACGCTCAGCGGCAGCGGCGTGCTCTCTGAAACGCTTAGCATTTACGGCGGAACAAATACGCTCACCGTCGGTGCCAACGTTACAATCAATGATATAGTTTCGTTTGGCGGTATATATGACAAAGATGCCATCGGCACCGAAGGCTATGTGATTTTGAAAAACCTCGCCAACACCATCAATGTCTTTGGAATTGTAAACGGCATCGATACCTCGATAGACCTCAATGCGCCGGTTGGCGTGGTCAATGACTCCAAAGATACAATTACAATCACAGGATCCAGTCTTGGTGTGCTTAACGTCGTTAACGACATCATCACCGGTAACGGCGACGATAGCATTGACATTCAAGGCGGCAATGTTGGTGGCGACGTCACCATGGGTGATCGCGCTTCCGGCGCTGTGGGCAAAAACAGGATCAGAGTTGCGGCTCTTAAGATACCGGCTACTCTGACAACGCCGGAACTCCTTATTCCGGCCTCCGTTGCCGGCAGTGTCAGTATGGAGTCAACCACCTTCAACAGGATTGATGTAAGGGGTCTCTTCCAGGTGAACACTGACGGTAGCCATACTGCGACCAGCGCGAGTATCGGCGGCAATGCTACAATGAATGCGTTGACTTACGACGCCATCACCGGAAATCTCGATGAAAGCATTGGCGACAACCTCTTGACGATGGAAGAAACTTCAATCATCTCCGGCGCTGTTGCGATGGCTGCCGGCAAGAGCAATACGATGACGGTGAGAACTGGCGAGATCGACACTTTTGTTGGCGGACCCGTAGGCGGCACACTGCAGGATAGCATTGCCAGCGTCGCTTCGATTAAGATGGTCAGCGCAGCTAACTCACTGTCGGTTGACAAAGGTCTCCTGGGTACCGCGGAAGGTACTCTTAACGTGACCTCAGTCATCGCCGGAACGACTAACGGCATCAGCATGACGCAGGATCAGGCGTTCCGTCTGAGAAATCCGCTTTCAACTTACACCAATACGATCACGGTGGAAGCTGATGGCCGCCTGGTGCTGACATCAACATCCGACATCCTCATGGGTAACACCGTAAATGCGGCCGTTCAGGGCGCATATACCTTTGATCATGTCACCCTGAATCCCAGCCATGTCGAAGTTTACTACTTCAACTGGAATGGCGGCACTAATGAGAACGTCTACGATACAACACTGAATACCATCACCGACCACGGCAGAATGTTTGCCGATGATGTCACGATGTATGCTAAAACCAACGTGATGACAGTTGACGGCGGTGCCGGTATCATCAACCCGGCTGGTGAAGGCGCCTTTGACGGCGGCAATATCACCATGCAGGGCGGATTGCTTGTTGGCGGCGGCGTGTTGGCATCCGAAAGTAACACACTGACGGATACAGCGCTATTCTTCAGCAAGAAAATCGACATGTATGCGACCAGCTTCAACGACCTCCAGATCACCGGTGAAACCGGCCTGGTCCCGGTCCCGGTAGGCGGATACAGAAGTAAGGTTGTCGGGAACGTTACAATGGGGACTGCTGCCCAGGTTCTGGTTCCTGCCGAAACTGGTGACAATGATGCTCTGTTCGTTTCCACTGATGTTACAGGTAATATTGATATGGAAGCGCTCGGTGCGAGAGGCGATAACAGCCTTAAGCTTACCGACAGCACTGTCTCCGGCAGCGTCACCACGAATGCCGTTGCAGGCTCGAACACGGTCAATATCGATCCTTCCAGTGTTGGTACTTTTGTCAACATGGATGCATGGGTGGACAACACCCTGCTCGTTACCGGTGCCGCTGATCTCTTTGACGTGGTTACCAAGAGCACCATCGGTACCTACGCTGACATGTCTGCCTCCACAGGGTCGAACACCGCAATCATCAATATGGGTTCCGTCGGCACTGATCTGACGATGAACACTCATAACAGTACAACAGGCAATAACAGCTTGACACTTAATGGTTATGCAAATCCGTTGAATGGTCATAATGTCTCTAAGAGCACCATCGGCGGCAATGTCAGCCAGACGACTGCAGCCATTGTAGACGGGAACGGCAACAACACCGTCTCAATTACTAACGGCGATGTCACCGGCAATGTTACGCAGGATACATTCTTTGGCAGTGTTGGCTATAATGAGCTGACGCTTGTCGGGAATGTTGATGTCGACAATGTGGTCACCAAGAGTACCATCGGCGGCAATGTCAGCCAGAGAACTGCGGCAATGGTGGGAGGGGCAACAAACGGCGACAACACCGTCACGATCCTTTACGGCGATGTCACCGGCAATGTTACACTTGATGCCTCTTGGCCGTTTGCGGCTGCCGGTGATAACAGCTTGTCTGTTACCGGTTTTGTAAATCCTGTTACTGGCGTTGTCACCACTAGCGATATCGGCGGTACTGTCTCTATGACTGCTTCTGTTGGCAGCAACTCCATGGTGCTTAATATGGCTACCATCGGCGGTGGCGTCCCTGTCGCGATGACTGCCGGAACTGACAACACCTTGATGGTCTTTGGCGCGAATGCTGCTGGCGTAGTTACTGAAAGCACTATCGTCGGCAGCGTCTCCATGACGGCTGGCACCGCGGGGGTTGCTTTTAGCGGCTCCAACACTGCTGTGATTAATATTGCCAATGTCACCGGTAATGTCTCGCAGACAGCCGGCGTGCTGGGCGGCAATAACAGCCTGACAGTAACCGGTGTCGATGCCCTTAACACGAGCGACATCACCGGCAGTGTCAGCCAGACAGCAGCCGTTGGCGACAACACGCTGGTTCTCGACTTCGGAACTATTGGTGCTGGAGCTACGATGTTGGCCACCCTCGGCTCCAACACCGGAGTGATCAGCGATTCGACAGTCACCGGCTCCATCAGCCAGACTGCCGGAACGTTCAACAGCCTCACGATTGATCCGAGCACGGTAAACGGCAGCGTCACCCAGACCGCCGGTACTTACAACACATTGGATGTTCTGGGCGCAAATGTAGGCGGAGTGATCACCGAAAGCTTGGTCACCGGCGCAGTCTCGATGACTGCGGTAACCGGTTATAATGACGCTAATATTACGATGAGTGATGTTAACGGCAGTTTTGCACAGACCGCTGGAACTGACAACTTCCTGGATGTTCTGGGTGCAATTGACGGGTTCAGCTCAGTTCAGGAAAGCACCATCGGCGGCGCAGTCACGATGATCGCCGGCACCGATGTGGCTAACCTTGGCAGCAACACCGCCACAGTCACTATGGGCAATGTCCTCGGCGTGTTCTCGCAGACAGCGGGCGTGCTGGGCGGCAATAACAGCCTGACAGTTCTAGGTGCCGATGCTTCCAACACTAGCGACATCACCGGCAGTGTCAACCAGACAGCAGCAGTTGGCTACAACATGCTGGATCTTACCTTCGCAACCGCTGGTGATATTACGATGAATGCGACAGATGCGTCCGTTGGTTACAACACAGGAGCGATCTCCGATTCTACCGTCGGTAATATCACACAGCTTGCCGGTATTTACAATACCCTCGTGATTGATCCGAGCACGGTAAACGGCAGTGTCAGCCAGACCGCCGGTACTTACAACACATTGGATGTTCTGGGCGCAAATGTAGGCGGCGTGATCACCGAAAGCTTGATCACCGGCGCAGTCTCGATGACTGCGGTAACCGGCTATAATGACGCTAATATTACGATGAGTGATGTTGGCAGTGTTACCCAGACCGCCGGTACTTACAACACATTGGATGTTCTCGGCGCGATGGACGGTACCGGTGCGATCATTGAAAGCAGCACCGGCGCAGTCATGATGACCGCGACCACCGGCTATAATGACGCTAATATTACGATGAGTGATGTTAACGGCAGTTTTGCTCAGACCGCTGGAACTGACAACTTCCTGGATGTTCTGGGCGCAATTGACGGGTTCAGCTCGGTTAGGAAAACACCCACGGCGGCCGCGGCAAGGTTGATGCCCGCACCGAAGGGCCTCAACTTGGTAACCACACCGCCAACGGTAACAATG
>Ga0172379_10007623_pt1 | contig 13976 bp, 12 predicted proteins | sample GrowelOW334metaG_FD_119756 | JGI IMG/M metagenome (GOLD analysis project Ga0172379, IMG submission 119756) | Groundwater microbial communities from an aquifer near a municipal landfill in Southern Ontario, Canada - Groundwater well OW334 metaG | ecosystem: Environmental > Aquatic > Deep... | reverse complement strand
CGGCAATATCGGTGGGGAAACCAACAAAGCGGAGAACCTCTGGCAGGAGAATTAAGAAAAGGGCGCCAACAACTGACCCTTTTATGTTTGAAAGACCACCCAAGATAATGATGGCAAGAATAAAAATCGATTCACTAAGAGCAAAAGTGGAAGGATCGATAAAAGTAATATAGGTGGCAAAGAGTCCGCCTGAAAGCCCGGCCATCATTGCGGTGCCACTGAAGACTGCTAATTTAAAAAGAGGGGTGTTATACCCGAAGACCGATATAACTTTTTCATCTTCACGAATACCTTTTAGAACTCGGCCGAAAGAAGAATTAACAATCCACATCGAAATTCCGTAGACAATTAATCCTAAAACCAAACTCAAAATCAAGAAAGACAGGTTTGAATTGAAAACAAAACCAAGAATTTCTGGTCTGGGAATACCGGGAATTCCGAGAGGACCACGAGTCAAACCTTCCCAATTTAATAAAATGCTATAGACGATAATATTAAAACCAAAAGAAACTAGCGCATAATAATCGTCACGGAAACGACTAAGTACCAGGCCAAACAGTGTTGCAAATAGGCCAGCAATCAACATTCCAAGCAAAAGGGCTGGTATAAAACCAAATCCGAGATTGACCATAAGGAGAGTGGTCCCATAAGCACCAATACCATAAAAGGCCGCGTGAGTAACTGATAAAAGACCCGTATAACCAACGACCAGATTCAAGCTGATCGCCAAGGGGACGTATATGGCAAAAAGTATGGCTAGGTGGATTAGATATTCCATCTCATATATTCTAACTTAAAACCAGCCAAAACAAAAACCCCCGAGCGGGGTTTTTGTTGATGAATTTCACTTTTTTATTTCGACTCAATAAATTTTCCACCCTCAACAACAACCGGAATGAGAAGTTTCTCTGTAACTTCACCCAGCAAATCAAATTTTATAATTCCAGTAGCCCCTTTATAATCTATATTATATAGAGCATTTTTTACTTTTGTACTATTGGTAGATTTGGCTTTCTTCACAGCATCTATCAATACTCCAACGGAGTCATAGCCGTAATCAGAATATAATGGTGCGTCTATTCCGTATTTAGTTCTAAAATTGTTTCTAAATTCCACAAAGTCTGTCGCCGGGGCAAAGTCTAAGGTCAGAATACCATCCATATCGGCACGAGCAAAGTCTATTATAGAAGTGTCAACCATTTCTGAGGCAATTATCGCACTCTTAATACCAAGCTCGTTCTTTTGCTTCATAATTACAGGAAATTCTTTGCGGGCAGCAACAACTAAAACAGTTGGGTTACTTTGCTTTATTTTTGTAAGTTGACTTCTGTAGTCAACACTTCCAGAACTAAAGGCCTCCGTAATAGATACCTGTCCACCCGCGTTTCCAAATGAATTTGAGAATATGTTTTTTATACCAATTCCATAATCATCATTGACATACAATACTGCGGCCTGATTATAACCCAGTTCTTTGACAAACCTACCCATCTGTTCACCCCGATAATTATCGGAAGGAATGATTCTGAAGACATAATCACCAGCATCTTTGAGTGAGTCAACCGAGGCAATCGGAATTATAACGAGAGTCTGTGTTTTGTCAGCTAATGGAACAACAGCCGAAGTGGCCCCACTTCCTTCTGCTACAATAACCAGGCTTAACTTATTAATATCTACGAATTTATTGAAGGCGCTTACAGCTGTTTTGGAATCCAAATGAGTATCTTCATACATAAGCTCAACCTTTCTTCCGAGAACACCCTCGACGTTTGCTTTCTCGACGGCGAGATCCATGCCTTTTTTGAGTGATTCACCATAAATAGCGGCGTCACCAGAGAGTGGAGTTAATACGCCTATTTTTATAGGGCCAGTTTCTGTGGGTTCTGAGAGAAGGACAAAAGTAAAAATCGCAAGTGTCGCAAAGATCGAAGAAAAGACTATTTTGAATATGTTATTGTTCATTTTTTAATATTTTCTTATTTTAAATAGAAAGAGTTTGTGGGTCTTTCTGCTCAAAAATATTAACATTTGTTACAAACTATGGGCTACTTCCGACAAGCAGATAATAAAATATCCTTATAGCTAGTCATTTTATCCATGCTATTAATTCCTGTCGGTCCATAGCGACAGTTTAATTGTTTTCTGATATACTAAATATATGGAGGTAAAGAATATTAGCCTAATCAAAAAACTGACGAAATCAGCCTTCTCTGAAAAAGAAGCCTTGGTCTATGTGTCGGTGTTGGAACTCGGGGGTGCCTTTCCTTCTCGTATTGCAAAATATGCGGGACTTCGTAGAGCAACAACCTATGATATTTTGCTTGTGCTTTCGGTGAGAGGATTTGTTAATGAAATAAAGAACAAAAATAAAATATTTTATCAAATCGAAAAGCCAGAAAATATTTTAAAATATACAAAATCTAAATTACAAAAGGCGGAGGAGTCTGTTAAACAGATAGACGAGCTACTTCCCGAAATAAGGAATATTTACAGTTCGCGCTTGAGTCCACCAATAATTACTTATCACTCAGGTGAAAGAGGAATCTTTGATATTTTTGAGGATATGACATTAAAGCAAAAACCATATGAGATGTTGGTATTTACCAATGGGAAGGAATTTGTGAACGTACTCAATGAAAACAATAGGGAGTTTTACCAGGCATATATGAAGAGAAAGGAAAAGAACGGAATTACTACCAGAACTATTATTCCTGATACCAAAGAAGATAAACAAGCCAGAGATATTTTCTATAAAGATATAAACAGTCGTTACTGGCCAGATTTCAGATATATTGAAAAAGATCGTTTTCCCTCAGCTTCCGAAGTGACAATTTACGGTACAAACAAGGTGGCAATCGTTAATTTTAAAAGAGGCCATGAAACTGGAGTAATTATTGAAGATCAAGCTATCCATGACATGATGAAAACCATCTTTGAGCTTTCCTGGGATTCAAGACAATTGAAGAAGTGATTTAGTATTATTTCCTCCCTACGACATTTTAAAATTAAAATGTCCGGGCGAACGCTCATCTATGAGCGTTTTAGCCCAAAAATCCCCCTTGGTCTTACAAGCAAGAAAATAATGAGTAGTCCAAAGGCAATGGCGTCTTTCCATTCACCGGAGATCTTCCAGATACCAAAATTTTCCACAAAACCTAGAAGCATGGCTCCAAAGACGCTCCCCCAAACATTGCCAATGCCACCAATAATCGAGGCGATTACCCCTTTTAGAAGTAGCCCCATCCCCATCGTCGGTTCGAGCCCAGTATCGTAGCCACTCAATATTCCAGCGAGTCCGGCGATAGCCGAGCCGATAAAAAAGACAATCCTAGTCACACGGTTTGTATTAATACCAATCATTCGTGAAACCTCTTCATCATCGCTGATAGCTTTTATCGATTTACCAAAGAAAGTGAAACGTAATATTAGGGCCAAGCCGATGGCCACCAAAAAAGCTGACAGCAACATCACGATCTGTATTTGGGTAATCACTCCGCCAAAGAGGTCGAAGGTTCGATTTATTGTATCAGTGGCGCCGAGGGTTTGGAATTGACTGGTAAAGAAAATGGCAATGATGGCTTGAAGTGCGGTGAGGATTCCGAGAGAAGCAACAAGTAAGACCATGTGAGAGCTTTTCCTGTTTCTTAATGGTTGATATATAAAGAGTTCAGAAAGATAGCCCATAAGTCCGGCTATGATTAGACCAAGAATAATAGCCAACCAGGCCGGCCAATCAAGGGTTTTGGTAAAAAAGTAAACGGTGTAACCACCAGCGACCGCAATCACTCCATGAGCGAGATTGAAAAAGCGGGTCGCCCCATAGATAAAATTAAAACCCAGGGCGACTAGGGCATAGAGCGATCCAGCGATAATGCTATTTACAATGAGTTGGGGAAGGATGTCCATAAATATTCAGTTATTATACATTAAAGGTTTAAAAATATAAAAGATTCCTGATTTTGGTGGAGGAGTATAATAGTAAAAAACAGCCAAGGTGGCTGTTTTTTACTGAGATATACTCTCTTCTTTAATTACTGAGCGCTAACAAATTTACCGTCTTTTACTGTCTTGATGACAATGGTTCTCGAAACGTCGCCATTTTTATCAAAACCAAATTTTCCGGAAGCGCCATCGTAGTCTTTGATTCCGAGCAGATATTGTTTCATCTTGGTGGTATCACTTGAACTAGCCCCAATCATCGTCTTGGCTGTGATATTCAAGATATCGTAAGCTGAAGCGATGAAGAAGTCAGCCGTTTTTCCACCAGCTCTTACTTTGTCGGCAAAGTTCTTTGAGACAACAGAATCAGATTCGGAATACATGAAGGGATAGACAATACCCTCTAATTCCTTTGGATATTGCTTGAGCAAAGCGCCGTTTTCGGTCGCCCAAGTTGAAATCCATTTTGTTTTTATACCAACTTGATTGGCTTGAGCGATCAGAAGTCCGATTGAAGGTCCGGAATTGTGAATGTCAAAGATGACATCTGGATTCTTGGGCTTAATCTTCGTCAGTTCTGAGCGGACATCGAGTCCAGGCGAAGTAAATTGCTCATCTGCGATTACTTTTCCACCCAGCTTTTCAAATTCAACCTTGAAATCATCATAGTGCTCCTGAGTAAAAGCGGCGGTGACTCGAGCAAAAGCGACTGTCTTTGCCCCGCTCTCTTTTACATATTTGGCTAAGGGTTTAACTAACTCAGCCGTTCTTGGCATCAGTCTGAACATGTAGTCATCCTGAGTGAAGATATCTAAAGAAGAGTTTGGGGAAATGAGGATAACCTTCTTTTGGTTCGTGTACGGCATGATCGTCAGAGTGGTACCATTCCAAGAGTCTCCGAGAATTACTTTGACTCCATCAACCTCAACTAGTTTTTTGGCTACGGTTAGGGCCGTGGTATTGTCAGTCTTACTATCCTCGATAATAAGATTCACCTGTCTTCCGTTAATTCCGCCATTTTCATTAACCTCATTCAAGGCTATCTTGAGACCGTTTACAAACTGTTCACCAAAGTAGGCACCAGGACCAGTCAGGGAGGCAATAACGCCGATATTTACTCCAGTCTTGGTTGTCCTATTAAGAGAGACGAGACCAATTACGGCCACAATCACTACCAGAATCACCAACACCGACCATCTTTTGTTCTGTAAATTCATAAAATTTAATAATTATAACTTATGAAGCTATCGACAAGTATAATGTTATCATGGTATAATAATAGTGTCATATTTGTCTTACATCAACATATGATTTGCAAAATAAGCAATATTAATATAGACTTATCTGGTATGGGAGATGTCTTTTATTATCGACAATAAGCAATAAAGTATGAATATTAACAAGTACAAAACTGCACTAATGGCCTTTGGACTTAAGGAAGATGAGGCCAAGGTCTATGTCGCCGCCCTTCAACTTGGTCCGACGACAATACTGTCTATAGCTAGAGAAACGGAAATCAGAAGGACGACTGTCTATGAGATTATAAAAGCTTTGACAAATAAGGGACTGATGACAACTGAACTCAAGGGATTCAAAAAACTTTACTGTGCTTCACATCCAAGAAATCTGGTATCGATATTTGAAAGCAAAAAAGATAATCTAATGAGTATTGTCCCAGATCTGACCACTATTTATAAGAATCAAGGGTCTGAAAATTCAATTAAAACATATGAGAGTTTGCAGGCGATAAAGTCGCTGTATTTGGAGATATTAGATTCTTACCGGTCTGGTGATTTTTGTTATGTTATTGGGGATACAGATAAGTTCATCAAGGACGACCCCAAGTTTTTTATGAAATATATTGAGGATCGGGCCAAGATCAATTTGGATATTAAGATAATTGTTACTGATAGTGAAGCCTCGAGAGAAAGAAAACGAAATGCTCGAAATTTCAATTCACAAATTAAGATACTACCCAAAGACACAAAACTATCAGCGAATTTTACAGTGACCAAAAAATTGTTTCTAACTCAAGCTGTTGAAGATAAACACCTAGCCATTACCACAAACAATAAGGAAATAATCGGCTTGCAGAAGAACTTGTTTGAAATTATTTGGAATTCGATACCGGAGTAGAAAGTAACTGGGCTTCAGGCTGTGCATTCGGAGCGAGTGAGAGGTGCAACAACGGCAAACAAAGGGAAAAAGTTTCAGGCGGCACCGAAGGTGCCGCCTGATTTTCAATTCCTTTCCCTTTCTTTTTTTGTCTTTCCTGCGGAGGCAGGAATCCATCCCCGACCCCTTGGTTAAATACTGGATTCCCGCCTGCGCGGGAATGACAAGCCAAGGGAATAGTGATGAATTATTTATTTTTTAATAGAGGCCTTGATAAACTCCGTAAACAACGGGTGCGGGGCGAGTGGTCGCGCGAGGAACTCTTGGTGAAACTGCGTGCCGAGGAAGAAGGGATGAACCGATTTTGGCAATTCCGCAATCTCCATCAAGTGGCCACTTGGTGAAACCCCCGAGAAGACGAGGCCAGCCGATTCCAATTTTTCAATATAAGCCGGAGACACTTCATAACGATGGCGGTGTCGTTCCGAGACTTTTTCCTGACCATAGGCGTTGCCCGCCACACTCCCCTTTTTCAAAATCGTTTCATAGGCGCCGAGTCGCATACTGCCACCATAATTCCCTTCCGCCAGTTTTTTCTTTTGGTCTGGCATAATATCAATCACGACATCCTTGGCGTGAAGGTTGATCTCGGCCGTGTTGGCGTCTTTCAAACCGAGGACATCCCGCGCGTATTCAATGACCAAAAGTTGCATACCATAACACAATCCGAAATAAGGAATTTTCTTTTCCCGGGCATAGCGAATGACGGCGAGCTTGCCTTCTATCCCCGACTCGCCAAACCCGCCGGGCACGATAATGCCATCAAACTTTTCCAGCGCTTTAAAATCGGCGCCCGCTTTTTCATAATCACGCGAATTGACGGTGTGGATTACCGGTTTGCGTCCCAACTTATACGCCGAATATTTAATCGCCTCCAAGACGGAAACATAAGCATCGGTGAGCACAAAATCCCCCGTATTAAAATATTTACCCACAATCGCGATATTGACTGGCTCCTTCACACTTTTTACCTTTCGAGCAAAAGCTTCCCATTCGGCCATCCCGCGCGGATGACTTTTTTTCCGCAAATTCAAAATTTTGAGTAAAATATTTCCCAAATTATCTTTTTCAAAATTAAGTGGCACATCAAAAACACTTTCAATATTTGGCGCGGAGATGACATGTTCGACGGGCAGACTGCAAGAAGTGGCGATTTTTTCTTTGCGTTTGTGATCCATCGGCACTTCACTCCTAGCAATAATAATATCGGTGTTCACGCCATAGGAATTGAGTTGGCGAATGGCGTTTTGCGTCGGCTTGCTTTTCATTTCGCCGAGCTTCGACGGCACGGGCATATAGCTCACCATGACAAAAGCGACATCGCGCGGACGATAGACCTTGAGTGTCCGCGCTGCCTCGATAAACATAATATTTTGATAATCCCCTACTGTACCCCCAATTTCAACGACGGTAATGTCACTTTTATTTTTTTTAGCGGAATGTTCAAACCGGCGAATGATCTCGTCGCGAATGTGCGGAATCGCTTCGACACAGTGACCACCATATTTGAGGGCGCGCTCGGCGGCAATGACGTGTTGGTAAACCATGCCCGAAGTAATGTAATCATCATGCGTCAAATCGCGATGTAAAAATCTTTCGTAGTTGCCCATATCTTGGTCGGTTTCGAGGCCGGAATTCAAGACAAAAGTTTCGCCGTGCTCGGTCGGATTCATCGTGCCGGCATCGACGTTTAGGTATGGATCCACTTTCAATAAATTCACAGAAAAACCCTTCGCTTGTAGAAGGGCCCCAATAGACGAGCTGGCAATTCCTTTTCCAACTCCTGACATCACACCACCAGTTACAAAAATGTATTTATGATGCTTTTTCAATACCGTTATTTTAGCAGTTTGTTTTCGGAAAACAAGTCTTGACAGTAATGGGAGATTACAGCCCCACTTTTACCAACGCTTTTAAAATATTCTGTGTTCATTAGTAGTTTTTTGTTGCTGTTATTAAATAATATTTTTAATAAAAAAGTGGAGCTGGTTTCTTGAAAACATAGGCGCTCCCACTCGTTGTTTTCAAGAAAAAACCACGGCCGGAGGGCGGTGGTTGTTTGGGACTGTGTCCCTGGCGAGCCTACCAGACACACCTTTTTCGATTCCCGACCAGGTGGGGCGGATGGATCAAGGTGTAACTGTAGTACAGGATTGAAGGCGAACTACCACGATCGACCCGGGCAACCGAGAGACGGTTGTCCGCGTCCAGACTTTCGGCGAGTTGGGCCGCAATATTACCCATATCACTCAAGTGCTGATCCCCGACCCTGTCTTCCAGTTGTCCTTGCCCATTGTGGAGCCAAAGTCTCAGATGAAATAATGGGACATTGAACTCACCTGAAGCGGGAAATCCGACGTCCTCAATCTCGTGGGCGATCCTGGGATTTTTGGCGGTAATCAGACTCAGAATCAAGTCTCTGGCTTTTTTGACCAAGGTCGCTTGAACGGTGTTGATTCTTGGCCAGTCAAGTGGTCTTTTGACGCTTTTTCTATTACGGCGACCGATAAACATGGTGTTACTCCCCTTTTGGATTGTTTCTGCTCCTAACCTTAAGGTAATAATCCGTCGGTGTCAAGGTTAAAAAAGTTTTTAAAAAAAACAAGCCCCCGCCGGGCTTGTTTGGGTTTGAGACGGTGGTCGAGGACAAACTCAGGCCACTTGCTGGGTCTTCTGGAACCATTTGGACCGGCAACCGCGTTTTCGGCTGGACGCACTGAGTTGATGTGGTGGGTGGGTCATCATGTAGCGGTAACGGCAGGTGCCCGTAATCTTTTCTGGCACTCTCCTGACCGAAAGACCAGTGATCTCTGCCAACTTGGCCGCGATGTCGCCCAAAACAACCAATTGTTCTTCTTCCATTGTGAGCACGGGTTGGCGATTTATTGTCCAGCCAAGCTCGAGATAAAAGAATGGTGGGTTGATGAGTCCTTGTCCCCACATGTACTGATCTTTCCAGGCGTCATCAATCTGGAAGGGAATGCAAGAGCTTTTGGACGCGACGATGTCAGCAATACTGGCCTGTGCTTGCTTGAACAGTTGCCCATGTAAGTCTGATAGCTTTCTCCAGTCGAGAGGTTTCTTTACCGGGTGTGAAACGAATCCATCAAGTAACATTGTTTTCCCTTTCTATTGGGGGTTTCTGCGGTTTACTTTAAACGGAAAATGATAATAAGTCAATGTTTGACTTGATTTATTTAAATTTAGTGGTAGGCTTTGGCACAGAGTCTAGAACAACAACCAAGGAGGTCGAAATGCCAGTTATCTTTGTCATAGGCAAGAACTGCAAGGTCTCGGAAGCGGAGCTTGAAGCGCTTCGCCAAAAAGAAGAGATGAAGGAACGTCAAAAGGCCTTTTCAAGGATTCGGCGGGGGACGATTTTTGTCTTCACGAGACAAAATAGGAGGAATAGGAAGGAAGTCGTTTGCTGTTTGGCGAGCGTCCCCATTAAAGGTGGATTCCCCTATGTTTCGGCAATCGTTTTCAGTGACAAAGAATGCATCAGTCAGATACTTTCGGGAAAGCCGGTCGAAAAAGAAAACGGTCGGACATTTTGGCTCGAGGATCTGCGAGATTTGGTCATCGTCAAACGCTAAGCTTGACCACGCGACCACAAATCGCTTCTTCCAGTTTGGAGGGGGCGATTTTTTTGTGAATTTTTTGAGAAAAACAGAAATTTTTCCCGTTGTATTTTTTTTAAATTTTAATACATTTTTTATTAAAGATGTTATCTTTAAATACTGGATTCCCCTGCCCGCAGTGCTACAGCGTTGCAGGCGGGCGCCTGCACGGGAATGACAAACGAGAACAAAAATATTGAGGAAATTTTTTGGAGCGCGAAAAATAATTAGGTGGCGCCAGGATATTTTTTCTAAAGGACAAACTCATTAAGTTATCCACAGGTATGTCCTTTACATGACTTTTATAGGGGCTATAATAGATACAGACCAATTAGAAAAGTTTCGACGAGTAGTCAAACAAATCTGATTGGATTAGTAGATAAGTTCTTTCGACAATGACATAGCAGTAAGCAACTTGTTGTTGCACATAGAGCCAAGGACGAGCGGTCTTTGATTCCCTCTCAGTCACATTATTTTTTAAATTGGTGATCTCTTGAGGATCAAGTTTCATCGATCGCTTTGTCTCAGGCTTGACGAACCGCCTTTTTCGCTAAGAGCAGTACTTCTCACTGGAGTCACTCCACCAATAGACTCCCTATTGAAGGAATTGCTAGCTACAGGCGGTTTTAATTTTGTATGGGTTTTTTCTGTCATCCCCGCGGAGGCGGGGATCCAGTATTTAAGGATAAAAACAGGGATGGATTCCTGCCTGCGCAGGAATGACAAGGCAAAATAGAAATGCCTACTCCACAAAATACTTATCGCGGATTTCCTTGATTTTTTCCCCTTCCACCGCTTCTTTCTTTTTCTTACCGCTATCCCCTATTTCTTTCAATTCTTTATCGGTCATTTTAGCCTTATCTTTAGCCATTTCTTCCATTTTTTCTTCGGTGTTTAGTGTTGGATTTTCTAGAACTTCTTCGAGGAGTGCATTTAACAACCAGCCGATTCGGGGCCCTGGGGTCTCGCCTGTCACTTCCATTAACCTCTTGCCATCAATCTTGAGCATACCGACCGAGATTGGGTCATGCATCGCCTCTTCAATCATCGCTTTATACTTGCGCAAACGGTAAGGGCTTTCTTTTGGTCGGCCGGTCCCGATGCGGTCGCAAATACGCATATTCATAAGGTCCCAGATATTATCCTTACCCACATTTTGAATCATACGACGGACCGCCGATAAAGAAATGAGCTCAGTATCAGAAAAAAACATATGCCAACGCACCAGTGAAACCACTTTTTCAATTACTTTATTGGGGAATTTGAGATCTTCCAAGATTTTCTTGGTCATTCTTTCACTCACCACTTCATGACCGTGAAAAGTCCATTGTTTCATTTCCTCGGACCAGCGACGAGATTTTGGCTTGCCAATATCATGTAATAGCGCCGAAAGACGGACTTCCAGTGGAAAATCTTTGTCGGCACCACATTGGAGAGACCGTAATAGATGTTCCCAAACATCATATTTATGAGCTTTGTTTTGTTCCACGCCGATGGCCTGTTCTAATTCGGGAATAATATAGGGCAAAATACCCAGTCTCTGACAGGTAAAGATACCAACGAGTGGTTCTTTGGACATAATAATCTTCTCAAACTCCACGCGAATACGTTCTTTGGCGATGTTTTTCAGTAATTTGACGTTTTTGATGATGGCTTCCTCGGTCTCGAGGTTAATCGTGAAACCAATATCGGTCGCAATTCGCACGGCGCGCAAGATTCTGAGGCCGTCTTCGGTGAAACGATCATGAGCGTCACCAACTGTTCTGATAGTCTTGGCCTGCAAATCCTCCTGTCCTTTATATAGGTCAGTCACTTGTCCTTTATAAAAGCCATTAGTGGCGGATTCCAAATCAAGGTCAAGCGCAATCGCGTTTATAGTAAAATCACGTCTTTTTAGGTCATCTTCGAGGTTTTTGCTGAAAGTAACACTATCGGGGCGACGATTATCAGAATATTCAGATTCCAGGCGGTAGGGTGTCACCTCGATCACTTTCAATGTTTCATCTATCGTTTCTTCATTGACAACACCGACCGTGCCGTAAGTATTCTCGTAAAAGGTCTTTGTAAATAAAGCAATAATCTCTTCTGGGGTGGCATTGGTCGTCACATCCCAATCTTTTGGCTTGCGACAAAGCACGAGATCACGAACACAACCACCGACTAGATGCGCTTCATGACCATTTTCTTTTAAAGTTTTAATGATGGAAATAATTTCCTCCGGAATTTGAAATTTATCAGTGCAGATATTTTTATTCATTTCCCTATTATTCTAATATACCTTTTGTTTTTTTGCTAATTTAATGTATGATAGTTGGTGTTGGTAACCGCCTGCGCTCAGAGGACTGAGCTTCGGCGAGTCGAAGTACGCTCCCGTGGTGAAATGGATATCACAACGGTCTTCGGAACCGTTATTGTGGGTTCGAATCCTGCCGGGAGCGCAAAAATACGAAGTATTTTTAAGCTCCCGAGAAAATGCTGGGGAGCATTTTCGTGCAGGATTCGAAGCCTGCTTGAGTATTTTCTCGAGCTTTCTGAAGCGAAGAGAAAATCCAAGCACGGATACTGACCTCGTAGAGGTCGAAATTCCTGCCGAGGGCACCAGAAAGAAAAGTAATTCTTGAAAAAGAAGAAAAAATCGATTTCGATTTGTCTTTTTTTTAAAATAAGTTATACTAATCAAGTAATTTTAAATGCGGGTATGGTTTAGTGGTAGAACACGTCCTTGCCAAGGATGAGATTCGGGTTCGATTCCCGGTACCCGCACAAAAAACACCTCAGGGTGATTTTTGTGCGGGTATTGAACGTGCTGGGGAGCACGTTCAAAGGGAATCGAAGCCTGCTTGAGTATTTTATCGAGCTTTCTTAAGCAAAGAAAAAATCCAAGCGTGGATACTGACCGTGTAACGGTCGAGTTCCCGTTATCTCTTCCCTTGACTCCCTATTCGACTTTGGTCAGTGGTCGACAAAATTATGAGTCGCGGGAGATTCCCGGTTCCAGGGTCTTTTAATCTTACCTAATGTTTCGGACAGTCTCATACCTTTCCTTAATACAGCAGAATAAATGTCTCCTTTTGCAAAGTGGCTCAGACCGCAAAATGTTGGAAAATATGCCATTTCTGTGGATAACTCTGTGGACATGTGTATAAAGGTCAGGCAAATTATGGCTTAATATTGTCCATTTTTAGGGTCATTTTGTCTAATATACGTTGAATAATATGGCTTTTTTAGTCTTTTAGCCTACATACAGACCAAAAATGTTACTTAGTTACATTTTTAGCTTAAAAAGTCGAAAAAAGGCGTTTTTGATCAAAAAACGACATAAAATGAGCAAAAAAGGCTGTTTCACCTGAAACATGACCGTAAAACGTTAATCATGAAACATACAGAAGGACAAATTACGGGTATTATTGGTTCTAATCGATGAATTACCCCAACTCGATTTTTAGCTAGGTTTTACTGGATTCCCGCCTGCGCGGGAATGACAAACCGAGAGACGGACATTTGGTAACACTCGATTATCTTCATGCTGACACTCTCTTCCTCCCCGAGTCATTCCCGCGCAGGCGGGAATCCAGTATATATAAACATGATCTTGTGATGAAACAATGCTTCCGTATGGAAAAGGGCGTGTTGGTGGTAACGTTAATCATGAAACATTGTTCTTGTGTGAATCTGAATACAGAGAAACGTTATTCATGAAACATTTTGCTGCTGGTTTTGCCTATGTTATGATATTTATATGGGAAACAAGACAGAAAAGCAAAAAATAGGGGAATTGGGTGAAAGTTTGACCTGTCGCTACTTAATCAAGAAGGGATTTGAAATCGTCGATCGTAACTATCGAAAACCATGGGGCGAGATCGATATTGTGGCTAAAAATGATCAAAAAGTGGTATTTGTCGAAGTAAAAACGGTTACTGGTAATTTCCCAGAGGTTTTCACGGGAAACATAGTAAGAAATGTTACACATGTAACAAAAGACGAGTATCGGCCGGAAGATAATGTTCATTCATGGAAGTTGTCCAGACTAAGTAGAGTAATACGAACGTATTTGCTATATAAATACAAAAATAGGGAACCGGACTGGCAGTTTGATGTTATTACCGTTGTTTTGGATCAAAAGACCAAAAAAGCGAAGATCAAGCATTTAGAGAACATTATTCTCTAAAGGACAGGATGATGTCCTTTATGACACAAGTGCAAAATATTTACGTTGAGCTATAATATATTTATGCACAGACT
>Ga0172379_10007622_pt1 | contig 13977 bp, 13 predicted proteins | sample GrowelOW334metaG_FD_119756 | JGI IMG/M metagenome (GOLD analysis project Ga0172379, IMG submission 119756) | Groundwater microbial communities from an aquifer near a municipal landfill in Southern Ontario, Canada - Groundwater well OW334 metaG | ecosystem: Environmental > Aquatic > Deep... | reverse complement strand
TCTTCGAGTATTACCCGCCGCTTGGCATCCTGTCGTTCCTCACGACCTTTGTTTTTTCTGCGCTCTTTTGCAGTACATCTATCCTGGGATATCCCGCACTTCTCTGTTTTGAAAAAGATTACAGGCGCGCCACTCAAATAGTACTGTGGAGTATCGCGTGGTTTGCGATCATTTTGCTTGGGATTGCGTGTATCGCCGTAGCAAATGTGGGTATGCAGGCCGCATCAGCTTAAGCTGACAGTGGCAGGCTTAGGAGCACTGATCACGGTTGTAATAGATTCCAGTAACCCGCTCCATCCGGCTTCGCCCTTCGGGGCTACGCCGTGATTTCGCTATGTTCTTTTGAAAACAACGGCCGGATGCCCCGGCGTAGCCGAGCGTCAGCGAGACGAAGCCGGGCTATACTGCATCCATGCACTTCGTGTACATCTTGGTTTCGAAGAACGGCCAACATCATTACATGGGTATCGCTACAGATATCGAGCGTCGTCTAGAAGAGCATAACAATGGACAAAGCGTGCATACAAACAAATTTCGACCATGGCGGGTTGAGACATTCATTGCTTTCACGAATAAAGCCAAAGCAGAAGCTTTCGAGGTATATTTAAAATCTCATTCTGGGAGATCGTTCTCTGCGAAACATTTTTAGTCCAAACCTGAGTCCGGAATATCCGTGATAAGCACCGATAAGGAGCTCCAATAATTGCTTTGCCTTTCAATCCTTGGGCTACCAAAGGCGTTTTGCCTGACGGGTTGCGACCAAGAATAAGGTTGCCAGGAGCAAGCCAAACACGAGGATGGTTGTTGCGCCAAGGTCGACTCCCGTTACCGGCATGAGCGCCGGAGCAGGCGGAGGAGTGGGAACAGATGGCGGAGTGGGAGCAGGTGGAAGCACTACAACCCGACGAGCCGATGATCTCACCGACGAAACGGCTGAAGAAAATGAAACCGAGCTGCTCGCAGACGAGCTGGATCGGCTCGAAGATGACAGTGAGGAAACCGACGAACTGGATGAACTGATGCTGGACGATGAGAACGAGGAACTCAATGAACCGGTCGAGCTGGATGTGCTCGATGATGCCACAGCGGTGCAGAGTGTCATGTTGACCGTATCGACGGTCACCGTTCCGCCGTATGCCAGGGCCCTTCCGTTCCAGGTGCTGTTGGCGCCGACTGTAATGCCCGCATTATCGATGACCGTCCCTGCGAAAGTCGTATTGGCAGCAAGCGTTACGGCCTGGATTGGTGTCCAGAAAACATCGCACGAAGATGCACCGATCAATGTGACGATCGCCCCGGCTGTCGACGTCAACGCACCACCGGATCTGAAGATATACGTTCCGTTACCGTTAAGAAGAAGCGGCCCTCCGATATTCATCGCCCCCGAGCTGCAATACACGCCGGGTGTGTACACACCGACAGAACCGTGTGTCGTCTCGGTAGAAAGATTGACCGCACCGGCAGGGAACGCGAATGTACACGGCTGCGACATCAACGATGACAGAGCGGTGTTCTGATTATCTCCTGCAATAGCATAGGGACCAACCGATCCGTAGTACGCATGGAATCCTCCGGGCGTCACTGCCGGTCCCGTGGTAAACCCGATATCCCCGTTGATCGTGGTTCCTGCCGTCGTATTGGTGAGGGTACTCGAAAGAACGGCGTAGGTTGCCGCTGCACCCAGAGAAGGCGACACTGCCGCATGCACAAGCTCTCCGGGTACGGCCATCGAAACGACCAGGAGCAAGGGCAGTATTCCTTTGTAGAGCTTCGACCGCAGAGATCCTCTCCAAATAATGTGGATAATGCGGGAAGAAACAGAAGGGAGTCCGAACATAACTTGGGGGTAAGCATATTACTATACTGTCTCCTCTTGGAATGTCAAGTTTAATATATGTGGGATGTATCGGAATAATCCGCGAACCACAGCGGAGGTTTAGAAGCCTCCGCTATGGAATAAGGGTCTGGACTCAAGCACTACGGAGTGACGATTATCTGACCGCGGATTTCGCCATTAGGATAAGGCACAGTCTGAACGCTCACATAGATATTTCCATCGAGCAGCGCATTCCGCTGATCAAGCGTGAGGGTGTTCCAGGTACCCGTCGCATGGTTCCCGACAAACGTGATCGGTACGATGATTGAACCGTTCACGCTCGCCGCACCCACGTGGAAGTGCGCCGCCGTGATGGCGCCGCTCAGGTGCAGAACAGAGAGGTCATACTGGAGACCGGTCGAGGTGAGAATAAAGGTGCCCGTACCGCTCCCCGCTGTGGTGACCGATGGAACCTGCTGGTTCCCGGTCAACGTCGCCTTGAGGTTTACCGGTCCCGGGTTATAGATGACTGAACCTGTGGCGCTGAAGGATATCCCCTGGAGTGTCAGCAAGCTATTCACGCCCACGGTGTACATCCGCTGCGGAACCATCGCTTCGCTAAGTACCAGTTCTACTGTACGGCTATTCACCATCGAAGCTGACGAGATAGTTATGGAACGTAAGCCGTCGGCAACGATGTAGTGCGTCCTGTCTTCGGCACGGATATCGTCGAGATCCGCATCGAATGCCAACCGCAGCCGGATGGAGGTTACCGCCGACACGGTCGTCAGGTCAGCGATAGTCGCCGGCGAAACGAAATTCATGCTATCGGAGAACGACACGCCGGCGGATGTCTGCAGGTTCTGTGCCGCAAGCGTGTAGGAAACGTTGGGTATCAAATTTGTATCAAGCATCAAATCTACCGTACGAGCCGTGATTACTGTTGCCGAATGTACCGGGATGTTGTCCGTGCCACCCACGCGCGTCACCTGATAACGGGATGCCTGCTGTGCCAAGGCGGAATTGAGGTCGGTATCGAACGTCACCCGCACGTGATTCGGTGCATTTGGTGTCGCACTGATGATCTGTCCCGCGGTTGCCGAGAGCAAGAATGCAGCGGTATCAGAAAAAGTGACACCGGCCTGGGAGAGCATGCCGTTCGCAGCCAGCCGGTAGGACACGTTGGCAACCAGATCGCTGTTAAGAGCCAGATCCACGACACTGTCGCTGACACGCGTGGCCGACCGGACGGAAACGTTGGTACCGTTGGAGGCGCGCGTGATTGTATAGCGGGATTCATCCTGCATGTGACTGCTGTCCACATTCGCGGAGAATGTCACCCGCACTTGCGTGGAAGAAAGCGGAACAACACTGTTCACCTGTGGCTGAGTTACACCGGTGCCACAATCCGTGCCGTAATTTAGATGTTGGTTGGCACGATCGGCCATCACCACCATTTCCGCACGGTTCATATCGGATGCCGGCCGCACGAGTCCGGTGAAATCATCTCCCTGCAACACACAATGGTCTGCGGCAGCCTGAATGTACGGGTAGTACCACTGATACGACGGGTTATCGGGGAAAGTCGGGGCCGTATTGGTCCGCTCGAGCGAAAATGTTCTCACGAGCAATGCGGCAGCTTCGGCTCGGTTAATGTGCCCGGCAGGACGGGCGTAACACGGACGGGACTGCTGGTAACAGTTACCATCCCCGTGGACCCAGCCTGCATTGGCGGCGGCTTCCATGTATGGGAAGTACCACGCTGACCGCGAGACGTCGTTGAAACTCGATGTTGTCGGATAAAGAAGGCCTGTTTGCTGAAGATTTATAAGCAGTTTGACAAGCTCGGACCGCTGCGCCAGATCAGCCGGACGCAGATACGTTTCCGAAGAGCTTAAAGCACCCGCCTGCAGGAGATCTACAGCGGCTTGCTCATAATAAGCTCCGGCCGGAACGTCCTGGTATTGTGTTTGCCGGGCAAGCACCGGAGGAACCGCGCATGTAAAGAAAAGAAGTGCCCCCGTCACCATCGCGAGTGAGCGGGAACCTCGGCCGATGATGGAGGAACCAATCTGCATAAAAGTAAGAAGGAAGGGGGGAAGATAAATGGCGGGCAAGGATTCATCCAGCCTCCCCGGCCAATATATGAGGTAAGACGAACTAGTGACCTTTGTCTTACGCCGAACATCCGATCCGACAGACCTTTAAATATTTGGTTTTCTGCAGGACGCCCATGACAGAATCATGGCACTTCTGCGTCATAGGTAGCAGATGCCTGTTTCAGTTCCCCCCTTCCAACCTTATGCGTAACTTTTTCTCTTTCGCCACGGCGTCAGCGGCACTCCTGATGCCGATAATGGCAAATGCTTTCGGTCTTCAGGTGATCATCAACGGCCAGTCCGTCGTATTTATGGATGTCTCGCAGTCAGCCTGGTTTTCAAGTTACGTCCGTGATGCGGCTCAGGCCGGCATCGTGAACGGATACATGGATGCCAAGGGTCACTTCACCGGGAAGTTCGGCCCGGAAAATAATGTAACCATGGCCGAAGCGCTGAAGATCGCCGAGGAATCGGCAGGATATGATGCCCAGGCTTATGGCGCAGTAGTTGATAGCGGTGTCAGCCACTGGGCTTCCGCATACGTCTCGGTAGCCAAAGCCGAGCATTTCGATTTTTTGAACAGTCCGTACCGACTCGACCGCCCGGCAACCAGAGGCGAAGTGGCCTCCATGTTTACCTCGGCCTTCCGCGTGACCATTCCGGTCTCGCCAAGCGGCACGACATTCAAGGATGTACAACTGTCCACGCCGTATGCCGTCTCGGTCGAAGCTTTGGCTAAAGATGGTGTCGTCTCCGGCGACACCGATCCGAAAGGCCTGGCAACCGGCACCTACCGGCCGCTGGCTCTGATCAACCGCGCAGAAGTCGTAAAAATCGCCATGAGCGCCCGCACGATCTACGGCGAACCGGGCAAAGACCGCCTGCCGGAACAACCGGTGTCAAATAACGTTGTGACTTATGCCAATGGCAGCTTTAGTCCGTCGGTTCTCACCGTTACCCTCGGCACCACAGTGACGTTCCGAAACGGCAGCCTCGAACCCATTTGGGTGGCATCGAATCCGCATCCAACGCACACCGACTATCCGGGCTTCGATTCCAAAATGAATATCGCAGCCGGACAGGATTACTCGTTCACATTCACGCAACGCGGAACCTGGGGTTATCACAATCATTTGAACCCAACCGCCGGCGGAACGATAGTGGTTCAATAAATCACGAAGCACATCGGTGTCCTCATAAAACGGAGAGCAACCATTCGGTTCTCTCCGTTTTATACTATCCCATAAATTTGAACTGGTCCCTTAAAAGTTCTGCTAAGGAGCTCATGTGAGATCATGGCTTATATAAGCCGACCTTTTGAATGATTCAGCCTTAGCCAGGTATCTTTGGAATTGCGTTATTCAGTCGCCACACCATCAAACTCCTCTTCATTGGTTTCGGCTTCCTGCTTTGTCGTCCGGACGATGCCGTCCTTGTGATGCGCCGGGGAATAGATCGTATAAAGCTTCAGATCATCGGTGCCGGAAGTATTGACGACGTTATGCTGCGCCCCTGCCGGCACGACGATGGCTGAACCATCACGAACCTCGTACTCATTGCCATCGATGATGCATTTTCCCTCTCCTTTTTCAAAACGGAAAAACTGGTCATTTTCCGGATGAACCTCCATGCCGATTTCTTCACGGGGCTTTAAACTCATCAACACCAATTGACTGTGCTGCCCCGTGTACAACACTTTACGAAAATTTACATTCTCCAGAGTTTCTTTTTCGATATTGGCATGAAATCCTTTCATATGTTGCTAAATGATAGCGCCATCGATTCGCTCGGTCCAGATTTTTCTTCTTTTCTTCTCATAGAATTGGCAGGTCAATGCCATCAAAAAAAATAGATGCCGACCGAATTTCTACGAGTGAAAACGCGTCCCGATTTTTCCTTTCAACGCTTTCATGATCGCATTTCGGACCCGTCCCCGGCAAATGTGAACAACGGCATCAGGATTGCCGCGAACAACGGACTCGGCGGCCGTACACTTCCCACCCATGCCGCCCGTACTATTTTCCGAACGTTTTTCACGAATATACTGCTGGCAGTCAAGATGTCCGACCTGTACATCAGAAATCAGCCTCGAGTCCTCGTCATCCGGATGACCGTTATACAAGCCGTTAACATCGGTCAGGAATACCACTCTGGTTGCCCCGATGATCTCGGCGACCTTGCCCGCGATGCGGTCATTGTCGCTGTCAATCGGCCCATGGGTGACGAAATCGTTCCCGTTCAGAATCAGAAGTGCACGTTTCTTCTTCTTTTTTCGTTTTTTCCCCTGTGCTTCCCACAAAACCTCGAGTTCATGCAACTCGCGGATCGTGCGACGCATGTTCTCCCGGCCGTCTTCCGTCTCGAAGTCATGATCTTCCACCAATCCCTGAGCACAGCGGATGTTGTGTTTCCTGAAATGACGGCGCCAGTCCTCCATCAGATCGGGTTGTCCAAGGGCTGAAAGCGCCTGTTTTTTGCCTTTCATCTGGGCCGCCACGTCCTCCGATAACGTCGAGAGGGCATGACCGATGGCTCCCGATGAAACCAAAATCACCCCCATCCCCCGTTCTCTGATCTTTGCGACGCACTTGGCGACATTGCGCATCACTTTTTCATTCGGCGATCCGTCATTCATCAGTGTTTCCGTTCCGATTTTGATGACGACGTATTCCATCGAGTCTTCTGTGAACCGGTTCATGGTTTGGAGGGAAAAAAGAAATATAAAAAAACGGCCCCGGTTGCTCGAGGCTGCCTTTGGGGATCAATATTTATTGACCCTTATGCATGCAGCCTCACCGCCGGCGGAACCGGGAAGGAGAGAGTCGATGGCGAAAAGCCACGCTGCATGTTGTTTGCAACATACTTCGCGATGAATATTCTGTCAAATGGCCGTTCTTTTCATCGACAGCTGTCATAGGGCATTTCAAGCCACCAATCAAAACGCATGGCAGCGGTCGAATGTACAAATGATCCGGTTTCCTTATAATCAGACAATGCATAAACCGATAACGGTCGCGAAGTTCGGGCTGGTGGTAAATCTGCTCCTCGCCATAGGGAAATTTTCCGCCGGCGTGCTGGGTCACTCCTACGCGCTTATCGCCGACGGCATCGAATCCTCCACCGACATCATCAGCTCCGCATTCGTCTGGAGCGGTCTGAAGATCGCCGCCAACCCCCCGGATGAAGATCATCCGTTCGGTCATGGAAAAGCCGAACCCCTGGCCGCAGCTGTCGTGTCCCTAATGCTCATCGGAGCCGGAATCACGACCGGAATCGGAGGAATAAAAGGAGCACTGGTTCCGCACCAGGTTCCCGCAAGTTTCACGCTGGCCGTGCTGATCGGCGTCGTAGTCATAAAAGAATTTCTTTTCCGAAAAGTCCACACTATCGGCATAAAGGTTAACAGCCACGTCGTGAAAACCGACGCCTGGCATCACCGGAGTGATGCCATCAGCTCCGCCGCCGCCGCAGTAGGGATCGCCATTGCCCTGATCGGCGGGCCGGCCTATGCCGCCGCCGACGATTGGGCGGCACTGGTTGCGGCTTTTATGATCGGTGCCAACGGCTTTTACCTGCTTAGACCCGCTATCAATGAGCTGATGGACAAATCTCCCGGGAAAGACATCGAGAACAAATTCCGGAGTGTGGCTTTGTCCGTTACGGGAGTCAAAGAGGTCGAGAAATTAAAAGTCAGAAAGGTCGGCACCGGCTATCACGTCGACATTCACATCCAGATGGACGGCAATCTGTCGCTGGAAGACGCCCACCGGATCAGCGGCATTGTAAAAAAGGAATTCCGGACCCGGATCCCGCACTTCCAGGATTGTTCGATCCACATGGAACCGTTAAATAAACTTTAAAAATTCAGAGAGACGGATCTTGAGGATGACAAACAACGCCGGCCACGACTGTTTCCGGCCGCCTAAAAACATCGCATAAGCAACTTAAAAGACGCTCCAGGCCTGACATCGACAGAAACGATGCGGGCTTGCGGAAGCCAAATCGGTGAAAATGATCCCGGCCATGCGACACATACTCATCGCCGACGACACTGAATCAAAACTAAAATCCATGCGCCGGAGTGTCGAGGCCGCAAGCCCCAACTCTTTGATCCACGCCGTCGGGTCGGTCCGGGAAGCTACTACCGTCATCGGCATAATCGGAGACAAAATCGATACGGCGGTCGTGGATTTCGATTTCGAGCAGGAACGCGACACCGGTGAGACCATTGTCCGCGCACTTAGAGCCAAAAACCGGCGGGCGAGCATCGTCTGCGCCACTGCCCGGCCGGAAGGCGAATCATTCGACGAAGCAAGTGCTTTCACCCTCTCGGCCGGAGCCAACGATGCGCTTTGTTTCGAGCGGGCGGATTTCGAAAGCCGGCTCCAGGCTTTCATCGCTTAGTACCCGAGAAGTAATTTAAATGACTTAGTATTTGTCTTAACAAGGCCTTAATCTTTACAATATAAACTTGAAGCATATGAAAAAAATATTCTCCTCACTGGTCCTTGTTGCCGTATTCACCACATACGTAGCCTATCGTCGCGGATACACACTTACCTCTCCATTTGTCCCGCTGCCAAACGTACAAACTCCGACGGTTTTAAGTAGCTCATCTTCGAATGACCCGGCCGGACTGCCACCCGTTCCATTTTCCACCCCAAGCAGTGCACCGCCACTGCCGGTTGCATCGTCATCCGCCGCCTCAAGCGTTGCATATTCAAGGGCCCCGATAATTTCGCCGCCCCCTCCGCCTACCCCATCTTCATCTCCGGCCAGTCTGCCCCCGGATCCCCCGCCAGTTACGCCTCCTCCGGTAAGCAGTACTCCACCGCCGCCGGTATCGTCCTCCGCTCAGAACCAGGGAAGCTATAGAAACGGGACTTATACCGGAACCAGCGCCAATGCTTACTACGGAAACGTGCAGGTTAAAGTAGCGATTCAAAACGGCAAAATCGCCGATGTTCAGTTCCTGGATTATCCCCAGGATCGCGGCCATTCGATTGAGATCAATTCCTATGCCATACCGATACTGAAAAGCGAGGCAATCCAGATCCAGAACTCTTCGGTCGATATCGTTTCCGGAGCCACGGAAACCAGCCTCGCCTTTATCCAATCGCTTGCATCGGCTCTGGCTCAAGCCAGCTGAACCATGAAACAGACCCGCCTGATTATGGGCATGCCGATCACAATCGAGATCGTCGATGCCGAAGTCACCGGGGAGCCGTTTGAAAAAATATTTTCCTATTTCTACTCTGTCGACCGGAAATTCAGCACCTACAAAAAAACCAGTGAGATCACCCGGATCAACAACGGATTTCTAAAGGAACCGGACTGGAGTGCGGACATGAAAACGGTGTTCAGGTTATCCGAAGAAACCCGAAAACTGACCGACGGTTACTTCAATATCCGGAAACCGGACGGACGGATAGACCCTTCGGGGCTGGTTAAAGGCTGGGCCATAAAACATGCTTCCGAACTTCTGAAAAAAGGAGGTTATGTGAATTTTTACGTCGAAGCCGGCGGCGATATACAGGTTTCCGGAAAAAATTCCCGGGGCGGTTTATGGCAGGTCGGCATCCGAAATCCCTTTAAAAAAGAGGAGATCGTAAAAGTACTTCACATCGAAAATAAGGGCGTGGCCACTTCGGGAACATATGTCCGCGGGCAGCACATCTATAATCCCTTTACCGGAAATCAGCCGCTCACTGACATCTTAAGCCTCACCGTCGTCGGTCCGGATATTTTTGAAGCCGACCGTTTCGCCACCGCCGCGTTCGCCATGGGACGGGAAGGCATAGGATTCATCGAACAACTCGGCAGTTTCGAAGGATATATGATCGATTCCCGGGGCATCGCGGTTTCTACTTCCGGATTTGAATCTTTCACCCGACACCATGCTTACGCTGATCGATAATTTTCTTAACCGGATAACGATGTACCGGTTGGTGTTGTATTTCCTCACCGCCCTGATAATGGCGGCGATGGGGCTTGGAGCGGCCGGCATCCTGCCTTATAGCCCGATTTTGCTACTGTACTCGGTCGCTCTGATCACGGTTGCCTGCTGGCTGACAAACGTCGTTTTTTCCAAATTCTTCGACGCTCCGACGAACGTCGAGTCGACCTACATAACCGCATTCATCCTGGTCCTGATCATCACGCCGCCGGTTTCTTTTGTCGATTTTCAATTTCTGGAAATCGCCTTCTGGGCATCGGTCCTGGCCATCACTTCCAAGTATATTATTGCGATCCGCCGGAAACATATCTTCAATCCGGCCGCATTCGGAGTAGCCCTGACTGCTCTGGCACTGAGCCAGTTCGCCAGCTGGTGGGTCGGCACGATTTCGATGCTGCCCTTCGTACTGATCGGCGGGCTTTTAGTAACCCGAAAAACCCTGCGAGCCGACTTGGTTCTCAGTTTCCTGATCGGCGTCACATTTTCGAGCTTGATTCTGTATCTCTCGGCTCCCGCGATCCTGCTGACCAATGCCTGGAAATTACTGCTTACAACCCAGATCCCGTTCTTCGCTTTCGTCATGCTGACTGAACCGCTGACCACGCCGCCGAAGCGTTCGATGCGCATCGTTTATGGCGTGATCACCGGATTTCTTTCGGCCCCCTGGGTTCATCTTTGGTCGTTTTATTTCACGCCCGAACTCGCGCTGCTGGCCGGGAATGTCTTTTCCTACCTGGTCAGTCCCAAAACCAAGCTTCTGCTCAAGTTAAAGGAAAAAATCGCCGTCGCCACGGATACTTATGATTTCCGTTTCACTCCGGACCGAAAACTGAAGTTCAGGCCGGGCCAGTATCTGGAATGGACACTCGGCCACCCGCATCCCGACAGCCGGGGTAACCGCCGCTACTTCACCATTTCGTCGGCACCGACTGAAAAAGATCTGGCCATCGGCATCAAATTCAATCCCCAATCCTCGAGCTTCAAAAAGAATCTTCTTTCGATGAAACCTGGCGGGACATTGGTCGCTTCCCAGCTCTCCGGCGAGTTCCTGCTGCCCGATGATCCCGCTGCCAAGATTGTTCTGATCGCCGGCGGCATCGGCGTGACGCCTTACCGCAGCATGATCAAAGATCTCTTGGACCGCGGCGAAAGACGGCCGATCGTACTTTTTTATTCCAGCCGGAATCCGGCTGACATCGCCTACAAGGACGTTTTCGACGAGGCTGCATCGAAACTCGGAATTAAGACCGTCTATACGCTGACCGACCGGGAATCGGTTCCAGGCGGCTGGTCCGGTTATACCGGCTATATCGATGAACAGATGATCCGAAAGGAAGTGCCGGATTTTCTTAAACGGCACTTTTATCTTTCCGGCCCGCACAGCATGGTCATTGCTTTCGACAAAACCCTCCGTGCCATGGGCGTCCACCGGTCTAAGATAATCCAGGATTTCTTCCCCGGTTTCGCTTAAATAAAGAAAGAGACCCGCCGCTTCGCGCGGTTTTTTTATTACATCAAATCTAAATGCAATAATATTGCATTTGAAAATAAAATTCTCTAAAATTCAGAACTACATTCTCAAATGTTTCAATGAGCCCAAAGTCTTCATCGATTTTCAAAAAATACAGCTTGAAAGATACGAAACCGCGGCGCCTAGTACTTCAGGCACTGCAGCACCTGAGGAAACCGTCTTCGCCGTATGAAATCCAAAGATGGATCCAAGCTAAGGGCAAATCGATCAACGCCGTAACCGTATACCGGATCATCGAAGCCTTCGAACGAATGAAAATCGTTCACCGGCATCCGTGTGACAGCCATCTTTCCATTTGTTCGATTCCCGATACGAAAGGCCATCATGGCTTCCTGCACTGCCAGTCGTGCGGCCGGACGCAGGAATTTCAGGATGAAGAACTCTGCCGGGCCGAAGAGCGGGTCGCCCGTTCCTCGAATTTCTCTGCCAGCACGCACGTCAGTGAAATCCTCGGAATCTGCGCTTCCTGCCGGGCATAAATTCCTTTCTCTTTTCCCATGAAACACTTTCTCATAGTTCCGGCGGTCATAGTCGCCTCGATACTCTCCGGATGCATGCCGAAGGAAACAGCCGTAAACGGCAAAATGCCGGTGGCCGCAAGTATCTATCCGCTCGCATTTCTCGCGGAGCAGGTCGGCGGCGACTTTGTTTCAGTAACGCAGATCACTCCGGGCGGTATCGAGCCGCATGACTACGATCCATCTCCCCGGAAAATTGCTTTGGTCTACGATGCCAAAATTTTCCTCATGAATGGATCAGGCGTGGATCCATGGGCCGGTAATTTATACACCGATCTTCAGAGTAAAAAGATCACGGTTTGGAATGCCAGCCAACATCTGGATTTGCTTGCGCTTCCCGGCATAAAAAGCTGGACCGAAAAAGATATGATGCAACCCGATGTTGAAAAACGCTATCCGTATGGGATCTCAGACCCGCACTTTTGGCTCGATCCGCTCGAATTTGAAAGAGCAGCCCGGGCCATCACCGAGGAATTCAAGATCGCCGACGCCCCCGTACTGGATTCGCCCCGCCAAAATGCATACGAACAAAACTTTCAGCGGCTTTCGGCGTCGCTTCGGCGCCTGGACAGCGAATACGTGAGCGGGTTAAAAAATTGTGCGCTAAATAAAGTCATTGTTTCGCATGATGCCTTCCGTTACCTGGCCAAGCATTACAACTTCGAGACTATAGCGATCTCCGGCATTTCGCCCGATGAGGACCCGTCGCCCAAACATCTTGCGGATCTTGCGGACCTCGCCAAAAAGAACGGCATCAAATACATCTTCTTTGAAACGCTCGTGAGTCCGAAGCTTGCCGAGACCATCGCGAGTGAAATCGGCGCCAAAACGCTGGTATTGAATCCGATCGAAGGATTGACGGCGGAGGACATCAGAAACGGGAAGAATTACATCAGCCTGATGGAAGAAAATCTCCAAAATCTCCGCGCCGCACTCCAATGCCAGTAGTTTCCATTAACGCCGTCGAAGCCGACCATGTAAGCCTGCGTTTCGGCCGGCATGCCGTTTTGGATAATGTCAGCATCGCGGTTCCAGCCGGCGCATATGTGGGCATCGTCGGACCGAACGGCGGCGGCAAGACGACGCTCCTCCGGATAATTCTCGGGCTCATGTCTCCGTCCTTGGGCACGGTCAAAATCTTCGGAGAGGATCCGGTCCACGCCCGGCACGGCGGCCGGATCGGCTACGTTCCCCAGCGCGTTTCCCAGATAAACTTCGCCTTTCCCGCAACCGCATTGGAAATCGTAAAAAGCGGCCGGACTCCGCGGACCGGCATCGGACGCCGGTTCAATAAATCGGATTTCGCTGCCGTTGACCGGGCGCTGGAAATAACGGGGATAACCAACCTAAGAAACCGCATCGTCGGCACACTCTCCGGCGGAGAGCGGCAGAAAGTGTTCATCGCCCGGTCACTTGCCTCCGAGCCGCGGATATTGATCCTCGATGAACCGACAACCGGCGTGGACCGGGTTTCGCAGGAACAGTTTTATGCGCTGCTAAAGAAACTCAATGCCGATTTCGGCCTGACGATTCTTTTCGTCTCGCACGACGTGGAAACCATCGCCCGGCAGGCCGGTTTCGTACTGGCGCTAAATCAGAAGCTGATCTGTCACTGTTCGGCACATGATTTTCTCTCGGAGGAAACGCTCAAACGGCTCTACGGCGATGAAATCGAACAGCTCCACCATCACCATCACTAAATGGATTTACTTGATTTGTTTCATTACGGCTTCATGATCCGCGCCTTCGAGGCCGGGATCATTACGGCGATCATTGCCCCGTTAATCGGAATATTCCTGGTTACACGGCGCTATTCTTTTCTGGCCGATACTCTCTCGCACGTATCGCTGGCCGGAGTGGCCATCGGACTTATCACCGGTACCCAGCCGGTACTCACGGCACTGGCAGCCTCAGCTCTTACCGCTGTGGCGGTCGAGGAGCTGCGCTACCGGCAGAATGTCCTCGGCGAAGCGGCGCTGATGCTGTTTCTGTCCGGCGGTCTCGCACTGGCGGCAGTCCTGCTCAGCGCTTCATCGGGACTAAATATCGATCTCACC
>Ga0172379_10007621_pt1 | contig 13977 bp, 12 predicted proteins | sample GrowelOW334metaG_FD_119756 | JGI IMG/M metagenome (GOLD analysis project Ga0172379, IMG submission 119756) | Groundwater microbial communities from an aquifer near a municipal landfill in Southern Ontario, Canada - Groundwater well OW334 metaG | ecosystem: Environmental > Aquatic > Deep... | reverse complement strand
TCGGTAGTATTCTATCATTTTTTCCATTTATCGATTGTATGATTTCGGCAATAATTTTTTGTAAATTAATATCTTTTGGGTTAAAAAGATATTTAAAATTGTTACCTTTCTCATCCTTTATGCTATTTCCAGTTGCAACATTAATCCACAAGGTTTCTTGAGTATCCGTGGCAATAATTAGTTTGGTTTTTAGTTTTTTAGCAACTTCAACTTCTTGTAAAATGGCATCGTTTTTTTTATTTTTCGTATTGAATTGTTTTGGATGCTTATATTCAACAATAGCAATAACTTCTTTCTGCTTTACGATAATGGCATCAACTTTTTTACGTGCAATATCACCATAATCAATACTTCTTATAATATCAGCTTCTTTTAAAGCATTAATAGTTGTTGCACCTATATTATAAAAATTCCAACTTCCTATTTTTTCAGGATTTTTGATTAAATCTCTTTGTAGTAATTCTTCGCTCATATATTTAACGGGCAATGTTAATGGTTGGTATTTGAATTATTGCAAATATTTTCCATAAAATATCAGTATACTCTACCATAATTTGATCTAAAGCAGAATTCATTGGTACAGTGTTGTAAATGGTTTTTGCTCAGGTTGTGATATGTGCCATATAAGTCCCGAAGATTTAATGTCAATAGCCCCTAGCGTTTGTGTTGGCACGCAACTCGTTTCCTGCTTTTTTTGCTTGAATTTTTTTATATACTTCTTCGCGGTGTACTGGGACCTCTGGCGGAGCGATAATACCAAGCCGGACAAGTTTGTCTGAGCTGCTCAGTATGGTGATAAAGATATTATGTCCGATAACAATATTTTCTGCTGGTCTGCGACTTAGAATAAGCATACATTTCTCCTGTTTTACTGGTTTGTTGATGTTTTACTACCTTTTTTTGCTTGATAAATGTATTATTCTAGTTATGTTACCGTGCTTGATTATTATAATGCAGCAAAGAATAGCAAATCAAGCAATTTTTGCTTTTTATAATCGATAAACTTACGAAAAATATAGGTGTTGCTAGAATTAGGAGCTGTTTATACTGTGTTTTTTACTGTATTTTTTGTAACTGGTTAAATGTAGGATGAAATTTAAACTATGAAAAATAACGTTAGTGTTAGTGATTTGCATGTCAAAAATGATGATGATTGTGTTGAATCTTTGGCAGAAGAACGTGCACAGCGAGCTCGTTTGGTAAGGCGTATGACTGGTTTAACCAGAGTAGCACTTGCTAAAAAATATGGTGTTTCTTCTGCTAATTTTCAAAATTGGGAAGGTCCAAGATATGGGGGCCTTACAGAAAAAGCCGCAATGAAATTAGTGGCAATTTGCAGTAATGAAGGGATTGAGATTTCTGTGGAATGGTTGATGTATGGGAGCGGGGCGCCGCCAACGATCATGCCTCCAGCGCATTATCGCAATTTACAACTTAAAGAAACTGAAAAAGTTTACGCTGTTGTGCCATCAACCGGACAAGAAATTAATCCACATGAAAAACGCAGTATGGAGTTGGCAAAAATTGCTCAAGAATTAGAAGTGTTTAAGCAAAATTATGAGCACGATGTGTTAGTAACAGTTGTTACCGATAAAGTAATGGAGCCCTATTATAAGTTGGGTGATTATATTGCAGGAAAGCGGCATACAAATATTTCAGCATTTTTGCAGAGTGAATGTATTGTGGAAATGGCTGACAGGAAGTTGGTTGTGCGTGTGCTACAGCCTGGCAATGAAGAACATAAGTATAATCTTGCAGGTTACAATACAGTGGCGCAAGCAACCGTAATGCGTAATGTCAAAATCTTGAGTGTTGCTCCGGTGATGTGGATAAGGAGATTGGGGCAGGAGTGAAATAAATGATTAATTATTAATTGTTAATGATTAATTGTTGAGTCGCGCAAAAAATGCGCGATGTTTTTATAAAAAACACTATACGATTTAGTGGCTAAACTAAAACCACGATCTGTACAGACCGCTTGCAAATTTTTGTGGTATGTTCTAATTCGCTTTAGTGTTGGCTCAAGACCAGATTGGGCTATAATCACAAATAAGTCTAATAGTTAATCCTACCGGCTCAATCCTGGGATCGCCTTAAATTGGAGCCAATTTAAGTTATTCCGCCACAATCGACAAGGTTATTTGTGGCGGAATATATTAATTATTTGATTTATTCTGCCACAGACTATACAATTGATCGTGGCAGAATAAAACGAGAAACTAAATATGGAAGATAAAATCAAGATTATTAGCAGAGAAGAAGAGATCAGAATTCTCGAGGAATGCTACGCATCCAATCAACCGGAATTTTTAGCTGTTTATGGCAGACGCAGAGTGGGGAAGACCTTCTTAATTCGCAGCTTTTTTGGACAAAAGAATGCTCTTTTTTTAGATATTACTGGTATGCAAGATGGGGACATGTCTGAACAAATAAGAAACTTTACCGATGCCATGGGTGAAACTTTCGTTCATCCAGGAGCGCGTCTCGAAGCCGGAGAAACTTGGCAGGAAAGTTTTAGAACCTTAACCGAATACATTAGATTATCAAACCACAAAAAAATAATTTTATTTTTTGATGAATTCCCTTGGATGGCAACACAAAACTCGAAACTTTTGCAGTTTCTCGAATATTTTTGGAATCATACGTGGTCAAAAGACAATCGAGTAAAGTTGATTATATGCGGATCATCTGCTGGTTGGATTTTAAAAAACATCATCAATAACAAGAAAGGATTGTACAATCGAGTCACCAAAACAATACACCTCGAACCACTTAATCTTAAAGAAACAAAAAAATATTTATTGCACAAAGGGGTCAAACTAAATAATAAACAAATTGCAGAACTTTATATGGTGATTGGTGGCATTCCACATTATCTAAATAGAGTTACGAAAGGGTTGTCTGTGGCTCAAATAATTGAAAAACTTGCATTCACCAAGGAAAGTTTTTTATTAAATGAGTTTAATAAATTATATGCGACTCTATTTCACAACGCTAAAAGCTGCATTGAAATTATAAGATTGATTGCAAAATCCAGGTATGGCATTGGGCAAGTAGAACTTTTAGAAAAAATATCAAGCGCAGGCGGTGGGTCGAAAACTCAGCTTTTAGATGATGTGGAGGATGCGGGATTTATAATAAGTTTTAAACCCAAAGGACATAAGAAAAAAGGAATTTATTACAAGGTAATTGATGAATATTCGCTTTTTTATCTTTATTGGATCGATCCAATAAAAGATACGCTGCTAACAAAAGGGTTGAGGCAAGGTTATTGGGAAAAAATGCAGCTAGGACATGCTTGGAGTATTTGGAAAGGTTATGCATTTGAGGCGCTTTGTTATAAGCATTTGATAAGGATTAGTGAAGTTTTAAATTTAAGTCCAACAGCAATTCCAACTACTTGGCGGTATGCGCCTCTCACCAAATCAAAAGAGTTTGGCGCGCAGATAGATTTGTTATTTGACAGAGATGACGATGCAATCACAGTATGCGAAATTAAATATACAGCTAAACCATTCGAAATAGATAAGCAGTACGCAAATAATTTGATCAATAAGGTGGAGATTTTTAAGGAAAAAACTAAAACCTCGAAACAAATATTCACGGCCATGATTAGCGCCAATGGCATAAAACCAACAATGTATTCAGAGGAGCTAATAACCGGGGTAGTCACGTTAGATGATTTGTTTGCAAAGGCAAAGTAAAAGTACCATTTGTAAGACATAAGGAGTTCATATTTTATGGACCATTGGTGAATCTGCATTGATCAGCTATATTGCTGATTAGGTGATATGAAAAGGGGCTAATTATTAGCCCCTTTTGCATTTAAAGCAACAACGTAACTTATACTGCGTAGATTACGTTTTTTACATCATATCGCCCATACCTCCCATACCTCCCATGCCGCCCATACCACCACCATGACTGCCGCCATGTGAGCATTCACTTTCTTTCTTTGGGATTTCAGCAATCATGCACGCTGTGGTAAGCATCAGACCGGAAATAGATGCTGCATTTTGCAGTGCAGTGCGGGTTACTTTGGTAGGATCAATAATACCCATTGCGACCATATCACCATATTCACCAGTGGCTGCGTTGTAGCCGAAGTTGCCTTTATTTTCCATTACTTTATTTAAAACAACAGAGGCTTCTTCACCGGCATTTTTGACGATTTGTCTTAAAGGAGCTTCTAAAGCACAGCGAATGATCTTAATTCCAACGTCTTGATCGTGGTTGCTGCCTTTTAGATTCTTGATGGCTTCAATTGCGCGTACTAAAGCAACGCCGCCGCCAGGAACAACGCCTTCTTCAACAGCTGCGCGTGTGGCATGCAGAGCATCTTCAACGCGAGCTTTCTTTTCTTTCATTTCAATTTCTGTTGCAGCGCCTACTTTAATTACAGCCACGCCACCAGCAAGTTTAGCTAAGCGTTCTTGTAATTTTTCGCGATCATAATCAGATGTTGCAAGATCAATTTCACGACGAATAGTTTCAATGCGTGATTTAATATCAGTAGATTTGCCAGCACCATCAATGATCGTTGAGTTGTCTTTGGTGACGACGACTTTTTTCGCAGTACCAAGATCTTCAATGTTAGCACCTTCCAAAGTTAAACCAATTTCTTCGGAAATAACTTTACCGCTAGTAAGTACAGCAATATCTTGCAACATGGCTTTGCGGCGATCGCCAAAACCAGGAGCTTTTACGGCAGCTGCTTTGATAATTCCGCGCATGTTGTTTACTACTAATGTAGCAAGCGCTTCACCTTCGACATCTTCAGCAATAATGAAAAGCGGTTTGCCAGATTTTGCGATGCGCTCTAAAAGAGGAAGCATATCGCGAATATTGGAGATTTTTTTGTCGACGATTAAAATATAAGGAGCTTCTAGTTCAACACTCATGTTTTGCTGATTGTTGATAAAGTATGGTGACAAATAACCGCGATCAAATTGCATACCTTCGACAACTTCAAGCAGATTATCAAACCCGGATCCTTCTTCAACAGTAATGACGCCTTCTTTACCGACTTTTTTCATGGCTTGTGCAATGATATCACCGATAGAATCATCAGAGTTTGCTGATATAGTTCCAACTTGAGCGATAGATTTATCATCTGAGCACGGTTTGGAAAGTTTCTTTAATGCTTCAATAATTACTTTTACTGCTTTGTCAATACCGCGTTTTAAATCCATAGGATTCATGCCGGCTGCGACTGCCTTGATGCCTTCTAAAACAATGCTTTCAGCCAATACGGTAGCGGTTGTTGTGCCATCTCCAGCTATATCTGAAGTTTTTGAGGCAACAGCCTTAACCATTTGAGCGCCCATGTTTTCGAATTTATTCTTAAGCTCAACTTCTTTGGCCACAGTGACGCCATCTTTTGTTATAAGAGGATCGCCGTATGATTTTTCTAATACAACATTCAAACCTTTTGGTCCCAATGTTACTTTAACTGCACGAGCTAGAATCTCTACACCTGCTTTCATTTGTTTTAACGGTTCTAGTCCGAATATTAATTCTTTTGCTGACATTTTTATTTATCCTCATTAATTATTTTAAATTTATTTTGCTTCAATGACTGCCAAAACATCATCTTCGCGCATAACTAGATATTCTTTGCCGTCGATTTTGATTTCAGTTCCAGCATATTTGCCGAATAACACGACATCACCTTTTTTTAAGGTTAAAGCGCGTACTTCGCCGCTATCTAAAAGCTTGCCTGCACCAACCGCAACTACTTTACCGCGAATTGGTTTTTCTGCAGCAGTATCTGGAATAACTATGCCACCAACACTGCGTTCTTCTTCAAGACGCTCTACTACTAATCTGTCGTATAAAGGACGGACGTTTATATTTGCCATATTGTTTGTCTCCACGTTAATAATAAATTAAAAAACCGACTCTAACTCTACGTATTAATTTCTACATAGATGATTTTTGTACAGCAAGCGACTGTTTATAATCTGTAATATAGCTAGATTTTAATACAGGCTTTTAAAGATTTTTAGTACTCTAAAAGCATAGAGTGCTAATGATACTTATATGTGGACGATAGTCAATAATTCAAGTACTTTACTGGTAACGGCAGTTAATATTTGCATAATAAAAAGCCTTCGTGTTAATATGAAGCTCAGCTACAAATGTACTTAGGACATTTCTGGGAAATTTTTAAATAGGAAGGAGGGGAACTCATGTCTAACCACGTTAGCCATCACGGCAATCATAAATCAGGTCATCTTAGTGGTATTTTGCAGGAATTATTTTCATTTTTGGATCCTTATGCTGACTTGAAGTATCAACAAGAATTGTTGAGAAAGCAAAACAAGAAAGATTCAACAACTAAAATACAACAGGAGTTGATGCACGGTGAGTTGCTTACGGTAACCACTGAAGAGGAGTGGTAAATTAATCCATTAATCCATTTTTCATGTTAAAAAAATCTTGTTATAAATCAATAACATAGAAAATTGCGTGTCAAAATTATGCTGTTGTTTTCAAAAAAAGCAACAAAACACGAAGGCGCGACTAACATTGCCGCGCCTCTACAGTTTAGTTGCTTTTACTCTTTATCTTTTTTCCACACAAAATTCATGTCGCGGGCAGCTTTGACGTCGTCTAAGCGCTTTACCGACATAGTGTGTGGAGCGGTTTTGACGATATCGACATTGGTTTTGGCTTCATCCAAAATTTTTGCCATTATTTCGACGAAAGCATCAATCTTTTGTTTGCTTTCGGTTTCTGTTGGCTCAATCAGCAAACATTCAGAAATTAGCATAGGAAAATATGTGGTTGGTGCATGAAAGCCGTAATCCAGCAACCGTTTACCAAAATCTTTGGCCGTAATACCTAGCTCTTTAGCCTCTTTGCGCAATGTCACGATAAATTCATGCGAAGCGCGGCGTTCCGGAAAAGGAACAACAAAGCCAGCATCTTGCAATTTTTTCATGAGGTAATTTGCATTTAACGTGGAAAATTCGCCAACGCGCTTTAATCCATCAGCACCTAGCAAGCGAATATAAATATACGCACGTAACATAATTCCAACGTTACCAGCAAAAGCAGACAGGCGCCCAATTGACTGCGGAATTTCTTTTTCGGTTAACCAAAAATATTTTTTACCTTTTTTTCCAACAACCGGAATTGGCAAGAAAGGCAAAAGACGTTTGCCGACCGCAACTGGACCTGATCCTGGTCCACCACCACCATGAGGCGTGCCAAATGTTTTATGTAAATTTGTGTGCATAACATCAAAGCCCATGTCACCCGGACGCGCTTTGCCTAAAATAGCATTGAGGTTTGCGCCATCATAATAAAGCAAACCGCCAGCATCATGCACAATTTTGGCAATCTTGCTAATTTTGCGTTCAAACACACCGAGCGTTGACGGATTGGTCAACATAATTCCTGCCGTTTGCGGACCAACCGCCTCTTTTAAGGCAACAAGATTCACGTCGCCATCTGGCAGCGTGGGAATTTCGCGAACCACATAATTACACATCATTGCGGATGCAGGATTAGTGCCGTGAGCAGCATCTGGAACAATAATTTCGGTGCGAGCACTATCACCGCGCGCTTCATGATAAGCACGAATCATAGCCACACCAGCAAACTCACCGTGCGCGCCAGCCATTGGCGATAACGCCACAGCTTTCATACCGGTAATTTGTTTTAAATATTCTTGTAATTCATATAAACATGCTAAAACACCTTGGCTATGCTCCACCAAAGAATAAGGATGTAAATTCGCAAACCCACACAAAGACGCAAGATTTTGCATAATATGTGGATTGTATTTCATAGTGCACGAACCAAGCGGATAAAAGTGCGTGTCAACCGAGAAATTCTTTTGCGATAACTGCGTATAATGCCGCACCACATCTAATTCTGAGACTTCTGGAAGCAGCGGTTTTTCCTGGCGCAAAAATTTGCTATCAATATCGTTAATGGCAACAGAATTTAATGGAGCAACTGAAGTAGCACGTCGTTTTGGACTAGATTTATCATAAATAGTTAATTCGCTCATAGCACTTTCTCCAATGTTTGAATGTAGGTTTGCAAATCTGCTTCACTTTTGGTTTCAGTAGCACAAACCAACAAAGCATTGCCCAATTCCGGATAATCGGCGCTTAAATCATAGCCGCCTTGAATGCCGCGTTTAGCCAGCTTTTCAAGAATTGGAGCTACTGGTTTGTCAAAGCAGACAACAAATTCATGAAAGAATGGATGATTAAAAACACTTTTCACACCTTTAATTGCGATCAATTTTTCACGCAAATTTTTGGCGTTAACGTGACTGGTTGTAGCCACTCGTTTTAAACCTTCGGCACCAAGCAAACTCATGTAAATAGTTGCTGCGGTTGCCATTAAAGCTTGATTGGAACAAATATTGGATGTGGCTTTGGCACGACGAATGTGTTGCTCGCGCGCTTGCATAGTTAATACAAAACCAGCTTTGCCATCAACATCAACTGTGCGACCAACAATACGGCCTGGCATTTGACGAATATATTCTTGTTTGCAAGACATAAACCCAAAATATGGACCACCGGAAGCTAATGGCGCACCGAGAGGTTGACCGTCACCAACAACAACATCAGCGCCTTTATCGCCCCATGTGCCCGGAGCCTTTAAAAGCGCCATAGCCAATGGATTAACGCAAGCAATAACTATAGCTCCCTGCTGATGTGCCCAATTGGTTAATGCGTCTGCATCTTCAAGGGCACCAAAAAAATTCGGTTGTGCAATAACCATTGCAGCAATGCCTTTGCCCGCATATTTTTGCAATGCATCAACATTCAGATCACCTTTTTGATTATGAAAAGGAATTTCAACTAATTCCAAATGATAAGGAGCTGTTATGCTTTTAATTGCCTGGCGATAAGCCGGATGCAAAGCCTTCGGTAATAATATCGTTTTTGATGTCGCGTTTTTGTTAGCGCGCGCCGCCATTAAAACTGCTTCGGCTAAAGCAGATGCACCGTCATACATCGAAGCATTAGCCACATCCATTTTCATTAAATGACAAATCATACTCTGATATTCGTAAATGATTTGCAGCGTTCCTTGGCTAGCTTCAGCCTGGTACGGCGTGTACGCGGTTAAAATTTCACCACGACTCACAATATCCCAAACCACAGCTGGAATATAATGTTCGTAAGCACCGGCGCCAATAAAACACAATCCATGTTTATTGCTGTGCGCACGCTCTCGCATTAATTTCGCGACATCCATTTCGGACAAAGCCTCTGGAATTCCTGTCAGATTTTGAATACGCAGATTTTCCGGTATTTCAGAAAACAGCGCATCAACAGAATCAATACCTAAATGAGCCAACATCTGTTGGATGTCTTGCTCGGTGTGTGGAATGTAAGGCATATCAAACCCCATTTAATTTAATTATTAATGATTAATGTTTAATGATTAATTGTGGTGTCGCGAAAACCACGCGGCAGTTTTTGTTTTTTTAATACGATGTTCGATTTTTCTGGCTACCATTTTTTATAAATCATTGATTTATAACGTTTTTTATTTTGTATAAAAACAAGCTGACGATTGCTAATTGTTAATGATTAGTTGATGTGTCGCAAAAAGCGCCCTGTTTTTTAAAAAAAATAACAAACCTGTCGCGCGTGTTTTTTGCGCGACACAACCATTAATCATTAAACATTATTTTACTTAATGTTCGCAAGAAGCTAAAAATTCGCCGTAAGTTTTGGCATTCATTAAAGCATCTAATTCGCTCTTGTTGCTTGGACGAACTTTCACCAACCAGCCTTCGCCTTGCGGATCTGAATTTAGCAAAGCTGGTGTTGCGGTAACTTTTTCGTTCGCTGCAATCACTTCTCCGCTAATTGGGGCGTACATGTCAGAGGCAGATTTTACTGACTCAACTACGCCACATTCTTTGCCAGCTACAATTACTTTACCAACTTCTGGTAATTCGACAAACACCATATCCCCCAAAGATTCTTGGGCGTGCTCAGTAATTCCGAGAGTTACTGTGCCATCGCTTTCTACGCGAGCCCATTCATGGGTTTTGGTATATTTTAAATTTTCAGGAATGTTGTTGCTCATTATTAGTTTTCTCCAAAGGTTAAAAAAAATAGAATAAACCCGTCGCGCGTGTTTTTTGCGCGACACTACAATTAATCATTAAACATTAATAATTAATAATTGTTTTTTTTGCCATTCTTCACAAAAGGCGGTTTGATAATACGTGCTTTCAATTGTTTGTCGCGTATAACAACAAAACAACTATCGCCAACCTTGCTGGCTAATGGCAAGCGAGCCAAAGCTACAGCGCAACCTAAAACCGGAGAATAACCACCGCTTGTAGTTTCGCCTTCACCGCAATTTGGCACAATAACTTTTTGGTGACTACGTAACATACCTTTGTCTTCCAGCACCAATCCAAAAATATTTTTTTGCAGCCCTTTTTGCTTTAGTTCTTCTAAAGCTTTGCGCCCCATAAAATCTCGATCTTGTGGCTCAAGAGCAACTGTCCATGTTAAATTAGCTTCCAACGGAGATACGTTTTCATCCATTTCCGATCCGTACAAACTCAAGCCAGCTTCTAAACGCAAACTGTCGCGCGCAACTAGTCCGCACGGAGTAACTCCAGCATCCAAAAGTTGTTGCCACAACAGTGGAGCCTCAAAAGCAGGCAACATTATTTCATAACCATCTTCGCCAGTATAACCTGTGCGCCCAATCCACCAATCGCCCACAGCCACGCCATGAAAAGTTTTTAAATTAGCAGTAGCTGCATTTTGTTCTTTAGTAAAAGCGTTGGCAGTTTTTTCACGAGCTTTAGGACCTTGAACAGCAATCATGGCAAGATCAGTGCGTTCAATCACTTTTACGTTAAATTTTTTCGCTTGCTCATTAATCCATAACATATCTTTGTCATGCGTTGCGGCATTGACTACGACGCGAAAATCTTGCAAAGAAGAGCGATACACAATCAAATCGTCAACCACACCACCTGTCTCGTTGAGCATGCAACTGTAAAGCGCCGCGCCAACGGTTTTTAATTTATCCACATCATTAGCAAACAAATAACGCATAAATTCGCGCGCTTCTTTACCTTTAACATCCACAACATTCATGTGCGACACGTCGAACATTCCGGCGTCTTCGCGCACAACTTTATGTTCTTCTATTTGGGAGCCGTAATACAACGGCATTTCCCAGCCAGCAAAATCAACTAGCTTAGCGCCAGCTTCGATATGTTTGTTATTTAATGGTGTTTTGAAACTCATAATATGCTCCTCAATCCAATATTTTAATATATAAAATGCGTAACTACTAAGCCCTTTTTTAGAAAACGAAAGTTTTATTATTACCTAACTACCTGATAGTAAGAGAAATTATTAATGATTAATGTTTAATGATTAATTGTGGTTGCCGCGAAAACCACGCGGCAGTTTTATATAAAAAATAATTGTCGTATACGTTTTTTGTACGACTCAACAATCAATCATTAAACATTGAATTAAAAAGCGGTTAAAATAAACCAGTGATTTTACCGGTATCCGGGTCAATATCAACATCATAAAAAGCCGGACGTATAGGCAAACCAGGCATGGTCATCATATCCCCAAGTAATGGATACAAAAATCCAGCGCCGACGCTAGCCCGAATATCTCTTACCGGAACGATAAAATCTTTAGGCGCGCCTTTTAAATTTGGGTCATGGCTAATGCTTAATTGCGTTTTCGCCATGCAAATAGGCAAATTAGCAAAACCCATTTTTGTGTATAATTTAATTTTTTCTTCGGCTGCTGGTGAATATTCTACACCTGCCGCGCCGTAAATTTTGGTGGCAATAATTTCGATTTTTTCTTTAATGCTAAGATTCAGGTCATAAAGGAATTTAAAGTTAGCTGGTGTGTCGCAAGCTTTAATTACGGCTTTTGCAAGATTAACCGCTCCAGCGCCACCTTCCGCCCAATGATTAGACATTACGGCATCTTCTGCGCCAGCAGCAATTGCAGCTTTGCGCACTAATTCAATTTCAGCGTCCGTATCAAATTTAAAGCGATTAATTGCAACTACGACAGGAACGCCAAAGCTTTTGGCATTTTTAATATGAGCTAATAGATTGCTGCAACCAACTTCAAGCAAGGGCAAATTCTCTTCGGTATATTCTTTCGCTAATGGTTTGCCAGCAACTACTTTTGGTCCGCCACCATGTGTTTTGAGCGCGCGAATTGTAGCAACTAGCACGACAACATTCGGCACCAATCCGCTGTAACGACATTTGATATCGAAGAATTTTTCCATGCCCATATCAGCGCCGAAACCTGATTCGGTGATTACATATCCGTCTTCACCAACAAGCTTCAAAGCAATTTTGTCGGCAATGATTGAAGAATTTCCTGGAGCAATGTTGGCAAATGGTCCGGCATGAATAAACGCTGGAGTGCCTTCGAGGGTTTGCATTAAGTTTGGCATAATGGCATCTTTCAATAAAACAAGAAGCGCACCGCCAACTCCCAAATCATCGCAAGTAATCGGTTCGCCAACTTTATTGGTGCCGATAACCATGCGACCCAATCTTACGCGCATATCAGGAATGTCAGTGGTCAACGCCAAAATAGCCATGACCTCACTCGCCGGCGTAATATCAAAACCAGTAGCGCGCGTTGCTCCTTTTTCTAGCGGGCCTTGACCAATAGTAATACCGCGCAAATGTCGATCATTAATATCAATCACACGTTTAAATGTAATGCTGGCAGGATCGATATCGAGACGCACAAATTTAGAAATTTCTTCGCCAGTTAAGTTGTTTGGATCTGTTTTGTTAATGCTTAATTTCTGCAAACGTTGCAACATAACTTTAGAAAATTTGCGGCTGCCGTCTTTGGCTGGAGGACATAATCCATCAAACAACTGTGTGTCGTTTTGTGCATTTTCGTGCAACATACGAGCATCAATTGCGGCCGCTAAAAGATTATTTGCAGCAGTAACAGCATGCATATCGCCAGTTAGATGCAAATTAAATTCTTCCATGGGAATGATTTGACTATAACCACCGCCGGCAGCGCCACCTTTAATCCCAAAAGTTGGCCCTAGGCTTGGTTGACGAATGCAAGTGAAAACTTTTTTATTCAAGTAGGCACCGAGCGCCTGGCTTAAGCCAACTGTGGTAGTTGTTTTGCCTTCGCCTAACGGAGTTGGGGTGATAGCTGTGACATCAATATATTTGCCGTTTGGCTGATTTTTTAGTCTTTCAAGAATATCAAGATGAACTTTAGCCTTATATTTTCCGTAAAATTCCAATTCGTCGGCAGCAATTCCAGCATCTTCAGCAATTTGCACAATTGGAATTGGTTGAACTGATTGCGCGATTTCAATATCGCTAGGAACCGCTGTTTTTGTAGTAATTTTGCGCGTGTATTTATTCATTTTTATAGTTCTCCGCAGAATGTTATACCACTGGTTTATGTTCTATATTTTCGTTGTAGTAATATATTGTTTATGATAGCGTACTTGCAAGCCATTTCAGTGAAATTTCTCGCAATTTTCTCCAGCGATAAGATACACCTTAGCAAAGAAAATGTACAGTGAGTAGTAAGTATTGTAGGTTTTTATGACGTTAGAACGACTATTTGCAAAGGAATTTATAGAAACTACAAGAAACATCCGCGCGCCCGTAGCTCAGTTGGATAGAGTGTTGGCCTCCGAAGCCAAAGGTCGCTGGTTCGATTCCAGTCGGGCGCACCAAAAATTCAAAACTCACTAGCTACGTAGCTAAAACACATAGCTTTATAGATAAAAAAGTTACCAAAATTCAGCAACAAAACAACAAATACCTTGCTTTTTATGGGGTTTTTTGTTATCATTTGGCGGTTAAATGTAGTAAAAATCTTATGGGGGCGATCGGCTTCGACGTGGATTACAAACCCTGAGGTGCATGTCGAGAAGGTGACCTAACTCGTTAAACATGGTTACAAAAACATAGTTGCCAAAAGC
>Ga0172379_10007620_pt1 | contig 13979 bp, 15 predicted proteins | sample GrowelOW334metaG_FD_119756 | JGI IMG/M metagenome (GOLD analysis project Ga0172379, IMG submission 119756) | Groundwater microbial communities from an aquifer near a municipal landfill in Southern Ontario, Canada - Groundwater well OW334 metaG | ecosystem: Environmental > Aquatic > Deep... | reverse complement strand
CCACCATTTTATGAATCTGCAATGAAACATCTCAAAAGAAGAGCCTCAGAGCATTCGGATTGCATGTTTCCGCTCATTAGGGCGGTGAATGACGTTTATAAAAAGTGCCTTCCGCTATACGATTTCAGGCTGAATAATTTGGGGCTGAGGTCCGTCATTGACGGGACTCTCAATCATCCTGAAAGAAATACGTTGACCAAAGCGTACAGCGGGTAGGCACCACTTTTGTGATGATGAACCACAAGAAACTCTGGCTACGATTGAATCTTCTTGTGGCCCATTGCAGAGCGAAAATGCAAAGGTTGCACCCAATGGCGGCACAAACACTCCAACAGAAATACCGTCAATCAACACTTCAAGTGACTTCATTCTCACCCCGGCCTTCGTTGTCCTTCTCGCTTTCGCCATCGGCAATCTCTTCAATGGCGTGTCGTCTAACATAATGTGGAGGACTAACACTTTCCGGGTCTGCCTCAGTCAAGCAAAATTCGACGCACTCACCTTCCTGCATATCTGGAAGCTGCCACTGCCAGCTTTCTGTAGGTGTGTTTAACATGATAGAACCTCTCATGTAATCGTGCGGAATGTTGCCAATCACCGCCCAGAAAGGTGCTTGATCAGGTGAAGCGTATATTCCAACCACCCGACCTTCAATCGAAACCTGCAATGCTCTCATTTTCTGTCCCACGAAATCACAACAACACAATTTTTGTTGGTCGGCACAAGCCTTATTCATTGCTTATTCTACATTGGCGGTTTCGGTCTAGTTAGGCCTGATCGAGTCGACTAGTCAATTTTAGGAAAAGCCAATCGATGGAAAGTTCTTAGTAAGATTGCTATCGTCCATTATGTGACTTCTTCGAGACTCTGCTACTCCAAGAATTTTTTGCAGTCAGCAATGCGCTCTTTGATTGCCGTCTGTTGTTCCTCTTCCAAATTTTTTAGCAAGGGCGTATTGATGCGCTCGTACGCGCAAAGTGCTTCCGGCCAATTTCCCAAATCGAAATTGCAGTCACCAATGCCAACAATCGAATCTAGTGCATCAAGTTCAACTTCGGACAAGCTGACTGCAGTGGTAAACCAATTCAATGCAGTTCGAAGGTGCTCCGCACTTCTATCGGGATGGTAATAGTTGATGAGGCCAAACCCGTGTGCGGTGGAACTATTTTGGGGATCTATTGCCCAGCTCGCGCTTAATAGTTCTTCTGCAAACTTTGCTGCCAATAAGCGGTCTGCACTTGAGTAGGTTGTGGGCGGTTGGAGCCATTCGCCTACAGCAAGGTTGAACCAAACGGCTTCGATACCCAAAGGATCATCAATTTGTTGTAGTGCGACATCGTAGATTCGTCTGAAGCTAGACCAATCTAAATGAACTTCGAGATTCAGAAGCCGGCCCGCTAATACGATTAATTTTACGTCGTTAGGCAGTGCCACCATTTCCGCATTTTGGAGAAATTTCTCTATTTCCCTTTCGCTGATGGCAGAAGCCTCGCGCTCGAAATTTGCGTCAATAATTGCCACAATCTTTTCGATTTCGTTACGCTCAAACATCACTGTGCGCTCCTAAGCAAATAATCTTTTGTGGTGTCGATCAGTAACTAAATGTGAGTTTAAGAGATAGCCTGTGTTGCATACTTTTGAGAAGCGCAATTTCACCAAGTACTCAATAGTTTATATTGTTCTGAGAGGCTGTACTGGATCCTAGGCATTTCAGATGGTTGTATATTTGATACTAGTGATACCGTCATTGCAACCCTCTGTCTGGTCACTCCTGGCAATGGCACAAGACTGTGCGGTTCTGCACGGCTGTCTACAAAGGCGAAGGGAAGATGATTAGAATAATTCGTCTGATAGTTATATTCGGGTTCCTTTTTTCGTTCGAGCTTGAAGGTAATCCAGCTAGAGCAAAGCAAACAAATCCAGAATCTTCCCGAGTATCGTTCTTACATGAGTGGGACTTGACGGGCCGCGGTGTTGAGAAATTGAGAGTTGAGATTCTTCGACTTCCACGTGCAAAGGGTGAAGTACTACCTCCATATAGAGTGAGAATTTTGAATGGCGCAAAGTTGTTGTATTCGAAGGTAGAATTAGGCGCCGAGCCAGTGCACATAGTGAACATCGAGAATAACAAGGTTATGATCGTTTGGCGTGCGGCCTCGCCTTATTTGTTTCTGCGCGTATTCGGTTATCGCAATGGTAAGATTTTGCCACTGCTTAAAACCGGATCAAGAGCCTTTCCTGAAATAGTCTATCCAGCTGAAAGCCTCGAGAATTCAACCCAGAATCTGGACGCCCGAATAATAACTCTTGAACAAGCCGATTCTTTCGAAGGGAAATACGTGCCAACCGATGCTGTTGTTTATAAGTTTGACAGGAAGAAATTTGCCTACAGCCCCGGTGAGGCAGTCGAATGGAATAAACGGCTTTTGGTAAAGTGATTATTTGTCATATGCTCAGGCTAACGCAAATGAAGAGGAATGGCCATGTTTAAAGTCTCCTCCAATGACACTATTGCCATTTTGTCGCTGATTCTGGTCACTGTCGTTACTGTATTTCTGACAAGCGGCTGCCAGCTGAACTCTAAAGGGGAACGGCACGTATTTAATATTCAGCTTCCTGACGATTCAGGCTCAGTTGAAGTGCTAGTAACAAATATGCACGAGTTTTTAGCCGAATATGATTATCATGTCGTTATAAAACCCACTTCAGGGGAGTCATTCGAATGCGATCTTTTCCCTCAAACTGGTGGACTACTCGACCTGGCGCTTGAGTGGTTTTCGAAATCCGGTCAATGCGGACCGTTTGTGAAATTCGATCATTTCATAGGACAAGAGCCTCAATCCGAGCTGATAGATTTGGGACGAAGAGAAACTGTTTCTAGCTCACAGCCAAGTTCCAATTACCAAAGTGCTGTTGAGAAAGCTTGCCTGGGAAGGCGAGTGTTTCTAGGCAGAATAGATAAACGCCTAGAGTTTCACGCAAGGTAGATTAGGCACAAATCTAGCTCCAGTAAGCATTTAAAGAAGGTCGACTATGAATGACGATGATTTTTTCGAGCTAGTAGATCGAATTAGCGAATTCAACCTATCGCAAATTCACACGATTGAAGAGTGGAATTCTTTCTTCGCTGATGGGATAGCGCTTTTAGAGCACCCGGATGAGCAATTGAAGAGGTATTCGGTAGAGCGCATGAGCACTGGTATTTGGTCTGAGCCAGATCAGCGATACAATCAGCCTGACTTTCAACCACTGGCTAATAGCAAACGAATTGTCCCGATTCTTAATGCGCTTGTTAAGCAGGATCCAAGTAAGCAATTTATCCTGCGGTTCACTGCATGGGGATTATTTTCGGTGGACCAAAAGGAAGTGATCTCTAGTTGGCTGACTACCGCCGAGGCAGATGGAAGCTTAACTAAGGATACTGTGGCAATTGCACGGATTCAGGCGAGGTTGCACCCGTCGAGCGATTGGAAACTAGCTAAACCCTTTCTTGAGCCGCTTTTCGATCACCCGAATGATTTACTAAGAGCCGCTGCTGCTGCTGCTATGGGTGAGATGTTCGTCGATGGTGCTGAGAACATGCCGGTACTCAGCGAGGTTATGGAACAAGTGAAAAACTGGGAGATTGTTCGTCCTGGTTTTGCCGGTCCATTTCTTGGTCAGTTGTTAATGGCTGATGGAGATGATGGCGAGATTGAGAACAGTGGTGTCAAGCTTGCGGACTGGATTTTGGAGATTATCGAAGGGCGACAATCAGTTGAGCCCTGTGTGCCTTTCTATAACAGTATTAATTTTCATGCTCTCGAAATACTATGCGGCAATCCAATTGCTATCGGTAAATTAATTGACTTGGGCGAGGAGATGGTCGCTGCAGAATCAGCCACCGAGGTGTCTCGGCCAATTGCTGGTATGCAAAAGTTGCTTGAGAAGCTGGCAAACTCCCCCGACGATTTTATTGCACGCATTTGCTCATGGCACCTCGCTTATAACTATCGCTGTTTGCATGCAGAAGGGCTCAGTCGTGGGTATGTTCGACATGAAGAGCGTAATGATGTTGAGATTTTTCTAGTCTTCAATCCCGAAGAGGATGGCCAGAGTCCTTATGCCGCTACGATTTATCCACGAGACTCTTTCCTGTCTGATGAAGCTGCTTGGCACTGGAGTGACAAACTGATTCCGCCGACTCAAAGACCGCCCATTGAAATTGACGAGCCGCCCCCTGGAATTGCTGAGGAAAATCCTGAATCTATTACGTTTAAATATGGCGACTATATAATTGAAATGTTCGGCGACTGTGAAACGAAGCAATGGGACCGAGTATGGATCAAGTGGCCACTTCAAAGTAGTGAGTGGTAGTAATCTCGCTGCAGCGCTTGGGTCTAAGCTTCTAGGTCGGAATCAGATTCTTCGTGTGGCTTTAGTAATCCCACGTCGTTTCCTCCTTCTGGAAGTTTGGGTTTCTGCGGAACAGCAGCGGCATGTCCATCGGGTGCATCGTCATCGTTGATCAGTTCATATCCCATGTCTATTGCTAAACAGCGTGCAGTTTCCATCTCAACTATCATGCTGGCTGTGCGCGCTACCCCCTTCTCGAACAGAGCCTTTATAACAACGGTCGCAGGAACTTCAAGGAGAGTCGCTAGTCCTTCGGCTGTTAACTGGTTCGCTATTCTTACTCGTTTCTTTGGTGGCATATGGCTAAACTCTATCATCATTCATTCTTGAGCTCACGATGCTTTCTAAGAACTGGTGGGAGATGGATTTACAATCCAGGCGAGCGCTAAGTTCGCCCAAGGATAGTTTCCGTTGTATTATCGATTGATTCAATTACCGGAGTTGGCCGTGAACCTACCGTTTGATTTCCCAGAGGATGCTTCAGAACTTTTCGATTTAGCCATGAAGCAACTTAAACTTGGTGATATTGATGGTGCAGCAAACGTACTCTTCCGTTCCCTCCAAATCGAAGAACGGCACGCTACTTTCTTCGAGCTGGCCAAGTTGAAATTTCAGAAGCTCGATTATCCTGCAGCTCATTATGATGTCACTCGCTCTATTGAAATGTCTAGAGCGTTGAATCTAGATCCATGTGTATCGGAACCGTATTTTAAGCTTTTGGCTGAAATTCAACCCCTTCTCGATGCCAAAGTTGAAATGGATGCAGCTGTAGAGAGACTGGCTAAAGAAGGCGATTTGCATGGTCTCTTTCAGATTTTCAATCTCGCTAAATTTGAATCTGCCATGATGAAAATTGCTCGTCCATCCTTGCGAATGATCCTAAAAGATGACCCTGGTGATAAGGCGGCTTCCAAGATTGGTGGCTGGCCTATATTGCCTGATGATGCCAGCTGGCCCGCCAATGCTGCCGGAGTACCTTTGGCGTTTCTTTGTAGAATTGACCTTAGTTCACTTGCCGGCACACGTTTCTCGGAACTGACTAATCAACTTTCAGGCTTTCTCTCCTTCTTTTATGATGCTGTAGAGCAACCTGTTGCGGGGGGTCATAAAGATCGCTCTGGGTGGAAAGTTTTGTTCACTCCCCCTGGGGTGCGATTGTGTTATCCAGAAGAACCGGAAGAACTAGACGACGACTGCGTCTTTAAGCCTTATTCTGTGACCTTTGAGGAAGAATTGACGTTTCCCCAAGACGATTGTAACCCGAAGCCTGAAATGACAATAGAGGAAGCGTCTCGATTCTATTCGCTTTGTTGCGCGTGGTATGGTCGACATTCTTTTGAGAATCATCGGCTATTTGGATGTCCCCAGTTGTCGCAAGATGGATGGGAGTTAGAATGTCAGCTAGCTGCCGAGGGCATAAGTCATAAGGAGTTTGCGGAATTCGATCCGCAAGTTGCTGAAAAGTTCACTGAAGGGTTAAATGACTGGATACTGCTTCTTCAGCTCGATTCATTTTACGATGCTGCAATCTGGTGGCAAAATGGAGCGAAGCTGTGTTTCTGTATTCGTAGAGATGATCTAGCTGCTGGTGATTTCGACAAAATCTGGCCTGTAGTGTACTAGGATCAGCAAAATTTTCCGCTATTCAAAGGATTTGCCAACGCATTTAAGGCAAATAGAATTTCTGCCAATATGCCTTGAGCAGCAGGCTGAGTCGCTGAATGCTTTACCAGTGCCTAGAGCCATTACTGGCGCGAGATCGTCTATAGTGGCTGTAGGATTAATGCTGTCTAGGCAAGAATAGACGGGGACGGAAATGCGTGAGAATGCGAAGTAAGTTTGTACGACTAATTCCAACTCTTATTTTATTTGCTTCGGCTGCGCTCATATTGCGTGTAGCACAGGGCATGCTAAGCCATGGAAGACCAACAAATTATACTATTGCTGTCCATGGAGACCCGCCGCACTTTTCGCTACAGAATCCTAACAACAAGCCACTTGAAGTCGCCAGCTTTACCGTTGTCTATAGAAATTTCAAAGCAAACCGGCATGAGGAGCTGTGGACTCTTGTGCCTAAGGTACCAGAGCTGAAGGCGCTTGCAATTGATAAGATTACGTACGGTGAGGTACCGCCGGGATGGGCTGAGAAGGCGCCCGCAAAGCCAATAGACATGAATAGACCGAACCAGCTAGTAGTGACTACGAAAACTAATCGGTTTTACATAGATATTCAAGCGGGGGATAACTGGAAGACCAATGGAATGGTAACTCAGGACTAAATTGGAAATTGACTTCAGATCCGTTAAGGCTAGTTTTCCTATTTGTTTCGTATGACCCAAAGCTGTTGTAGATTGAATGTCTCTTCACTGCCAACATTTGAATGAAGTATAAGAACTCTATTTTGTAGTTGTCTCGCGATAATTTTGAGCTAGAATTCTTGCTGGAATCTGACCCGTCGATATGACCATCAGCCGGAAGTTTGAGAGTGAATCTGGGGAGGACGAACATGGCATTTGTCAAAGGTATGTGCTACGACTCTGATCTGTATGCCAACGCCTACGAACTTTCTCAAGACAAGCTGATTGCCGCGGCCGAAAAAAATGACATGTATGCCATGACTGTTCTCGCAATAAAGCTGAGAGAGGAAGAGGCTGGCTATCCCTATGAACCTGCCAGAGCACTGGCGCTATTGCAGAATGCTGCTGGAATGAATTTTGCACCGGCGCAAATTATTCTTGCTGAGTCTTATCGCGATGGAGTTGGCATTCCTCAAAACGAGGCACTTGCAGTCAAGTGGTTTCAGAAGGCCATCGAGAGAGGGGCAATTTCTGCTTATATGCAGCTTGGATTAATTTACTTGCGCAGTCCAAAGACAGAGGCAGCAGCAGTAGATTTGCTTTTGCACGCCGCGGAAAATGACGACACAAATGCGATGTATTTTATGGCCAATCTTTATCGTGAAGGTAGAGTCGTTGAGCATGATCCATACGAAGGCTTCAAGTGGATGCAGAAGGCGGCTGGTCAAAACGACGATCTGGCGCAAGTCACGATGGCATACATGCTGATGGTTGGCGAGGGATGCAATCAGGATGAATACACCGCAGTGCCAATCATGAAGAAATGGGCAGAGGCTGATCATCCAGAAGCCCTCTATTCTATGGCACAAATGTATTTGAAAGGAATTGGCGTAGAGCAAGATTTTGATAAGGGACAAGAGTGTCTGGAACTCTCAGCTGAACTTGGTCATGAGAAAGCAATCGTCATGCTAGCCGAATATTCAGCTGATTCTTAGCTTCGCGTCAATATGTCGAATGATCACCAATTTTTCAGTATGCGCGTTACTTCGTCGTGGATGGTCTCGTTTTTGCTGTTCTTGTATGACTCAATTATCGATTTGGCCTTGGCCCCTTTGATTTGTCCAAAAGCAATCAGGTACGAAAGCGCATTGAGGTCGTTTGGCGGTTCTGCGCGAAGCGCTGCTTCAATCAGATCAACAGAGCTTTGATCTCTTAGGTTTCCGAGCCCAGTAACAGCGAATCGTTTTATGAAAGCGTCTTTTTTGCTCTGAAGAATTGATTGAAACAATTGCTGATCTTTTTTTCTGGGAAACTCAGATAAGTATTCCAGTGATGATCTGTACCAATCTGTAGATTTATTTTTATCGCTATATAGCAGGCTTTCGTAGACATCCTGAAGTCCGTCAATCTTATTTTGAATAATGAGATTAGTGAGTGCGACAGTCCGTGCTTTCGGATTTCTAATTAGGAGCGGAAGTTGCTTCTGTAGCTGAGCCGATGTATTTCCTTCGAGGCTACTAGCTGCCCAATATCTTACGCTCGAGTCTGGATCTGTGAGCAGCTGAATTTGAAGGTTGATGCTGTCAGCGTCTTGCCTGCCTTCCATGGCTCTCACGAGCTCTTCTCGAATATTACTATTATGCGTTTTGCTAATCGTATCTTTAACTAGTTTTAGCATGGGGTCAGATGTGAGGAGCGGTTGGTCACTGACGAAGAAATTGTAATCACTTTCTGTTTGGTGATCGCGTACTAAGGTTAGCCACTTGCGAACAGAGTCGCTGCTGGTAGAGTTGAGGTAAGCATTCAGAACATCTTTAGGAATTTTTCCTTTTGCTGGAATGAGTGAAGACAAATATTGCTGATCAGTAAGAGTGGGGCTATTTGCCAATGCCGCCAATGATATGTCTCTGATCTCATTATCTTTTAGCAGTGGAACTAGGATACTTTTCAGGTTGCCTACACTGAGTTTCTTGAGTGTGTAGATAGCGTAGCCTCTAATTTTGGGATCCCAAGTTTTCACCGCTTCCTTTACGACTCTCTCCGTCTCGGGGGTGAGGTCCGTTACTGATAAGCTTTGAACTGCGAGAATCTTGGCCCTTGGATTCTTCGAAGTAATTTTTTCATAAGCGGTTTGTCGCAGTGCGGCTTTGTCTAGTGCCATATAGAATGGCATCATGTGGGCGTCCTCAAAGTCTTCATTAGCAATGAGGAAATCAAATAGAGCTGCTGTGTGGCTGTCGCGAAGGTAGAGTAGTGCTAGCCCGGACCACCGTTTTTCATCTTTAGATGATTCATTGTTGGTTGCTTTTAACAGTGCAGCATTTTGTGAGCTGTCACCCGCTGAGGCAAGAGTGATATACGCAAGAATTCTGTGGCATGGGTTTTTCGATTGTATTAAAGCGGCAATGGTTTGTTGATAGAACGGTTCTTTTTGAATTTTTGCGAGTGCAAAATACGATGTTTTCCGGCCTTCTATCTCATTTTCTAGTTGGGTTGTATCTAGACCTGTCATCACTAGGCCCGAATAGTCGCGAAGAACTCGATTAAGATCTTGTTCTGCGAATTGTGAGGTGGGAGCTTTTTTGAATTCTTCGACGAAGCCTTGATAGGTCTGGCTTAACGGATTTTTCGATTCCCTACCGCTTACTTGCACTTGCCGATGGTCCTCTTTTCCGGCGGCGCAGAGTGGAGTGCAAACAAGCAGAAATATAATTAGAAGTATAATTTTATAAAGACCCATCAAACTATTGGTAATTGGTCCTTGAATTGGTTTTCGGTAGTTATGCACTTAACATACCCCTTGTCGAAGATTTCTGTCCCGCAACAAACAAGTTGGTAACTGAGTTCATGAGCAAATGTAATCTTAACCATGCGCAGCGGGAGTCTCTTTTTGCCGATTTTGCAAAAGGTGCAAAGGGAGAGTTTGCTGTCACGTCCGGTCTTACCGAGAGAGCTGTAGACCAAAGAAAGTCTGTATTGATTGACTGGCTCTGTTCAACATTTGGGGAGAAGGACAAAGATACGATCAGCCAAGAGAAGCAGTTGTTTGACCGACTTTACAAAGATCTTTTTGTGCGCTTCAGTACGGACGGCTGGGATATTCAGTTTCATATCGGTAGTTCTCGGGGACAAAATGCTGATGACGATACGATTTCGGTAAGCTGTCCAATTATTCTTGCTCAGTCATTTCTGTTTCATGCAAGAAAGCGAGCCGTCTGCCGTTCTAACGCTGAGATTATAAAGGCCTGGGCTGTGCCGAAATATCTGCAAATTTTTCTTCCTAAAGGTTATTGCGATGATTTGAAGGCATCTCAGCAGACGATTTATCGTCTTCGAATATTGAACAATGTTTCGAATAGAGTTTTTGTTGCCAGTTGCAGCGATAAGACCTTAGGCGAGAAGTTTATTAATGACGTCTTGATCGAAACCGGCCTTAGTGCGATGACCAATATGAACCGGTTAGACATCGGTTATAGAAATTTTCTAACTGGCCTCGAGGGCCCGCTATGGAACCTCACGCTTACTGTTCATGATCAGTCTACAAAACCATTAGAAAATGCACTTGAGTTTGCAGTCGCAAATCTTCAGCAGCTCGAAAAATTAGGGATTATCCGCCGCAACACTTGTTGATGTAGGATCAAAGACTTAAGGAGAAACTGAGTTGCCCGAAGCCCTTGACTCGATCACTTATGGCTCTGTATTCGAAGTTGATGAACGGCATCAGCCTGTGAAATTTGCGCGAACTTGTCAGCTTACAGAAGGGGCCGCCCTGAATAGGGACAAGTCACTTGGATTGTTCCTCAGCAAATCCTCCACCAGCGATCTGGGATGGGTTTCGGAACTAGTTGGATTTCCTGTCAAAATTGTCATTGGTCGGATGACTCCTGATTTAATTGATGCCTTGAGCGATCTGAGAAGTCTCGAGGCAATTTGGTTCTATGAAACTAATGTTTCAGAAGAATTAGTAAATTCAATTGAGCGTAATAAATCAGTTCGCGCTATCGGATTTGAAAAGTGTTCGATCGAAGACGAAGCACTTGTCCGGCTAGGCGCACTAGAGCAAATCACCGAGCTGTTCGTAAATCAGCTATGTTTCGATGGGGTAAGCTTGGGTGAATGCGATTTTGAAGTAACGCGAGATTGTCCAGCCAATCTAAATTTAGCACTGTTAAAGCCAGTCACTGCCCTAAACTCTTTCAACATTCATTTGACTACTACGGAAGGCTTAGACTCTTTTGCCACTGATGTGTCTGGTAAGCTGTTTCGGCTGTCAATGTCATTTTTGGAGTGTAAATCTGAATCTCTAACGGCTATGTTATCACCCAACTTGAAGCACTTGGATCTAACGGGTTGCCGAGGAACTGAGGTTACTTCACTTGCGGCCTTGCACAAATGCACAAAACTTCAATCGCTGCTGCTAAGAGATTCACAGATTTTCTCTAGCTTTCAGGAATTTCAAGAAGAGCTGCCTCATCTTTCGGAATTGAATCTGGGTGGCTTGAATCTTGTAGCTGACGACGTGCGTTGGATTTGGGCCAGCAGAAAGATGACGAAACTAGATCTATCCCGAAATAATTTTGACGAGGAGATCTATCACAAGTTAAGCGATTTCGAGGAGCTCAGAGATCTTAAACTTGACGGTTTGAAATTGAAGAATATTCCAGCAAACTTGAACGCCACTAGTTTAAAGCATTTGTCGGTGAGTCAAAATCCGCTTGGAGGAGCTGACCTTGAAGTGCTTCAAAGGTATTGTGGTCTCCATTCACTAGACCTTTCTTCTTGTAGGCTTGAATCGCTACCACCACTTCAACAATTTGAAGAGCTTGTTGAGTTGCATTTGGATGCTTCTGATTTCTCAGCTGTAGATTTTAAATTGGTTAGCACTCTTACTCAATTGCGGCAGCTTAGCTTAGGTCGTTGCAATGTCGATGTTGAAGCTTTAAAATCACTATCTCGATTGGCTAATCTCTACGCACTTAGCTTAGATTGCAATGAATTAGATTGTGATGCCATGTTCCATTTGGCGAACCTTGAGTATCTTGAAGAGCTAGATTTGAGTGCCAATCACGCCCTGTCAGGTAAAGCCCTCAGATTTCTACCCCAGTCTATTCGAACCTTGAATCTAGAATCTACCGGCATACAAGATGATGACCTAATACATTTGTTTCGCTTCCAAGGGCTGGATTTTCTCGATTTGAGTGACACCGCAATCACGGACAAGGGGCTTGAGGCATTAAGCGCTCATCCAACATTGAGGCAACTGAAAATTGATGCATGTAAGATTTCCAATAAGGCGCGGTCTATACTTAGCGAGTCGCGATCGCTCCAATCTGTAAGCGCTCACCAGACAGCTATTGATGCATCTTGAGCGTGCACAGCCAGTTAGAGAATAACCAGTTGAAGAAGGCAATGAATTGAGATTTTTGCAAGCAACTACATGTCTGAAGTTTTGGATTAGCATATGCTCCTTCGTTGCTATGGGGACCTTTTATCTTAGACAAGATGCCAACTGTCAGGTCTCGGTGCCACGGCACCAGTTTAAACCGGGCTCTGTTGATGTTGTTTGCAATAAGAGGCAAATCGAACAAGGCCAAACAGTGGACCTAGATAATTTGACCTTTCGAGCTGTATCAGCTGCTACATGCCCAACCTCTCCTGTTAAGTCAATTGCTGTGATCGAAAGTCGGAAGGCGCAGAAAACATTTTTGCCTGGCCACATTTTTACTAATTCTGATTTTGGACTTCCCGAGCGAACATGGCCAGCTGGTCCATCTCTTGTTGTATGCGCCGTGCAGGATATTCCGATAAGTACTGTCGTCAAACATTCTGACGTCGTTCAACAAAGGTGGAACGGTCGCTCATTTCCTCAGGGCGCGGTGTCTGACCCTAACATTGTCATAGGTCGTGCGACAAAATTTGGCATACAGAAAGGCCAAGTTATCTTACTTTATGAAGTTGGTCTAGGAGTGATTGATGCGGCTCCTGGCACCAGTATGATTGGCACTTCGAAATTCGATTCTGCTGCAAAGGCCGCTTATCTAGCTGTATTACAGAAGAGCCTGAGGCATTACTGGTTTCCACCGATGGGCAGTGAATTGAAGAGAATAGTGGTTTCATTCAAGGTACACCGTGACGGGAGGATGACTAACTTGAAATTGGTCTCTTCATCCGGTTTGCCAATTGCCGATCAAGCCGCTATAAGAGCAGTTCAATTTGCTGCTCCCTTTCAACCTCTTCCTGCGGGAGCACAAAATGTCGCTGATATCGAATTCAATTTTGACTCCAGTTTGTTTAGTGGCGTCAATAGGGCGTTTTTTCGCTAGCTCTTCTGACTCATAGATAGGCGCATTTTTCATCCCAAAGCTGCCTTTCCAACCTATAATGGATCTGGGTACTCCCTCCGGCAAGTTGGGTGGACAGCATGAATCTTAAGGAGCAATGCGCCGAGGTGGGGGTTTTACTATCTCGCCGTGCAATTCTCAAGGTGATAGCGGGTGCCCCGCTTGTGGCTACTTTTGGCTTGACTTTATCGCCTTTGATGCGGTATCTGAAACCAACAATGAAGCCGGGCAATTTCTTTCAATCAGCCGATCTGCCGAAAGCTGAGCAGACTGTTAAATTCGGGCGAAGAGATTTCCAGCAAAGCTGGACCTGCATTCCTTTTATGCTGCCAATTAGGTATGAGGTGTTCAACCCCGAAGGGCATGAAATCAGGAAAACTCCTGGTTTCATATTAGCTACAGAAAAAAATGAGATTATCGCCTACAGTCGCCTTTGCACAAATCCACACCATGAACACGGTGAGCGCCAGCCGCTAAATTTCTTGATGAACACCGCTGAGATTGACTGCATCACTCAATCTGTAAATCCAGTGTTGTATTGTCCTTGCGCTTGCTGTTTAAGCACGTACGATTTAAAAGACAACGGACGAGTGATAGGTGGAGCTGCGAAAACCCCGCTGCGCCGAATGAACGTTCTCGTAGAAGGTGACATTTATATAGTTACTGGTTTGGATCAAGCCGAGATTGTTTGAGGTCGTTGTGGGCTGCGGGCTGCTTCTGATAGGAAGACTTATATATGCTAAATAGAAGTCAGCAAATGGCGTTGGCTCTAGCTGTCTGCATATATGTGAATTTGAGTTTCATCGTATTCCGGGCAGAAGCGAAAGGCCCACAACCACATGCTGGGTTTGTACAAACATCCTATTGGAAAAATAAACCAGGTAAACCACGTAAACCTTTCATGCTTCTGTGCAATCTGAACACCGACGTCAATTCCGACTTTCCT
>Ga0172379_10007619_pt1 | contig 13980 bp, 12 predicted proteins | sample GrowelOW334metaG_FD_119756 | JGI IMG/M metagenome (GOLD analysis project Ga0172379, IMG submission 119756) | Groundwater microbial communities from an aquifer near a municipal landfill in Southern Ontario, Canada - Groundwater well OW334 metaG | ecosystem: Environmental > Aquatic > Deep... | reverse complement strand
CCGATATTGACCACGCTGGTCGCCATGCCTGATAGCGCATGCGGGTTGACCTCCTTGGCGCAAGACCAACTCAGGGTGAAGCTCGGCGCGCACAGCCCCATCACGAAGAATAAAAGATACCCCGTCATGCCGCTCATCGCCACGCCAAACAGCAGGGGCAGCCAGCACAGGCAATACGCCAGCGCACCGGCGATCATGACAGGCTTGCGCCGCCCGATCCGGTCAGACAACATGCCGATAAAAAACGCGCCGATCGCAAATCCTGCCAGCAGCACGGTCGTATGATTGGCCGCCTGCGAGCGATCCATGCCATACACATCGCGCAAAAAGGGGATCGCCCACAAACCGGCAAAAGCGAACAGCGAACCTGCCAGCCCCATATTCACCCAAAGCCCAGGCCAGGTCGCACGATTTTTCAGCACCACCAGCAGTCCGTCATACCAGTGCCCGGTATGAGCCTCATGTGCCGCACGCCCGTCAAGCTCCCGCATACTGGGCAAGCCGGCACGCCCCGGATGATCGTGTACCAGATACCAGTCCAGCAACGCCAAAACCAGCGACACCACCCCGACAACGACAAACGCACTGCGCCATGAGATGAAATTCAAGGCCCAGGCTAAGGGAGCGGCCGCAAGCAATGAGCCTACATTGCCCAGCAAGATGGTCAGCCCTGTCATCGTCGCGAAATGCCGGTCGTGAAACCAGGCCGCATTGAGTTTTAGCAGAGAGATAAAGGTAACTGACACGCCCAATCCCACCAGCAGCCGACCAACCGAGGCCGCAGCCAGCGTATCCGCCATGCCGAACAGCAGCGAACCCGCTCCCGCAATCAATCCGCCCGCGGCCACCACCTTACGCGGCCCCAGCGTATCGACCAGTATCCCAGTGGGAATCTGCATGACCATGTAAACATAAAAATAGGTCGCCGCCAGCCCGCCTAACTCCGCGCCACTCGCATGAAAAGTTTGCTGCAAATCGGTCGATATCGCGGCCGGTGCAAAACGATGAAAAAAGGACAACACGTAGGCTAGGCCAACGATGATAAAAGCCGTCCAGCGCAGCCGGACCAGCTGACCTGCTTGATGATGAGTGAGCATAAATTCTATATTTCGCTTAAGCGAAATATCCCTATGATTTACAAGTAAAAATTTTCGGAAATTTCATAAAAAATCGACAACAAAAAACGGCAATCGTCTCATTCTGTCAACCAAGCCCATTTTGCCGCGTTAATGGCAGCATGGCTAACACTGGCCGAAATATCGAAGGTGACTAAAATGGGCAAGCTGGACACGGATTCGTTTGAACAATTTCTGGAATCAATTAAACAAGCGGGTGTCGTCATTTTTAACGAGCACGACTTGCGCGAACGCATGGCTGAGGCGCATAACTGGCGCTTTGCTTTTACCACCATGCTGGCCAATGGTCATCGTGCGGGCATCTTTTTTGAGGACAAAGGCCACAGAATAGATGAAAAGAAGATACACCGCGCGTTTAGCAAATTTAAACTCCCTAAAAGCTCCGAAGCTATTTTAGCGACCACGCTGAACTCGGTTCACTGATCAACGGCTGCGGCGCTCATCGACCCGTGGACAGCGCCTGCAACAAAGCCTTAAGCAGGGTGTAGCAGTGTCCGACCGACTCAATTTGGACGCGTTCGCCGGGCGCATGCGCACCCTGTATATCGGGCCCGAATGAAATCATGTCCACATCAGGATGGCTCGATGCGAGCAGACCGCATTCGAGACCGGCGTGTATCACCTGCAAACCGGCGACTTCACCAAACTGCGCCGTGTAGACCTGCTGACACAAAGCTAACAACGGCGACGCCGGATTAGGCGTCCAACCGGGATAGGCACCGTCCTTAAAGGCTTTCATACCTTGAGCCGCCGCGTAAACGGCGAGTTTATCCGCCAGCGCACCGGCGCTTTCATCGCGCAGCGAACGAACCTTAAAGGTAGCTTTAAATTCACCGGCATCAAGGGTCGCAACCCCCAGATTGCTCGAGGTGTCGGTGACGCCTGGAAAATCCTGGCTGACGCAAGATACCCCGTTGGCAACCGTGTCGAGAAAGGCCAGCACGCGCAGCTGATCAGCTTGCAAAAGAGCGGCATCCGGACTCGTCTCGAAATGCCGGCACGAAAAGGCAACATTCGGATCGATCGTTGCAAAACGCGTGCGCCACGCCTGATGGCGATGCTGCACCCACTCGTCGATATTCACGGCGATCGCAGCGGGCAGGGCACATTCGGCAAACGCCTCACGCGGAATCGCATTGCGCGCCGAACCGCCCTGCAGGCGTATCAGCCTGACATCGGTATGCGCCGACAGATCGCGCAGCGCCTCTGCCAGCAATTTAATCGCATTGCCGCGCCCCAGATGAATATCAATACCGGAATGCCCGCCGCGCAAACCGGACACCTCAAAGCGCAACAGCACGTAATCAGACGGCAGCGCGTCAAAATCGCACACGCTGCGCACTTCGACATCCACGCCGCCCGCACACCCAAGATAAAAATGCCCCCACTCCTCGGTATCCAGATTGATCAGGGTGCGTCCCTGCAAGGTGCCGGGCGCCAAACCCCGCGCGCCATCCATGCCCGACTCTTCGTTCACCGTCAGCAGCACTTCGATCGCAGGATGCTTCAAATCAGGCTCATCTAATGCGGCCAGCGCGAGCGCAACACCGATCCCGTTGTCTGCACCCAATGTGGTGTTCGGCGCAATCACCCAGCCGTCGCGCACCTCAACGGGAATCGGATCGCGCAAAAAGTCGTGCTGCGTGCCCGCATTGGCCTGACACACCATGTCCAGATGCGCTTGCAGTATCACGCCGGGACGGTCTTCACAGCCCGATGTGGCCGGCTTTTTCAAGATCAGATTGCCCGCGCCATCAACCACAGCGGCAATGCCCCGCCCGGCAGCCCATGCGATCAGATGGGCAATAAGGGCTGCTTCATGTTTGGAGGCACGGGGAATTTCGCACAGGCTGGCAAAGTGCGCCCAGACGACTTGCGGTTCAAGAGTTTTCAAATTCGTTAGCATCGCGCATCCTGTTTCATCCAAGCCAGCACACCCTCTCCCGCCCGCTGCCCGCTGGCAAAACAAGCGGTCAACAGATACCCGCCGGTAGGGGCTTCCCAATCGAGCATTTCACCGGCGCAAAAGACGCCCGGCAATGCACGTACCATCAATCGCTCATCGAGCGCCTCAAAAGTCACGCCGCCAGCCGAGCTGATCGCCTCATCCAGAGGGCGTGTTGCGAGCAGCGTAAGCGGCAATGATTTAATTGCTGCGGCCAATTTCTCAGGCTGATCGAAATCTTCAGGCGGCAACTGTTCGCGCAGCAAGCCGACCTTCACGCCCTTGAGATTCGCGCGACTCTGCAAATGACTGGACATCGAACGCGAACCGCGCGGATGATCGATCTCACCGACCAGACGCGAGAGCGATTTGGCCGGCAAGAGATCGATATGAACGATGGCGCGGCCCGTCGCCAAAATCTGCTCGCGCAGCGGAGCGGACAAGGCGTAGATCAGCCCGCCCTCGATCCCGTGCTCCGTCACCATCAGATCACCCTGTTTGGTATGCAAGAGGCCCTTACTGTCCGTAAAACTCACCGTCACCGATTTGAGCGGCTCACCGGCGAATTTTCCGACAAAATAGGCACTCCAGTTCACCTCGAACCCGCAATTGGCGGGTTTGAGCGGCGCGACAGCAACGCCCCGCGAGGTCAGATGCTGCACCCATGCACCGTCGGAGCCCAGTCGCGCCCAGCTGCCGCCGCCCAGCGCCAGCACCACGGCATCGCTCTGCGCCAGAACGGTGCCATCAGGCGTATCAAAACAAAGGTCGCCCCCCTCCCATCCACACCAGCGATGCTTCATATGAAATTTCACGCCCGCTTCGCGCAACCGGTGCAGCCAGGCGCGCAGCAAGGGGGCTGCCTTCATGTCATCAGGAAACACGCGCCCTGAACTGCCGATGAAGGTATTGATGCCCAGTCCCTGCACCCAGGCACGCAGTGCGTCCGGCCCGAACTCATCGAGCATAGGCGCGATGTTGCCGCTACGCTCTCCATAGCGGGTCACGAAGGTCGCCAGCGGTTCGGAATGCGTGATATTCATACCGCCCTTGCCCGCCATCAAAAACTTGCGCCCGACAGTGGGCATCGCGTCATACACATCGACCCGCACGCCCTCCCGACTCAACACTTCGGCGGCCATCAGCCCGGCAGGCCCGCCGCCAATGACGGCAACGGTTTTATTTGTCATGATTTAATTCTCACAGGGTCGCCCGTTTCTGTCGCATCACATAAGACGCATTGCGGTGCCGCAGCACGAAATCTGTTCATCAATCTCAGCGCCTGATCTGACAATCGGCGAACACGAATCCATCGCGCGTCACCACTTCGCCCGTCTCAACATCGAGTGCTCTGGTGAACATCGGGCCGTCGAACACAAAGCTGTGAAACTCGCCGTTTTCACCGCAAGGATCAATACCGGACGGGAAGCTGTCCAGCAATTCCGGCGTCAATTCGCATCCGGCGAACGCTGCAGGCAATACTCTGGGATCGACGCAGGTCAGGCAGGCGCGCAGCCCGCCGGCCAGCATCTCTTCCAGCAACGCGCGCGTAGGCTTTCCCCACAACGGAAAAATCGCCGCTATCCCGCTGCCCTGCATGCGCTGCTCGCGGTAATTTCGCACGTCCTGCAGATACAAATCCCCGAATGCCATGCATTGCACATCCGCCGCCTTGGCGCGCGCCATGAAGGCCGTCATCACCTCAGCATATTGCTCATCTGAACACGGATAGGGAATTTCAATCAGATGCAGCGGCAAACCGACCGCCAGTGCCTGCTCACGCAGCAACTCGACACGCACCGCATGCATGGCGACGCGTTCGAAGGTCGCGTTAACGGTGGTAAAGAGCCCCGCCACCTGGTACTCATCGGACTGTCGCAACACATGCAGCGCCCAGGCGCTGTCCTTACCGCTGCTCCAGCTGAGCCAGGTCTTCTTAGCCATCCACATCACCGAACAAGGCGTCGAGCGGATTTTGAGACGCGTGCGCTTTTCCGGAAACGCGTCTGGCGGCAAATTCTTCTTCGATATTGTCGCGGTAAAAACTCCACGCCGCGCCCGATGAACTGAAGCGACGCCAAAGATCCTCGCTCACCGCGCTGTACTGCAAGCAACTTCCGTCATCGAGCTGCACTTGCAACAGACGTGCAAGGGCATCGTAGCCTATGCCTCGCAGCCTGCCTGAGTTGATTTTCTTCATTTCCATGGTGGCGTCCTGAAACCGTTTCGAATATTTAAGTAACCGCTCGACGCTGCCGTCAGTGCGCCAGCCGGTTGAGCAAAACGACCTGCAAATCCCGGCGACTGTCGAGTACTGCCATCACCAGCACGCGCTGACTTTCAATCCGGTAAACGATGCGCCAGGGCACGCTGATGATTTCACGGTATTGCGATATGCCGGTGTCCAGCAGTTCAGGCACGATGCGACCGCGACTGGGCAAGCTGGTAAGCTGAGTGGCCTTAGCCTCCAGTTTATCCAGAATCACCAGCGCATCCTCAACGCTGTCCTGTGCGATGTAGTCGATGATCCCGGTTAAATCCTGACGCGCCGTGTCCGTCCACAACACCTGATGCGTTTCAGCCATTTTGCTGCTCAAGCAAGGAAGCTCGCATCGAACTGAACACCTCAGACTGCGAAGTCAGCTGACTCTTACTCACGTTGGCCTCGCCCTGAACCATCAGCTTGAGCATCAAAAAGGCATCCTGCTGGGTACGGTAGGTTGCGTAATCCTGCACCACCGCACTCGCCGAACCGTTCTGCGTCAGAATGATGTTTGCCCCGCCGCGCGTTTCTTGTAAAAGACGACTAGCCGAGGTTTTAAAGTCGGTCAGACTGATGATTTGCTCCCGCATGACAAGTCACCGAATAAAAATTGAATTCGGGTATTGTAACGAGAGGTGCGGAAAATGCAATGAGTCATCACATCGCCGGGAATTACCGTTCAATGCCAATTGGTTGTAACGCGCGAGCTATTTCCCAATACAGTTACTTATCCAGCGCATCCGGATTTTTCAGCGACTTCTTCTCTTCTGATGCGAGACGGCGCTCTACTTTTTTAACGTCTTCCGAAGCTGGCAAACTTTCAGGGCGTATGCCGCGTTCGAGCAGCGTTTTTCTAACGGCCTCATTGTTGGTAACGTGTTCGCTGGAAATCGCACCTTCGTTCGCTAGCCTATTTTGTCTGGCGTTAAAAATGGTAATTTCTGCGGCGAAGTCTTTGGCCTTGAGGACAATGGTAGGCGCAAAGTCAGCCAACGGGCGATTATCCGGAACTTGCCATTGCAACTTCATCGCCTGGGTAGATTTTCCGAAAAGAGCATGATCGCCTTTACTGCGAATCAAGGCGAAATCCTGATTGCCTCCCGTTTGCTCGTAGATAACTTGAGACAACTCTTTTTCTGTCGCAGTGAGCTTTTTTCGGGCGGAGATTCGTTCTGTTTCCAACAGCCGTTGCTCGATTAACTCTGCGCGACGCGTCTGGATGGCAAAATAAGTTTGTGCAAAGGCGATTTCCTGTTTTCTCGGATCACCATTCTGCGCGATGAGGTAACAGGCATACCTGCTAAGCATCATGTCTTCGACTTCTTTCTCCGCCCCTTTCGGCATTTGGATCGTTTTGTTGACGTCAACAAAATGATCGGAAACCGCGTGCTGCGACATTTCACAGGCGATTTTTGCCTTGGTGATAACAGCGGTGAAATTTCGCCACTCGGCATAGCCCAAAAGATACTGAAGATCGCGGGCGAGCCAAAACTCGACCCCGCCATCGGTCTGTTGTGCGTGAGCTTCAAAGTTATCTGTCAGAGAGTGAATCCGGTCGATTTTCATGGTGTGATCTCCGTGGATGCAAGCATCGCTCAGCGTTCTTCCGTTTGAAAACTATGGTGATGCTGATCAACAAGGTTTCTTGTGGTTATTTTGTGTGTGCTAGGTGTATAAGGCACCCATGCTCAACCTTGCGCAATGCTTTGTTTCTTGAGTGAGCTTGCGCCTTGGCGTCATGCGAAAGCTGGAACCCTTGGAAAGCACTAGCGATTATTTCCACAAATGCATATGGCATTGGAACAAAATCGGCTTCGATTCTTACATCATTCAGCCCACCAAACTGGATATGTGCTTTTGAATGTGATCTGACCTCCCTATCGAAGTCGAATCGAACATGAGAAGTATTGCTTGGATATATGGAACGCTTCTCCATTTCTTCAACAACATTAAGAAAATGATCACTGAGTTCCTGTTCTTCCATGTCCTGCGCAATCTCGGCAGCATTAAAAAGTTCATCTTCAGAAACCTTGATTGAAAGTGGTTTTGGATATAGCGCAGCCCTTGCAGACAAGATACCAGCGTCATCAAAAGCGTAGTAGAACTGTAAAAATGAACTATCACGAAGCAAGAATGAATACTGCCTGTGATCTAATAGCCACTGATATTCAAGTGGATAATACTCATTACTAAATACGCCAGTTCTATAATCTCTCCACGATATTTCTTGCTTGCTTATCACTACCAAATCTGCCTGAATCCAAGCTGACAATGCAGATCTTATATGTTCAATACTCTGCGTTACGTCAGCATGCTTCATTTTTTGGCTTTGGTTAAAGCATCAAGAACCGATGCACTCATGGCTTCGTCACCGAGAATGGTACTTATCATCCTTTGTAATTCATTTAACTCCCTATCGGTCTTACTAAGAAGTTTTCGACTACTTCTTACACTTTCCTCATTTGGGCATATAAAAATAAAACTTGGAAAGTCCCTTCTTATCGCCTTAATTTCAGTGTTAAGCTCGTGAATACCGTCCCCATACCCAGATATATAGCACCAACCTCTTGACCTTGTTACTGCAACAAAAAATGAATTACGCCCCCGCAAGGTAAAGTCATTGGAGACAACTTGCGAGTTAACTACAAACACAATATTGGCTTCATTACCCTTTGCTCTAAAGGGCGTTGTAATTGTCACGCAACCCTCAGGCTTGAATATATCGGCACTTTCTATATACCCAGGAATTACAGAATAAATCTTATTTTGTGCAAGAGCAGCCTGTATGTCCATCATGGATGATTTATTATTGCCCTGAAGAAGATTAATGACGACAATTTCCTCTGGACGAACATTTTCCTCGGCAATGAGCTTTTGTATCTTGTTCGAGAGACCGATTAACTCATCTTCCCAAGTACCGTACTCATCACACTGAATTAGATCAAGTGGCTCACGCTCATATTGGCGAAGCAGTTTCTCAAGTATATTTTTACTATTGCGATCACTGCGTTCGATAGTGATTTTTTCCCCCGCAGTTAAAAAAAGAGAATTAGGTTCAGTTACAGAATAACCAATTGCCTCCCAATCCTTGGGGTTGTAAAACATCCGTGTAACCTTGCCATACAACCCCAATGCAACACCATGTGCTGTCATCAACACAGGACGCGGTGTGCGATAGCAATTTGGCAGAACGAAATCTTTCTGAATACCCCCGATGTACTCGCCCTCCAATGCTTCATTCGGAATATTTGGATTTCCATTTGCATCCTTGCCGAATAGCTCTGCGGGCTCTTTGATTTCCGCATCCTTCAATGACTGAAATTCATCGTAAGCCCAAACGATCCTTTTTTTCCCGTCTACACTCTTAGCAATTTTGTAAATGACTTCAAAGACCTCTTCTGGAAAATCCTGCGCCTCATCAATCAAGATCAAATCGTAAATCGGCTCTATTCGATCCCCAATTTTTTTAAGCAAATCGCCATAAATCAATTTCAGCGCATCCCCTCGACCTTTAACTGCGTTGAAATCAAGAGGCATTAAGCCGTATCTCGTACAAAGATCAGAATAAAGTCCTCGACGAGCCCGACCTCCCCAAGCATGTAACACATGAATTGACTCTTCAAAGTTTGGGGCGCGCTTGGCTTCTGATGAATAATATTTTGTAATGAGCGTTTGAACTTGATTATAAAGACTCTGTGTATTAAAGAGGTACAGTATTTTGAAGGAGTTTAAGCGCTTGTGAGTAATCGCCGCCTTTAACGACAGAACAATTGTCTTCCCTGAACCAGCAAGGCCACGTATGCGTTGTGGACCGTTCGGAAGTTGCATCGAAATAGCACGTTGTGCATCATCTTGCTTAAAGGTTGTTTTGAGAGAAAGGCGGATGAAGTCATCGAATGTTTTAGGCTCTGCATCACCGGAGTAAACCGTTTTAGCCTGATAGATGAATGTCCCTTCTAATAGCGATACAACCTTATCGAGTTCGACTTCTGAGCATGCATCTTCAACAGGCGCGGAAACAAAATCGATATACTCAAGCAAAGTAAGCTTTTCGACCGAGTAGTCGTTAAGACAAGGAAATGCATCTAGACTCTCTTTATCATTTTTACAGAATAAAACAGCGCTTCGAATAGGAATTCGAATATTGCGAGTTTTTCTGTCATAAAGAGAAACGTCATTTTTCAAACGACTAATTATTTCATCCTCATAGATTTGAAGGATCAGGCTGCGAGATTGTATTGTCCGACTATCATCGAGTTGCCAGAATTCGACATCTTCACGAAAAAAAGTTGTTACAAGCTGCTCTTCAAGAACATCGATTGCAACAATTCCATGTTCTCTTGTTACAAGAATGAAAGAAGGGACTTCGTCCTCATCCGCTCTTCCAAGGTTTGTCAGGTGATAAGCCAGATACCCGTGGCATGAAGCCAGTCGCTCTTCAATCTGCTTAGCAATGAGCAAGTGAGTTGGTTTATTTTCAAGCTCCAGTGAACCAGGCCAGAACTGAAAAGTTTTATCCGATTTGTTCATTGCGCACCCTTTTCCCAATTTATGACAACGTCCATATCTTACCGGCTGATCGGCTTGTAGCGAATACGTTTCGGTTTCGCGCCTTCTTCACCCAGACGCTTACGCTTATCAGCCTCATATTCCTGATAATTGCCGTCGAAGAAGGTCCACTTGGAATCGCCTTCACAAGCCAAAATGTGCGTCGCGATACGGTCGAGGAACCAGCGATCATGGGAGATCACCGCCACGCAACCGGCGAATTCCAGCAGCGCATCTTCCAGTGCGCGCAAAGTTTCCACGTCCAGATCGTTGGACGGTTCATCGAGCAGCAACACGTTGCCGCCTGCGATCAGGGTTTGCGCCAGATGCAGACGACCGCGTTCACCGCCTGAGAGTTGGCCTACCAGCTTGCCTTGATCGCCGCCCTTGAAGTTGAAGCGACCGATGTAGGCGCGCGCCGGCGTTTCGTATTTACCGACAGTGAGAATTTCATTGCCGCCTGAAATGGCGTCGAACACAGTCTTCTCGTTCTCCAGAGAATCGCGTGCCTGATCGACGTGCGCGATCTTGACGGTCTGACCGATCTTGACCGTGCCGGAATCCGGTTGCTCTTTGCCGGTAATCATGCGGAACAGGGTGGATTTACCCGCGCCGTTCGGGCCGATGATCCCGACGATGGCACCTGCCGGCACCTTGAAGCTTAAATTATCGATCAGCAGACGGTCGCCGTAAGCCTTGGATACCCCGTCAAACTCAATGACTTCGTTACCCAGACGCTCGCCGACGGGAATGAAGATTTCCTGCGTTTCGTTGCGTTTTTGATGTTCCTGCGAATTGAGCTCCTCAAAGCGTGCGATACGCGCTTTGGATTTGGCCTGACGCGCCTTTGGATTCTGGCGCACCCACTCAAGCTCCTGCTTCATCGCTTTGGAATGTGCATCCAGTTGTTTTTGCTCCTGAGCCAGACGCTCGCCCTTTTGCTCCAGCCATGAGGAATAATTGCCCTTCCACGGAATGCCGTGGCCGCGATCCAGTTCCAGTATCCACTCGGCGGCATTGTCGAGGAAGTAACGGTCATGGGTGACCGCGACCACAGTGCCTGGGAAACGCACCAAAAATTGTTCCAGCCATTCCACGGATTCCGCATCCAGATGGTTGGTCGGCTCATCGAGCAGCAGCATGTCTGGCTTGTCAAGCAGCAGTTTGCAAAGAGCCACACGGCGCTTCTCACCGCCTGAAAGATTCTTAATGACCGCATCCCATTCAGGCAAACGCAGCGCATCCGCTGCAATTTCCATCAACTGATCAGAACCTGAACCTGCTGCGGCGATGATATTTTCCAGACGCGCCTGCTCGGCGGCGAGGGCATCAAAATCGGCATCTTCCTCGGCATAGGCGGCATACACTTCATCCAGTTTCGCCTGCGCCTGCATCACTTCGCCCAGCGCCTCTTCGACTTCCTGACGCACGGTATTTTCAGGATTCAACTGCGGTTCCTGGGCCAGATAACCGATACGGATATTAGGCAAATGCTGGACCTCGCCCTCGTATTCCTTGTCCACACCCGCCATGATGCGCAGCACGGTCGATTTACCCGAACCGTTCAGACCCAGCAGGCCGATCTTGGCGCCAGGAAAGAAACTCAGAGAAATATCTTTAATAATCTGACGCTTAGGAGGTACGATTTTGCTGACGCGCAGCATAGACATTACATATTGAGCCATGATGTTTTTTCGATGAATTAAAAATATCTCCAAGCTTAACCGATCGCGCCCTACTTTGGGATAGGGTCAACGATCCGCCTGACAAATTACACCCGGCTAAGACTAAGAGTATGAGTAGCGCGATGGTTGGCGACTTGATAAGATGAAGCGCTGCTTTTGACAATCTACAGGAGAGTTAAAGTGAAAATTACCATGAAAAAATTGTTGTCGGAACTGAACAAGGATCTGGAATGGGAATATGCAGCGGCGATCCAGTATGTGCAACATGCCGCCACCATCAACGGCGCACAATTCGATTCGATACAGAAAGAGTTGCTCATCCACGCTCAGGAGGAAATGCAGCATGCGGTGATGCTCTCCGAGCAAATCGACTATCTGGGCGGCACGCCCACGGTGGATGTCGAAAAGCGCGAGCTATCGTCCAATAGTCTGGAAATGCTAAAACAAGATCTCAAGGGCGAAGAAAATGCTATCGCCCGTTACAAGGAGCGGATCGGACAGGCAGAGTCGCTCAAAGAATATGGTTTACGGCGCGTACTGGAAGACATCCTGATTCAGGAGGAAGAACACAAGCGCGACATCGCCAACGCCCTGTCAAAATAAAGAAAGTAAGTCCGGATAACCCGGCTTACTTTCTGCGCACCACCGCTTTGCGCAGTTCCTCCATCAGCAGCATGACGGGCATGAAGGCGATGATAAGCAGCCAAACTTTAGCGCCTATCGGCATCGTCCCGAACAACGCATTGCCCCACGGGGTGTAATCGATCAACAGCAACAGTAGAATTTCTGATGCGACCCCGTACCAGATCAGACGGTTGCGACGGTGCGTACGGCTAAAGACAGACGCCTGTGCATGGCGGCACAAAAACACGTTCACCACCTGCATCGCGATGATCGCCGACAGGCAAGCCGTCGTGGCTTGCAAATACAGCGTGTCGTGCAAGCCCGGCACAACGCCCCATTGCCAGCCACCGCCTTGCAGCACAAAGAAAAACACTGCCATGGCGGCGGACGCCTCCAGCACCCCTAAAAACAAATACGCACGCAGCAAGGCCGCCCAGCTCAGTAATCGCTCGCCTCTGGCGCGCGGCGGACGCTGCATGGTGTCAGGATCCGGCCTTTCCGCACCCAGCGCGAGCGCCGGCAACATATCGGTACCTAAATCCACCGCGAGTATCTGGATAATGGTGAGCGGGAGCGGGATTTTGAAAAGCACAAAGGCCAGATACGGCACCATTTCGGGAATATTTGACGTCAAAATATAAGTCAAAAATTTGCGCAGGTTATCGAATACCGCGCGTCCTTCTTCAATTGCAGCGACGATTGAGGCGAAGTTGTCATCGAGCAGGATGATGTCGGCAGAGGCCTTCGCGACATCGGTGCCGGACAGTCCCATCGCGATCCCGACATCTGCACATTTCAAGGCGGGCGCATCGTTCACGCCGTCTCCTGTCACGGCAACGACTTCCCCACGGCGCTGCAAAGCCTGCACAATGCGCATTTTCTGATCAGCAGCAGTGCGCGCAAAGATCAACTCAGGCTCATGGAGCAGCAATTGCAAATCCGTATCCGACATCTGGCGCAGCCGGTCCCCTGTGACCGCGACTGGATCGACCGCCAGACCAATTTCACGTGCCAGCGCACAGGCCGTCTGCGGATGATCGCCGGTAATCATGAGCACGCGTATTCCGGCTGCGTGGCAGGTTTTAATCGCCGCAGGCACTGCCTCGCGCGGCGGATCGATCAGGCCGGCAAGCCCTGCGAAAATCAGCGCCGTCTCGCGCTGCGTCTCAATACCCTCTGCCGGTAAACTGCGATAGGCCAGCGCCAACACCCGCAAGCCTTTTTCGGCCATCTGCTCCTGAACCTCCAACAGGCTTGCGCGGCCTGTTTCATCGAGCGGCACCACCTCGCCGTTTAACCACAGCGCGCTGCACAACGGCAATACAGACTCAGGCGCCCCCTTGCAATACAAGATGGGACCGAGAGGCGTATCGCAGATCACCGACATACGCTTGTGCTCGGTATCGAACGGGATCTCATCCTGACGCTTAACGTGTTCGTGCACAGTCCTCACACTCATCAGCAAGGCAATTTCCATCGGATCGCCCTGCCACACAGCCCCGCCCTCCTGCTCGAGGCGGCGCAGATCATGACAGTACTGCATCACATCGAACATCGGCGCGTCTTCCGGCAGTTCCCCGGGCGACACAAGCGCGCCTGAACAATAGCACTGCCTCAGGCTCATGCGGTTCTGCGTCAGCGTACCGGTTTTATCCGAGCAAATCACACTCGCCGCACCCAGCGTCTCAACGGCGGGCAGATGCCGCACCAGCGCGTTTTTCTTCGCCATGCGCTGCGTCGCCATCGCGAGCGACAACGTGACGGTGGGCAATAGACCTT
>Ga0172379_10007618_pt1 | contig 13984 bp, 13 predicted proteins | sample GrowelOW334metaG_FD_119756 | JGI IMG/M metagenome (GOLD analysis project Ga0172379, IMG submission 119756) | Groundwater microbial communities from an aquifer near a municipal landfill in Southern Ontario, Canada - Groundwater well OW334 metaG | ecosystem: Environmental > Aquatic > Deep... | reverse complement strand
GATTAAAAACGGGATATCAGTCAATACCTATAACTATACCATACCCATGCTCATCTTCATGTCACTGGGAATACTGGCCATTGTATTTGCCCTCCTGCTTAAAGCCGAAGACAAGAAGAAGGGGTACGGGCTGGAAATGCCGAATATTGTAAAATAAATCAGCGATAAGTGACCGTTAGTCACCACTTTATTATAACTAACCCCAGGCTGAAGCCTGGAGAGTAACATCTAGCAAAATGAACAACGAAATATTGAATCTCAATCCGCATCAGATCTGGAAATACTTCTACGATCTGACACAGATACCCAGGCCATCCGGCAAGGAGGCTGCGGTGATCGCTTATGTTAAGAAGTTCGGTGAAGACCTTGGTCTGGAAACCATTGTTGACAAAGTAGGGAACGTGATTATACGCAAGCCGGCTACCCCGGGAATGGAAAATCGCAAAGGCGTTATCCTTCAGGGTCACCTCGACATGGTTCCGCAAGCCAACTCGGATACCCCGCATAATTTTGAGACCGATCCGCTCCATCCCCGGATTGACGGAGAATGGGTTAAAGCCACAGGTACCACTCTGGGTGCCGATAATGGAATCGGCGTAGCCACTACCATGGCTATTCTGGCTGCAAAAAACCTGAAGCACGGACCGATCGAAGCGCTGATGACGATTGATGAAGAGACTGGCATGACCGGTGCATTCAACCTGAAAGCAGGTATGATCAAGGGCGATATATTCATCAATCTGGATTCGGAAGACGAGGGTGAGGTTTATGTGGGATGTGCTGGCGGAACCAACGCCAACATCTCCCTGCCGGTCGACCGGGAGCCGGTGCCTGCCGGCGACAAGGCAATGAAAATTGTTGTTTCCGGACTGAAAGGCGGACATTCAGGGGTCGACATTAATCTCGAAAGAGGAAATTCCAATAAGATTCTTTTCCGTTTACTGCATGAGCTGACCCACCAGTTTGGTGTCAGGATATCAAAGGTTGACGGGGGAAACCTTCGTAATGCAATCCCGCGTGAAGCTTTTGCGGTGATTCTGGTTAAAGAGCAGGATATTCAAGGCATCAAGGCAAAAACAGCTGAATTCGGAAAGATGGTCCAGAACGAACTTTCGTCGGCTGATCCCGGGGTAAAAGTTCAAATCCAGGATACGGAAAAACCTTCCTCGGTATTGACCATGGATTCCGCATCCCGCTTGATCAGGGCCATTTACGGATGCCCCAACGGGGTGATCAGGATGAGTACGGATATGATCGGCTTGGTAGAAACCTCCACCAACCTTGCGATCGTGAAATCCGAAGAGAAAGAGGTATTTATCAAGTGTCTCCTGAGAAGTTCAGTGGATTCGGCCCGTGAAGACCTGAAAAACATGTTTTCATCCGTATTCACCCTGGCCGGTGCTGAAATTGTGTTCGACGGCGAGTACCCCGGATGGAAACCAAACATGGATTCTGCCATATTGAAAGCTGCCCGTGAGGTTTATCAGAAATTATATGGCAAGATCCCGGAAATCAAAGCAATACATGCAGGTCTGGAATGTGGCATACTGGGAGGTGTTTATCCCAACTGGGACATGCTGTCGATCGGGCCAACGATCCGCTTCCCGCACTCCCCTGATGAGAAAGTCAACATTGGGACCGTGCAGAAATTCTGGGATTTCCTCGTTAAGATCCTCGAAGAGGTACCGGTAAAATAAAGAATGGCACGCTGCTAACGCGGTGCCATGACGGCTGCCACGGAGAAGTGTCATCCCCGCGAAGGCGGGGATCGCCCGACGCTAACGAGGAATCCATGCAAGCTGCCGCAGGTATCAGCGTCATCCGTGTGCCATTAGCAATGAACTTAAATGTACCGTCGCCTCGCGGTCGGGACCAACCGACACGATGGTGACCGGTACGCCCAGCTGTTCCTCGATATATCTGATATACCCTTTCAGGTTTTCAGGAAGTTCGTCTTTGCTGCGCATCTCGCTGATATCCTCCGACCAGCCGGGCAAGTCGGTAAAGACAGGTTCAACCGGAGTGTCGGTATCGAAAGGAATTTCGGTGGTGGTTTTTCCGTTTATTATGTAGGCTGTGGCCACGCGCAGGGTGTCGAAACCACTGAGCACATCGGCTTTGGTCATGATGAGGCTGGTGACTCCATTTAGCATGACGGTGTAACGCAACGCAACCAGGTCAAGCCAGCCGCATCTCCTGGGTCGTCCTGTTGTAGCTCCGAATTCGCGGCCTGTGGTGCGCAATCTTTCACCCGTTTCTTCAAGCAATTCCGTTGGGAAGGGACCGCTGCCCACCCTTGTGCAATAAGCCTTGAAAATACCGATTACATTGCCGATCGTGCCAGGTGCCACTCCGAGTCCGGTACACGCACCGGCACAAGTGGTATTTGACGATGTGACATAAGGGTAACTGCCGAAATCAATATCCAGCATGCTGCCCTGGGCGCCCTCGGCAAGAATGCGCAAGCCTGTTCCCAGCCACTCATTCACCAGGTATTCGCCATTCACAAACTGGAAAGTGCGAAGAAATTCGATTGCAGTCATCCACTCCTTCTCAAGTGGTTCAAGATCAATTGGATAGTCAAATTGCTTGATCTTGTTGAGATGCTGTTCCTTGAGGTAATTATATTTTTCCAGGAAATTATCTTCAAGTATGTCCCCAACGCGCAAACCTTCGCGACCGGTTTTATCTGTATAGGCGGGACCGATGCCTTTAAGGGTGGATCCGATTTTACTTGTCCCCTTGCTGGTTTCCGAGGCTGCATCAAGCAAACGATGGGTAGGCAGGATCAGATGTGATTTCTTGGATATGAATAGATTCTTGCGGATGTTCATCCCGAAACCGGCCAGACGGTCGACTTCCTTTTTGAAAACTACCGGGTCGATGACCAATCCGTTGCCAATCAGGTTAAGCTTATCGGAATGAAAAATTCCGCTTGGGATGGTATGCAAAACGTGCTTCTGATTATTGAACTCCAGGGTGTGACCGGCATTTGGCCCTCCCTGAAAACGAGCAATCACATCATAATCCCTTGTGAGCGCATCGACCAGTTTCCCTTTACCCTCATCTCCCCATTGCAGGCCGAGTAGAACATCAACTTTCATGATCAATCGTATTAAATGAAAAAATCAGTGAACAAAGAGCGCAAAAATAGAAATAATCTACCTCGATTTCTGACAAGTTTTGCACGTTCCGTAAAAATATAAGGAATGATGGCTGATGTTATACTTCATTATACTCGCCACGGTTTTCTCAATTTCATGAATCCTGGGGTCGCAATATTCATCGACACGACCGCATGTTGTACAAATAATGTGGTCGTGCTGCTTGCATTCATGGGCCTTTTCAAATTGGGCAATGTTCTTTCCGAATTGATGTTTGATTACCAGGCCGCAATCCAGAAGCAATTCCATGGTATTATAAAGGGTAGCCCGGCTCACCCGGTAATTGTTATTTTTCATGTGAAGGTACAGTTCCTCAACATCGAAATGGCCCTCCTGAGCATAAACCTCATCAAGGATCGCGAACCTCTCCGGGGTTTTCCTCTGGCCTTTCCGCTCGATATATTCTGAAAAAATCTCCTTAACGGTAGTCTGTATACTGGAACAATTCATGTTTTAAGAATCTTCAATTTTTTCCATTCGCTTAACTGAATCAACACTTTTAACCTTGCTGAGTTTTAAAATGAGATTGTTGATATCTTCTGTATTGTGTACATAAAGATCAAAATTTGCTTCGAATATTCCATCATGGGAATCCAGGTTCATTGAACGGATGTTAACGCTCAACTCTTTAGATATGATATTGGTTATATCATTGGCCAGTCCCATACGGTCGATTCCCGTCATGTTTATCCTGGCCAGAAAAGCCATCACCTTGTGCGAAGTCCATTTGGCTGCAACGATATGGTCGCCATGGCTGGTCATCAGCTTGCTGGCGGTGGGACAAGTCGTTTTATGGATGATAATTTCCGAAGATTCATCATTTCGGAACCCGATAACTGCATCGCCCGGGATCGGTTCACAACAGGTGGCCAGGCGGAATTCATTCTCTTCAGGATTTCCCTGGATGACCAGACTGGAATTGGCTCCCGAATTGATCGGCAGCTGTTCGGTTTTCTTTGAACTGAAAAATTGCAGGTCCCAGAACCTTACGGTCTTGCTACGCGAGCGTTTCCGAAGAATTTTCTTGATTTCCTCAAGCGGGGTCTCCTGACGCCCGAGGATCTGGTAAAGATCATCTTTGCTGTTGACCTGAAACTCGTCGAAAAGTTTCCTGAATACACTGGACTGAGGCCGGTAGTTCAGCTGTTTCAATTGTTCTTCGAGGGTCTTTTGCCCGTGAAATATCTCTTTTCGCCGCTGTTCCTTGAATGAGTCTTTAATACAGGATTTTGCCTTGGCGGTTTTTACGAATTCCAGCTGTTCAAGCTGCGGACTCTGGATATCAGAGGTGAGAATTTCCACCTGATCCCCCGTATTCAGGCGGGTGGAAAGCGGAACAAGCTTATGATTGACTTTTGCGCCGATGGCCTTCTTGCCAACGGCAGTATGGATTTCATAGGCAAAATCCAGGGCTGAGGAGTTTTTGGGAAGAATGATTTCCTTACCTTTTGGGGTAAACGTGATCATCTCGGCATCAAACAGATTCAGCTTAAAGTCTTCCAGGAATTCTATATCGCCGGTTTCCTGGCTATTGAGCATATCGGAAACCCCTTTCAGCCAACGGTCAATTTCACCTTCTTTAGAATCGCCTGTCTTGTATTTCCAATGTGCGGCAAATCCATGCTCGGCTATGTCATTCATTCTTTCGGAACGGATCTGGACCTCGATCCATTTGCCGTGAGGACCCATAAAAGTGGCATGAAGGGCCTCATAACCATTGGCTTTTGGTCGACTTACCCAATCGCGTAACCGGTCGGTTTTTGCCTTATATAACTGGGTTATAGTTGAATAGATATGCCAGCATTGCGTGATTTCCGGAATACGCGGTTTGGGTTTGAATACGATCCTGACTGCCAGAATATCATAAATCTGCTCAAAGGGTACGTTTTTCTCCTGCATTTTACGCCAGACCGAATAAATCGATTTAGGCCGGCCGTAAACATCGAGCTTGAATTTCTCCTCCTCCAGTTTCTCCTTGATCGGCTCAATGAACTTATTGATAAAGTGACTGGAGATTTTCTCTGAATGACTGATTTTATTGGCCAGTTCGTTATAAACATCAGGGTTTTTGAATTTCAGGCTGAGATCTTCCAGTTCGGTTTTAATGGTATACAGTCCGAGACGATGGGCAAGGGGAGCAAAGAGATATAAAGTTTCACTGGCTATCTTGATCTGTTTTTTTCGGGGGAGTGCCTGGAGCGTCCTCATATTGTGCAGACGGTCAGCAAGTTTAATCAGGATGACCCTCACGTCATCGACCAGCGTCAGTAATAATTTACGAAAGGTGGAGGCCTGCAATGAGGAGTCTCCGTCCAAAACAACGGTAATTTTGGTTAATCCGTCAATGATCGAACGGATCTGCGGACCAAATTCCTTTTCGATATCATCCAGGGTGTATTCGGTATCTTCAACCACATCATGCAAAAGCGCGCTGACGATACTCCTGGTTCTGAGTCCGATTTCTTCAGATACTACCTTGGCCACAGCAATCGGATGCAGTACATAGGGTTCACCCGATTTTCTTTTTTCGCCTCCATGTGCCTTACAGGCAAATTCATAGGCTTTTTTGATCAGGTCTTTGTCGGCCCTGGTCAAATTCTTGGGAAGTCCGTTTAACAGATCATTAAAAGCTTCCTGTATCCTGGATTTTTCTTCTGTGGTCAGTTCAAACATGCCCGATGCTATTCCACCGTGAATTTACTAAATCAATCTGAGCTTTTAATGGGTCCGGCAGCCACTACCACCATTTTTGAAGCATCCAGGTATGTTGACGCCAGACTTCTGATTTCCTCCGGTGTAATGCTGTTGATGAGCTTCATCATATCAGAAAGGTAATTCAGGTCGAGATCATGCATCCACAACCCCCTGAGCTGGTCGGCCATCTGGAAGGGACCATCGACCGACCGCTGGATCTGGCCGGTAAGATAATTTCTCACCACCTCAAGTTCATGACTTTCTACCTTATCGTTGCACAAACGATTGATCTCTTTCCGGCATTCGGACACCGTTTCTTTCCAAACTTCGGCTGAAACGGTTGATCCGATCACGAAATATCCTGAATCCTTCAATGTGATGAGATGAGAGGCGATTCCGTATGTATATCCTTTTTCTTCCCTGATATTGCTCATCAGGCGGGAACCGAAATATCCGCCTAAAATGGTATTGACTATGGTAAGGCCCATAAAATCAGGGTGTAACCTGCTGAAAAGGGGCATTCCCATTCTGACTGCTGTTTGAACGGCTTCCGGTCGTGGGATGATGTCCAGCTTTTCCATCGACGGCCGGATCGGTTCCAATACCGGGGTGTGGCCGGTGATTGTTGGATTGCTTAACGGCCAGTTGGTTCCAAAAAACAGCTCGACGAGAGGAAGGTAACGGTCGGGATTCGGACCCGTGATCAGGATCCGGCAATTTTCCTGATTATAGAACCGGGCATGAAAATCAGCCAGGATGGCCGGAGTTGCCGGATCAATATCCTGAATTTCACCCACTATGCCGTATGGATGATTTTGTCCGAAAATCAGCCGGTTGAATTGTTTCCTGGCCAGGCTCTCCACCCGTTGATCATCTACTTTCATGGATTCAATCCGGTTTGCCTTGATAACATTCAGCTCCTCAACCGGAAAGGCAGGTTGGATCAGAATTTCACTCAGGAGCCTGAGCACGGGTTCCAGGTGTTTTTCGAGGCTATGTATGGTGATATCGGCTTCATCGCGATCAGCGGAAACATTAAAATAGCTTCCGTAAAATTCAAATTCTTCCGCAATCCTGCCACCTGAAAGGTTGGCTGTCCCTTCAGGAATCATCTGATTGGTCAGCGACGACTGGAAAATGATATCCTGATAACGGCTTCCGGCATTAAAAACCAGGTCAATCCTGCAAACAGGCTCGGTTCCGGCGGGCATGACCACCACTTTTATTCCATTCGATAATCGTGAAGTCTCAGGATGTGTGAGCCCGAGACTGGTCACGGTTCTGATTTCAGGCTGAATCTTTCTGTCCATCATTCTTTCTCCCCATTCGTTAAATAAACCAAACATGAACAGTTGGATTCCCTGAACACTTGGTCCGCAGTCGTTTTCATCTCAGCAATCGTTACCGAGCGGAGGACTTCCAGCTCCCTGTCGATCATCGAAGCATCACCCATCCATTCAAAATAGGCCAGGTTCAAGGCTTTACTCTGTACATTCATGTTGCTGAACAGGAACTGCGATTCTGCGCGGTTTTTAACCTTGTCGAGTTCCCGGTCACTAATAGGGTCATTTATTAAACTTGCGATCTGCTCCCTTATGGCCTTTATCCCTGATTCAGCGGTGATTCCATTAGCAAGCCTGCCGCTGATAACAAAAAGCCCCGGATCACGGTCACCGGAAATATAGGCGTCGATATCACTGAATAATTTCTGGTCTTTAACAAGACGAAGAAAGAGCCTTGACGACATGCCATTCGAAAGGATGTCCGATAACAGGTCCAGAACGTAATATTCGCGGCTGAAACGGTCACCCATATGCCAGGCAAGGTAAACAGCCGGACTCGGCACCGGGCGGGTAATCTCGAGGTAACGGAATTCCGTCTGAACCGGTTCGGCAGAGAGGTTGCGCAGTTTGACCGTTCTCGCGGGAATGGATCCGAACCACTTAACCACCAGATTACGCGCCTCTTCGGATTTGATTGATCCTGATAAGGTGAGTATGGCGTTGTTGGGGGCGTAGTGGCTATAGAAGAAATCCTTTACATCCGACAGCCTGGCATCTTCTATGTGACTGATTTCCTTGCCTATAGTCGGCCATAAATAGGGATGGACCTTATATGCCAGTGGTTTGAGATATAACCAGGCGTCACCATACGGTTGGTTGAGGTATCTCTGTCGATATTCTTCGATGACCACTTTTTTCTGAACATTCAGGCTTTCCTGTGAAAACGCCAGCTCATTCATCCTGTCCGATTCAAGCCATAATCCTGTTTCTAGATTCTGATACGGTAAGGTGAGGTGATAATCCGTATAGTCGTTATTGGTAAAGGCATTGTTGTCGCCTCCCGCCAATTGAAGTGGAGTGTCGTAATCAGGGATGTTTGACGAACCCCCGAACATCAGATGTTCGAAAAGATGCGCAAATCCGGTTAATGAAGGATCCTCATCCCGGGCACCGATATCGTAAAGGATGTTTAAAGCAACCATGGGTGAGCTGAAGTCGCTGTTAACAATTACCCGGAGCCCGTTGTCGAGAACGTATTTGGTGTATTCCATTTTTTTAATTGTGACAGCAAAAGTAGACTAATTTTAAAAAACCTGACAAATGGCAATATTTATCAGCATGGGTAAAGATAATTTTGCGTGTTTTTAAATAAACTCTAAGAAATGGAGAGCCGGGCAACCGTAACTCATGAGGGGATTGTTGAGCTAGTTTCCGGATCACATATCCGAGTAAGGTTTGTTGCGCAGTCGGCCTGTGCAGCGTGTCATGCCAAGGGTGTCTGCTCCGTTTCAGATTCAGAAGACAAATTTGTTGATGTTGAAAGCCACCTGCCCGGATTGTCGGCAGGCGACCGGGTAGAAGTGATCCTGGCACAGAGCCAGGGATTGAAAGCGGTGTGGTATGGGTACGGTCTGCCGCTGGTGATTCTTCTGTTGGTGATTTTTGTTTTGAATGCGATAACCGGACGAGAAGGGTTTTCAGCCCTGATCGGGCTGGGTTCACTGATCCCCTATTATCTGGTTGTTTACCTGTTCAGAAAGCGTATTTCCAGATCCATTGAATTCATATTGCGTAAAACCGAATAATAATTTTTCTTTATGAATACGGTCGTTATAACGATCATCAGTTTAAGTGTTATCGGAGGGCTTTCAGGGTTTATCCTTTTTTTGATTGCCCAGCAGTTCAAGGTTTTCGAAGACCCGAGAATTGATGATGTGGAGGCTGTCTTGCCTGGCGCAAACTGCGGAGGTTGCGGATATCCCGGATGCCGGGGTTTTGCTGAAAATTGTGTAAAGGCGGAGACGCTGGATGCCCTGTTTTGCCCGGTCGGCGGCAATGACGGAATGGTTAAAGTTGCCGCAGCATTGGGCAAAGAAGCGGTGGTCAAGGACCCGCTGGTGGCTGTTGTCCGTTGTTCCGGAAGCCCTGATCACCGGGTCCGGACCACACAGTATGACAGCGTGGGCACCTGTGAAATTGCTTCTATCCTTTTTTCAGGCGATACCGCCTGTTCATTCGGTTGCCTTGGCTTAGGCGATTGCGTGAAAGCATGCACATTCGATGCCATGCACATGAACCCCGTTTCGCTTCTTCCGGAAGTCATTGACGGAAAGTGCACCTCTTGCGGTGCCTGCGTCAAAGCCTGTCCAAAAACGATCATTGAGCTTCGGAAAAAAAATAAAAAGGACCGGAAGATTTTTGTCTCCTGCGTGAACCAGGATAAAGGGGCTGCAGCAAAAAAAGCTTGCTCAGTGGCGTGCATCGCCTGCAAGGCTTGTGTCAAGGCCTGTGCATTCGATGCGATTACCATTGAGAATTTCCTCGCATATATCGATCCGGCCAAGTGCACCCTCTGCCGCAAATGTGTGGCGGTATGTCCGACCGATTCGATTCTTGAAATCAACTTCGCACCCCGCAAGGTGGCTGAAGCTGAACCAGTAGCCATTGATAATCAAGCTAATTAATACAAGGAGGATTCATCATTGAAAACCTTTCCAAGGGGTGGTGTTCATCCACCTGAAAACAAAAAGGCATCAGGATCTCCGATTGAAGTTTTGCCTCTGCCCAAAGTGGTCTGCATTCACCTTGCCCACCATTTGGGAGCACCGGCTGAGCCGGTTGTGGCCAAGGGCGATGCAGTGAAAGCCGGTCAGCTTATTGCCAGAAGCACCGGTTTTGTTTCAGCCAACCTGCATGCTCCTGTTTCGGGCACCGTTCAAAAAATTGAACCGGCTCCGGATTCATCAGGGTATAAAAGAACAGCAATCTTCATTGAGGTTCAAGGTGATGAATGGTTGGAAACGATCGACCGCACTACCGATGTGATTAACTCGAAAGAGATGTCCTCAGCGGATATTATTAACCGGATAACGCAGATGGGAATTGTCGGACTCGGAGGGGCAACTTTCCCGTCACACGTTAAGCTCACCATCCCAAAAGGAAAAAAGGCCGAGATCTTGATTATCAACGGAGTTGAATGTGAACCTTATCTGACTTCCGACCACCGGCTGATGCTGGAGAAAGGGGAGGAAATTCTGATTGGAGCGCAACTGTTAATGAAGGCCTTACAAGTTAATCAGGCGGTCGTTGGGATTGAAAACAATAAACCCGATGCGATCAGACACCTTACGGAATTATGCAACCGGTTTCCGGGCATCCGTGTCGAGGTCCTGAAAGTGAAATATCCGCAAGGAGGTGAAAAACAGCTGATAAAAGCCATCACCGGTCGTGAAGTGCCATCGGGTAAACTACCGATCGATGTTGGGGTTGTGGTACATAATGTTGGAACCGCATTTGCCGTTTATGAGGCCATCAACAAGAATAAACCGCTGGTTGAGCGCGTGGTGACCGTTACCGGAAAAACCATGAACCGCACGGCCAACTACCTGGTAAGAATAGGAACTCCTATCAATGAATTGATTGAAGCAGCGGGAGGCTTGCCTTCAGATACCGGCAAGGTGATCAGCGGCGGACCGATGATGGGTAGGGCCTTGCCGATGATTGATGTACCGGTGACCAAGGGAACCTCAGGCATTGTGATGATGCCGGTTTCCGAATCGAATCGCCGGACATCCCTGAACTGTATCCGCTGTTCCAGATGCAACTCGGTTTGCCCGATGGGCCTGGAGCCTTACCTGCTGATGAGCCTTGGAGAAGCGAAGCGCTGGGATGATATGGAAATCGCGAAGGTGATGGACTGCATGGAATGCGGCTCCTGCAGCTATACCTGTCCCTCGGGAAGACCTTTGCTCGATTATATACGCCTCGGAAAAACCAGTGTTAACCGAATAATCAGATCCAGAAGTAAATGAGTGCAACTAACCTGTTAACCGTATCGTATTCCCCGCACCTGTCGGGTACTGAATCGGTACAGAAAATCATGTACCGGGTGCTGATTGCCATGATCCCGGCATTTGCGGTATCGCTGATATTCTTCGGATTGGGAGCCCTAGTGGTCACCAGTATTGCCGTGGTATCATGCATGGCCTTCGAATATCTGATCAACCGGTTCATGTTAAAAGCCGAATCCACCTTATGGGATGGATCAGCAGCCGTTACAGGGGTCCTATTGGCTTTTAACGTTCCGAGCAACCTGCCGGTATGGATGATTATCATCGGTAGTCTGGTAGCCATCGGAGTTGCCAAAATGTCGTTCGGCGGATTGGGTAAGAACCCTTTCAATCCGGCTTTGGTGGGCAGGGTATTCCTGCTGATTTCTTTCCCTGTTCAGATGACCAGCTGGCCCAAGGCAATCGAGTCGAGACTGGCTTATCTCGATGCTACAACAGGTGCAACACCTCTTGCCATCTTAAAGGAGGGTATCAAAAATGGCCAGCCTTTATCAGAGTTGATGAAAGAAATTCCGGGATACGCCCAGATGTTTATCGGAAATATGGGAGGGTCGCTTGGTGAAATATCAGCCCTGGCCCTGATTATTGGCGGTTTGTACCTGATTTATAAAAAAGTGATTACCTGGCATATTCCGGTTTCGATACTGGCCACGGTGGGCCTTTTCACCGGCATTCTCTGGATGATAGATCCGGGTAAATATGCCGATCCGCTTTTCCACCTGCTTGCCGGAGGGATCATCCTGGGCGCAATATTCATGGCAACCGACATGGTCACCTCCCCTATGACCCCGGTGGGCCAACTTATTTTCGGTGCTGGGATCGGGCTGATTACCTGCCTGATCAGGATTTTCGGATCCTTTCCTGAAGGAGTATCTTTTGCCATACTCATCATGAATGCTTTCGTGCCCCTGATCGATAAATATGTCAAACCCAAACGGTTCGGAGAGGAATTGAAAAATGGCTAAACTGGAATCAAATCTGAAAACCATGGTGCTCTCCCTGTTGGGGGTTTGCGCGGTAGCTTCGGGCCTTCTCGGGTATATGAATAAAATTACCGAAGGGCCCATCGCTGAATCGAAAGAAAAAGCAAAACTGGAAGCCATCCAAAAGGTGGTTCCCGAATTCAATAATAATCCCAGTGAGGAAAAATATACCGTTCAGTCCGATCTCGGTGAACTGGAGTGTTTTCCGGCTAAAAAGGACGGGGAACTCGTTGGAACTGCTATCAATACAAAAACCAATATAGCCTTCAGCGGCTCATTCAGCCTGATGGTAGGCATTAAGCCCGACGGAACGCTCATCGAAACGTCAGTCCTTGACCATAAGGAAACGCCGGGGTTGGGCACCAAAATGATGGAACCGAAATTTAAGAAGCAATTCCCCGGGAAAAATCCAGCCACCAATAAGATCAAAGTAAAGAAGGACGGAGGTGAGATTGATGCCATCACAGCAGCAACAATCAGTTCGCGTGCATTTTGCGATGCTATAATGAGAGCCTACGACGCTTATCAAAAAGGAGGAAAGAAATGAGCAATCTCAGACATTTTACCAATGGCATCGTGAGAGAGAACCCAACGCTGGTGCTTCTCATCGGCATGTGCCCGGTGCTGGCAGTTTCCACCTCAGCGATCAACGGGATGGGAATGGGAGTAGCCACAACCTTTGTATTAACCATGTCCAATCTGGTCATCTCCCTGATAAAGAATTTGGTACCGAACAAAGTAAGAATCCCGATTTTTGTGGTGGTCATTGCCTCTTTTGTAACCATTGTCCAGATGACCATGGAGGCCTTCGTCCCGACACTGTATAAGGCCCTGGGCGTTTTCGTACCCCTGATCGTGGTTAACTGCATCATTCTCGCACGGGCCGAAGCCTTTGCCCAGAAAAATACGGTCATTGCTTCGATTCTGGATGGTCTGGGTATGGGAATAGGATTCACTCTGGCCCTGACCACCCTCGGGGCCATCCGCGAGATGCTCGGAAACGGCTCCATTTTCAATATCCGTTTTGTCGGTGAAAATGCAAGCACTATCCTGGTTTTCATTTTGTCGCCAGGTGCATTTATTGCCCTCGGTTACCTGATCGCATTTATTAACAGGCTGAAAGGAAATAAATAGCCAATAATCCCAGAGTCATGGAATACATCATTATTTTTATCAGTGCGATATTGGTCAATAACATTGTTTTGGCCAAGTTTCTGGGGATTTGCCCATTCCTTGGGGTATCAAACAAAGTGGGAACGGCAGCAGGCATGTCGGCCGCCGTAACCTTTGTGATGGTACTGGCGACCATCGTTACCTTCCTGCTGCAGAAATATGTACTTGATCCTTTCCATATAGGTTTCATGCAGACCATTGTTTTCATTCTCGTGATTGCGGCACTGGTCCAGATGGTTGAAACGATACTGAAAAAGATTTCTCCCAGCCTTTACCAGGCTCTGGGCATTTTTCTCCCGTTGATCACTACCAACTGCGCCGTTCTCGGAATCGCCATCCTGACGATTCAGAATGACTACAATCTCATGCAGGGGATCGTTTTCACTGCATCCAATGCCCTTGGTTTCGGATTGGCTATTATCATTTTCGCCGGATTACGTGAAAGGCTTGAATTACAGGGTGTTCCCAAAGGAATGAAGGGTTTTCCCATCTCCCTGGTTATGGCCGGAATCCTCGCGATGGCCTTTATGGGTTTCAGTGGTATCGTGTAAGATTTGACGAATGGCCTGTTTGCCTTAACGGTTGGTAAGGCTCACCTGATTTTTTGACCCTATTTT
>Ga0172379_10007617_pt1 | contig 13984 bp, 11 predicted proteins | sample GrowelOW334metaG_FD_119756 | JGI IMG/M metagenome (GOLD analysis project Ga0172379, IMG submission 119756) | Groundwater microbial communities from an aquifer near a municipal landfill in Southern Ontario, Canada - Groundwater well OW334 metaG | ecosystem: Environmental > Aquatic > Deep... | reverse complement strand
TACGAAAGTAGAAATGCAAACGCAGGTTGATCTTTGCGAAGCGATACGGAAAGAATACAACCAGGCTCTTGAAGCTGCCGATATAATAAGCAACCGGCTTGCTGCAGAAGAGGCTAAACTTAAAACCATGTGCAACAAAATACTTTCCAGCGCAAAGGGTAAGTTTGATGGGAATGCCGACGAGATAGAGATACTTGGCGGCACAAGAACATCCGACCGTAAAAAACCGGTGAAGAAAAATACACCGCCTAAATAGATCAGTCCGTCGCGGCGAATCAGTAGTCAGTTGTAAAACTGACTACTGACAATTATAAACTTATCCGGCGATGGATGATGAGGAAAGAAAATAAATTAATCCAGGTTATTATAATGTTTTCTGTTTGGTAATCTGCAAAAACATTTATAAGTTCGTTTGTACTATAATTAAGAAATCAGGAGTTATTATTTCTCAGTTAGTGTTACATAGAAAAAAAACTGCAAGCGAGGTTTTGCCCTCTTCCCTTTTGTCTTCTCCGAAAGATACTGCCACAAATATTAAAGTTAAATTATTAGATCAAGTAAGAATTATACTCCGCACAAACCATTACAGCAAGAAAACCGAAGAAGCATATCTTTCGTGGATTAAGCGTTATATTTTATTTCATAACAAAAGACATCCAGTGGAAATGGGGAAAGAGGAAATACAAAATTTTGTTAATTATCTTGCGGTTGAAAAGCATGTTTCCTCTTCTACTCAAAACCAGGCACTACAAGGAATACTTTATCTTTACAAGAAAATTATCAAAAAAGATGTAGGGTGGCTGGATGAAATAAAACATGTGAAAAGGATAAACCACTTACCGGTTGTATTAACAAAAGATGAAACAGCACAATTATTAAAACAATTTGAAGGAACTATAAAACTTTTTGTAAGCCTTCTTTATGGTACCGGAATGAGATTATCGGAAGGGTTAAGACTTCGCATAAAAGATATTGATTTTGAAGCAAGGCAAATTACAATAAGAGACGGTAAAGGGGAAAAAGACAGAATAACGATATTACCTGACAAATTGATTATTCCTATGAGGGGACATATTCAAAAAGTAAAAAACTTGCACAACATTGATTTGAAATCGGGTTTTGGAGAGACAATTCTTCCGTATGCTTTAAAAAGAAAATACCCCAATGCAGGTAAGGAGTTAGGATGGCAATATGTATTCCCGGCAAAGTCATTTACCTACGACAAAATAAACAAGTTTAAGTTTCGGTACCATATCCACGAAAGTGTAATCCAAAAAGAATTTAAAAGCGCATTGCAGAGAACAGAAATATTAAAACAGGCAAGCGTACATACCTTAAGACATAGTTTTGCAACCCATTTACTTGAAAGCGGTGTTGATATTAGAACGATTCAAGAACTTTTAGGTCATCAATCCCTAAAGACAACAATGGTCTACACACATATAATGAATAAGTTTAGCGGGGTAAAAAGTCCCTTTGATATCATATTTTAATATCCAGGGAGTTATACGGAATTTTTAAGCGTTAAAATTGATAAATGAGTTAAAAACAAATATTATTCAGAAATCTATCGTGCTTGCTGCCGGAACGATAGACAGAATTTTGGCAGTATAAGTAATAGTTAGGCTGTTAAAGTATGGAGACAAAAAAACAATCAAGAATATTTCCGAATTGGGAAACTCTTTTAAGGCTCCCTAATCCTCTCACTTCTGGTGAAAAGTATCTTCTTGAATATTTAGATAAATATTTACCAAGTGAATGGTTGATTTTTGCTCAGTCCTATTTAAATGGAGTTCGTCCAGATGTAATTATTTATAGACCAAATGTTGGTTTAGTAATATATGAAGTTAAAGATTGGAACTTGAATTCCTATGTTTGGAGTAAAGATAATGATGATTTTGATGATTTAAATAATCAATCAAATAAAAACTACTCTAGTTTATTTGTTATAGACAAGAATGGAAAACATCCAATTAAAAACCCAATTAGGCAAGTTGAACATTATAAAGAAAAAATAATTAGCCAATTATTACCAATTATTGGTGAATTGGCGGATAAAAATAAAAACGTTTATGGTGTAATTAAAGTTGGACTGTATTTCCACAATGAGACTACAGATAGAGCTTCTAAATTTTTTTCTAAATATTCAAAAAGTCATACACCGATTTTTGGAAATGACTGGTTAAAATCTAAAGATAACATTTCCCAAATGGTTCCTGATGTATATCGAAGCCAAAGTTCCTTTTGGCAAAAAGAATGGAATGACGAGCTATTGTTTTGGTTAAATCCGCCTTATCATTCTCTAGAGCAGACTATTTCTCTCAAATTAACCCCTCGTCAAAGAGAACACGCTGAACCATTATCTGGTCATTATCGTTTACGAGGTGTTGCTGGAAGTGGTAAGACACAAATTTTAGCTTATCGTGCTGCAAAACTCGCATCCCAAAAAAAACGAGTTCTAATCTTAACATTTAATATTACCTTGTGGCATTATATAAGAGATATGATTCAGAGAGCTCCTTTTGAATTTGAGTGGAAAGATGAGTTCGGAATGCCATATATAACCTTTAATCATTTTCACGGTTTTTGTAAAGATATATTAAATCATTATTGTATTAAGTGGCCCAAAGGATTCGGTGAAGAATTATTTCGTTCTATTATAGTTGAAGAAGTTAAAAAAGTTGTGAAAGATAAAAACTATCAAAAGTGGGATGCTGTCTTAATAGATGAAGGACAAGACTATTATTGGGATTGGTATGATTTATTAAGCAAATTTCTAACAGAGAGAGATGAACTACTTCTCGTTGTTGATAAGAAGCAAAATATTTATGAAAGAGAATTGAACTGGATTGATAGTGGGATGAAAAATGTAAAATTCAGTGGTCGTTGGCGTGAATTAAAAACAGTCTTTAGATTACCAAAAAAGGTAGCAGAGTATTCTAATACTTTTAGCAAATTGTTCAAGCTAAACCAAGAAATCGAAGCCGAAGAAATTGTTCAGCCAACTCTCTTTGACAGAGAATACAATCCTCATACAATATGGTTAGAAATAAATCCCGCAGAGAAACTAGATTATATTTGGAAAGCATTTAAATTTTTGAAAAAAGAAAAAATAAATGCTTCTGACATAGTAATATTACTTCCTGACAGATTTATCGGTAAAGAATTTGTAGATTTTTTTGAAAATAAAAATATTGGTATTAATCACGTATTTGAGGATGATGAGGAATCAAACTATCATAAACATAAAAGAGCATTTTGGAATGGAGATGGAAGATTAAAAATGTCTACTATCCATAGCTTTAAAGGTTGGGAATGTCTGAATGTTATAATTTATGTTTCACCTAAAACAAAATCATCTTTAGAAAAATTAGACAAGGTTATTTATACTGCAATTACAAGAACAAGAGAGAACTTAATTGTTTTTAATACAAACCCAAGGTATAAAGAGTTCGGTATTCAATTACCTAAAAAATGGTTGGTGCAGTAAAACAGCCTAACAAGTGCTTCAACCCGACAGCGTTTTCGCATTCGGCATTTTTATAATTTTAATGTTGACTGCTCCGTTTCGGCTAACTTGTTCAAAGTGTTCATACTAAATTAATCAACTTGCAAACCGTGCTTGCAAAGGAAGATAAGCACGGTTTGCTAAATCATTGGCAGTTGTAGTCTCATTCGGCAGTCTTGTTTTTGGCTGCGGGTTAAGCACAACGCCGTTAGGCAGTATGTAAAAGGGATATGAGTAAAGTAATAATATCGACAATTATTTTTATTGTTTTTCTATTTGGATGCTCATCAAATAGAATGATTATTGAAGATTTCCGAAAAGAAATTATTGATGCTAAAGCTTGGAAACCCGAATTTATCGTTTGCGATACAAGTTCTGGGATTAAATTAGGGTTCACAGCTGAAGAGTTTGAACTAAAAAATGGAGAAAGGCGATTTTCTATTGTAACTGATGGACCTCATATACTTGAAAATGTTCATATAACTTTTTGGAAATATCCAATTGATACTGTTGTCAAAACCACAGTTACAAAAAATCATTTACTCTCATTACCTTCAAATGAAGTAGTTGATATAACTACCATAAATTATGAGATAAAAAATATTCCTGTTGAAAAAGATATAACTGTTAGTTCTGATAAATCATTATATGTTAATGTTAAACCCGGAAGTTATTTAATAAAAGTTTCACCTGCTTATTATGCTATGAGGTGCATAAAAGATATTATAATCAAACCAAATCATTGGTCTGTTATTAAAATAGATACAGTTTATAATTTTGTAATGCCGAACCGAATACTATATTAAAGAATGTAAAGCTAAATACTGCCTAACCAGCGCCTCAACCCGACCGCCATTTTGGTTTGGCGGATTTGAGATTTTTTAAATTGTGTTTTAGTTAAAGTTTTTGTTCTAAGTGTTCGTTCTAATTAATTAACTTGCCTTCGGTTTGTACTTGAGAAAATTACAAACCTTCGGCTAAATATTTATCAGTCGTGTTTTACTCGGCTTCCTTGTTCTGGGCGGCGGGTTAGGCGCAACGTCGTTAGGTGCTTCGAAGTAATGAGAAATATAAAATTAATAGTATTCTTTTATTTCATAACCACAATAGCTTCTTTTGGGCAAGTGAAAGGTAGTGAACCAAAGGATAATGATTATTCAAAATATATTTTGATATTAGTTGGTTCTTTTGTTGGCTCAACAATAAGTTATTATTTCACTCGCAAAAAGTTTCAAAAAGAACAACTTTATTTAAATAAAATTGAGACTTACAAGAATTTGACTGATTTGCTAATTGATTTTAATGATAAGGAACTTTTCGACCCCAATATTGACTCACTATTTCGAAAATGGTCGGGTTTGGTTTCAGCAATTAATAAAGCTTATCTATTCTTGCCAGAAGATTTTACACTTGATATTCGTGCGATGGTAAATTCAGTTAATAGCAAACTAATGTCATATAAAAAATTCAAGAAGGAACTCATTACGAATCCAAAGCTCGAAAAAACATATTACCTTCACTTCTATAATATGAATCCTACTATATTTGAAAAGGCAGAATGGGAACCTTCCGACTTATTTATTAACATTGATATATTTTCTCCGTTCATTGAAAAATATCGATATATACTGGATTTTCTGAAATATGAAATAGAAAAAAATTGGCTTAACACAGTAAGACATAAAATAAAATACTTTAAGAAAAACAGAGAAAACAAAGTAAGAAAATCATAATCTCTATAATCGCACCTAACCCGCGCCTCAACTACGACCGCGTCTTCGATGCGGTTATATTGAGTCGCTTTCGGGTTTGCTTTTCAGAATTAGTTGCTTGTTCAAATTTGATTTGTAAAAGAAAACTGATTTATAAATAAAGTTGCGTTGACAAAACTTAGCCGTTTGTTCTGGGCGGCGTGTTAGGCGCAACGCCGTTATGCTTTCAATAAAATTCCAGTAGGCAAAATATGGGATACAGATTTTCAATTCGAAATATCAATGCTGTTGGGCATCTTGTGGAAGGCAATGTCATTACATTTTTAAAACAGTGCGCGAGTTCTGAAGAATTATTGCAACCAAACATTGATTTTCTGGATGGATTAATAAGAAGAACAGAAGAAGATTTCTATACATCAGAATATTTCTGGCGCAATATAACACATGATATTGATAAACTTCGTAGTGATTGGGATAAGATAAAAGAAGAATTATACAGTCTTAGAAGAACCAATGATAATGAACTTAATTTAAGAAAACATGAAAAGTTACTATATTATTTAAAAAGATTATCAAATATTCTATCAAGATGTAAAATCAAATCTATACTCCTACCTGGCTTTAAAGACAATGAGCTAAATGAAATAATACTAGATAAACAACTATTAAGAGAACTTGTTAGAATTCATCCTGGTGATACGGCATTAATTTTACAAATGAAAGAAAGAATTCAAGAAAAAGAAATCGAACTTTTAAATGTATTTAAGAGATTTGACAAAGCCCTAAATAGAGTTGAGCAATGGCCCGGCGTTTTATTATGGAATGATAATGACTCAATATTTCTCCCTATAACAAGACGATATGATTTACATGAAATTTTTGAAATACTACGATATGAAAGAAGTTCTTTTGATTTTTTGAGAGAGCAATTCGATAAAAAAGAAAAAAGAGGAAGGTATTCTTATCTTTTTCATCTAAGCGATTTACACTTTGGAAATAAAATAGCAGAAAGGAGAAAAATTCGTGTTGTTAGAATCCTAGAAAATCACCTTTCACAACTTGAAGAAGATTCAAAAGCTATACCTATTATTACTGGTGATTTAATGAACACACCTAATAGAGTAAATAAACAAGCGTATTTTGAATTCATTGAAATGATAGTTTCAAAAGGTTTTGAAAAACCTATCCACATTCTAGGGAATCATGATGTTGATACAAGTGGTTTTGTGAAGTTTATGACTGGGCAAAAATCTGTGATTCAAGCATTATCTTCTGATAATAAAATTGAAATAATTGCTGAACTGAACCTTGGAATAATAAAGTTTAATTCAAATACCGGTGGTGAATTTGCTCAAGGTAAAATTGGAGAAGACCAATTCATAGAAATTGGTAACGAATATGAACATATTGAAAATAGAAAAGAATTAACATTTATTGCAATACTCCATCATCATCCTATGAAAGTTGAAAATCCTTATTGGTATAGTCGCCCTTGGTATAAAGCTCTTCTTGGTGATGAAAGACATGAAGAAACTATGAAGTTAATTGATGCGGATATATTTCTGCAATGGATTGAGCAAAGAAATATTAAAATAATATTACATGGACATAAACATATACCTAGAATTAATAAACATAAAGATATATCCGTAATTGGAGCTGGTTCATCGACTGGAAGTGTCAAACATATTGATATTGATAAAACATTTCTGACTTACAACTTAATTAAGTATGACAATCAAATGAAAAAACCCGTTACGTGTTCAATTATTGCTGAAGAAACCCTTGGAGCGGGAACAAAAAATATTTTAATCCAACAGATATAAGTTATGTATATGGTTCTATTATCAAAAATATAAATAAGTATTAAATACAATGTAAAAGCATAACAAGTGGCTCAAGGCGACAGCGTTTTCGCATTCGGCAATTCAGAAATTTTTAGGTTAGTAGTTCCGTTTCGGCAGTCTTGTTCAAGGTAGTCGTGCTATGAAAGTTTTTTGTAATTATAAAAGTTATTAACAAGTACGGCATTGTAGCTCTGGGCTGCGCCTTAGCCACAACGCCGTTAGCTGCTCATAAAAAAAATGTCCCCATTTTAAACTTTCAATCGTTATATAGGTGCAATCACAAAATTTATTAATATTAAAGGAGTTCGTAAAATGAAAGAGTTTGTATTAATTTTCAGACACAGTAACAAAGACACAGCAAAACCATCACCCGAACAAATGCAAGAAAGAATGAATTGGCTTGGTGGAATTGCTGCACAAAACAAACTGGCAGACAAAGGTAAAACATTGTCAATTAGTAGTGCTAAAACAGTGAAACCTAATAATGTTGTGACAGATGGGCCATATACTGAAATAAAAGAATTTATCAGCGGGTTTATGATTGTAAAAACAGAAACAATTGACGATGCTGTTGAATTAGCCAAAGCTAATCCAATATTTAAAATAGGCGGCAATGTTGAAGTGAGAGAAGTGATGGTTCCTCCAGATGTTAAAAAATGATAATAATGGAGAAAAAGTAAAACATACAAATGAGCTTTTACCTCATTTGTTTAGATTAGAATACTCTAAAATGACGGCTGTAATATGTCGTCATTTTGGATTAAAATATATTGAAATTGCCGAAGATATTGTAAGTGATACATTCTTAAAAGCCACTGAAACTTGGAGTATTGACGGTATACCGAATAATCCCACTGCGTGGCTTTACACAGTTGCTAAAAATAAGGCTAAAGACTTTTTAAAACATCAAACAATTGCTGATTCAAAAATTGGAGTAATTGTTCAATCTAATAATCTTGAAGAAAAGAAAGAGATTGATTTTGAAATAAAGACGATTTCTGATAGTCAGTTAGCAATGATTTTTGCCGTTTGTAATCCTTTGAATTCAAAAGAAGCACAGATCAGTTTGGCTCTTCAAATTCTTTGCGGATTCAGTGTTGAAGAAATCGCCGATGCTTTTCTTGTTAAATCGGAGACGATAAAGAAACGATTATTAAGAGCGAGAAAAACTCTTCGAAATGATAATTTTCAGATTCAAGAATTAAATGAAAAACAAATAAAATTAAGGCTTGATATTGTTAGTAGAACCATATATTTATTATTTAACGAAGGGTATTATTCTAAATCAAGTAATTATATTATTCGAAAAGATCTTTGTTTAGAAGCAATTAGGCTTGCACTAATTCTTGCAGAAAACCCATTAACAAATACAACCCAAACAAATGCTTTACTTGCATTAATGTGTTATCAAAGTTCAAGATTTGAGGCAAGAGAAAACGAATTCGGGGAAGTTGTTCTATTTGAACAACAGAACAAATATTTATGGAATCAAGAACTAATAGATAAGGGAAATTATTTTTTAATTAATGCTTTTTCGGGAAGTGAAATTTCTAAATATCATTTAGAAGCTGCAATAGCATATTGGCATACAACACCAACAGATGAACACAAGTGGAAACATATTTTACAATTATATAATCAACTTATCCTAATTGAATACTCACCCATAACTGCATTAAATAGAACTTTTGTATTTGCAAATGTATACGGTAAAGAGGAAGCTCTAAAAGAAGCTGAAAAAATAAATCTCAAAGGCAACCATTATTATTATATGCTATTAGGTTTTTTATATTCAGATACGAATCTTGACAAATCGATTTATTATTATAACGTAGCAGCAAAATTGTCGAAATCTAAATCAGAAAAGAATATACTTAGGAAAGAAATTAATCGTCTTAAAAAGATGAATAAATAGTTGATTTGCATTATTGTTTCACATATAATATAAAAAAGCAGCTAACAAGTGCTTCAACCCGACAGCGTTTTCGCATTCGGCATTTTACTAATTATAAAGTTTAGTGTTCCGTTTCGGCTATCTTGTACAAGGTAGTCGTATTAAATTAATTTACTTGCAAACCGTGCTTGCAAAGAAAGTTAAGCACGGTTTGCTAAATCTTCGGCAGTTGTGCTTTCATTCAGCAGTCTTGTTTTGGGCTGCGGGTTAAGCACAACGTCGTTAGCCCCCTAAAAAAGGAGAAAAATATGCCAACGAATAAAAGAGCATTTATAAGTTTTGATATTGATCATGATGAGGGAACAAAAATAATGCTTGCTGGTCAAGCAAAGTTACCTGACAGCCCATTCGACTTTAAGGACAATTCTGTTAAAGAACATTTGACTGGTGATTGGAAACAAAAAATTCGCCAGCGTATGGACAATATTGACGTGGTAATCGTTCTTTGTGGCACAATGACACATACAGCTTCAGGTGTTGCTGTCGAATTGTCACTTGCTAAGGAAAAAAATGTCCCGTATTTCTTGTTGGCTGCATACTCTGATAAAAATTGCACTAAACCTACATCTGCCTCTGCATCCGACAAAGTCTATAAATGGACGTGGCCAAATCTTAAATTACTTATTAATGGCGGTCGATAAGAATAATGAAATTATTTGTAATACATAGATTCAAAGACAGGAAGAATGCTAAGAAAAAGTTAAAAAATCTTGCTCGTGATTTATCCATAGAATTCCATCCTATATTTTTGGATAGTTATGGTGGAAGTGAATGGAAACAAAAGGCTGAGAAAGCTATAAGTCAAGCAGAAGCAACGATCGTTTTTAATCCAATTTCTTGTAGTGAATCAGATAATGCAAAATGGGAGATTGAAAAAGCAAAGGAAGCCAAAAGAGAAATTATTGAACTTGATATAAACAGCAATGATGAAACCACTATTTTAAAACTAAAATCAATTTATGAACTAAAAGAAGAATTTGGCAATTGTTTTTCATCGGAGAGTAAAGATGATTTAGAATTGTATAAACTCATGATTGAATCATCAGAAAGCTTGATTCAAAGAAGACAAAAGACGAGTGCGTTTTTTATTACAGTAATAGGCAGTTTGCTTGCTATTGCTGGTCTTTTAGTAAAAACCGGAACAATTAATCCTAATTCGATAGGAATTTTATACGGGTTTTCTGTAGTTGGTTTGCTTCTATGTAATTCTTGGAGAAACCTCATTGATAACTATGGTAAACTTAATAAAGCAAAATTTGATGTTATACTCCGATTAGAAAAGAATCTTGGATCTCAAATCTATTCAGCGGAATGGATTGCTCTTGGAAAAGGCTTACGACCCAAAAAGTATAAATCATTCACTGCTACCGAAAAGAATGTACCACTATTTTTTGGCTTATTGATAATAGTATTAACATTAATTGCGGCAGTATCACAAATTTGGGGCTAACCCGCGCCTCAACCCCGACCGCTTAAACGATGCGGCGGTATTGGTATTTTCGGGTTTTGCATTTTCGTTTTACGGTTTTGTTCTATGGTTCAAACTAAGCAAACAATTAAATAATTATTGGCGGTTGTAACTAACCCGGCGAAGCTGTTTTGGGCGGCGGGTTAGGCGCAACGCTGTTATATGGCAAACATAATTATAGGTTTTTATGAAAATATTTAATGCTCAAGAAAGAAAGTATATACATCTAATTAATAGCACAAATGAAATTGGCAGAAGTATCATTGATATTTTTGATAATGATTTAACTGCGACAAGACTAAAACTTAATAAAACCGACAAAACTGCTGTGTTCAAATTTGAATTGGAAGGAAATGAGCCCAATGATAAGGAGTCAGATTGGATAATAGCTAAAATTCACGAACTCCAATACAAGATTGTCATATTAACAAATCTCATTCATTATCTAGAAAATAATGGTTTGCTTACAACATATACTTCTCATTCATCAGTAGATAATGAAATAACTTTTGGGCAAGGCGCTGAAGATTCTGTTGCAGTTAATTATTCATTTAGCGATTCAAAAATTATTGATTTGCTTATTCAATATATTGACAAAAGACTTCTTCCTTCTGTAGAATTAAAAGAACTTGAGAAACATAAATTTAAATCAAGTGAAGAAAGAAAATTTTTCAAAGAACAACTTGTTGCGTGGGCAGCTATTATTGTTGCTATTTTACTTGGACTTTGGGGAATATTTTGGAATGTTCTTGATTCATCAAATGATAATCTTCGTAAAGATGTAAAACAAGAAATTATGTTACTAAATGATTCATTGTCCAGTAAATTAAATGGAATTAAAACAGAAATATTATCAAAGGATTCTTTAACTATTATTTTAGTTCAACCAAATAATCAAAACACAAAAAAGTAAATATGCCATATAACCAGTGCTTCAACCCGACAGCGTATTCGCATTCGGTATTTTTATAATTTTAATGTTGGTTGCTCCGTTTCGGCAAACTTGTTCGGCTTTGTTTTGCTAAACAAAATTTTTTAAATCATTACTGTTTGTGCTTCTATTCGGCAGTCTTAAGCTGGGCTGCGGGTTAAGCACAACGCCGTTATACGTTTCAAATTGTGAGGTTAAAATGAAAAAGTTCTTAATCTCGATATGTAGTTTTTTGTTTTTACAAAGTGCTGGATTTTCACAATGGTACTATCAAAGCACACAACAAGTATTTTATAGTGTTGCATTTATTGACACAAATAATGGAACGGCAGTTGGTGAGTCTGGAACAATTCTCAAAACAACAAACGGAGGGAACGATTGGATTAGTCAGTCAAGTGGCACTACCAATTCTCTTTCAGGTGTTTGTTTTTCTGATGTTAATAATGGAATAGCTGTCGGGGGAAATGGTACTATCCTTAAAACAATAGATGGGGGAAATAATTGGATTATTCAAATCAGTGGAACGACAAACTGGCTTTCTGGAGTTTCAGTTATAGATGAAAATCACGCAGTAATTGTTGGAGAAGGAGGTTTAATTCTCAAAACAACAGATGGAGGAAATAATTGGTTTAAACAAATAACCGGGGAGATTGATTGGCTTCGAGGAGTTTCCTTTACCGATGAAAATTATGGAACAGCTGTTGGTGATTATGGTACAATCCTCAGGACCACAGACGGAGGAATTAGTTGGAATAGTCAATTAAGTGGAACAACAAGTCATCTTCGATGTGTTTCATTTATTGATGAAAATCACGGATTTATAGGCACCACTGGTAAGATATTAAAAACAACAGATGGAGGGAATAACTGGACACAGAAGACAACCGGAATATCTCCTATGATTTATGGAATTTCCTTTTTTGATGCAAATTACGGAATAGCGGTTGGAGCTTTAGGAGCAGTCCTCATTACAAAAAATGGAGGAAATAGCTGGACTATTAACGCCTTCGGTACAAGTAAAATATTTTGGGGAGTGTCAGTTACAGATAAAAATAACGGAATGGTTGTTGGTTCAGGACAAATACTTAAAACAATGGATGGGGGATACAACTGGATTACTCTGAAAGGCAATGATATTAAAGGAGTATCATTTATTAATACAGATACTGGAATTGCAGTGGGCACAAGCGCTTTAATTCTTAAAACAACAGATGGAGGAAAAAATTGGAAAAAATACTCTACTACCTCAAATTTACAACTTAATGCTGTTTCTGTTATCGATGAAAACCACGGAACTACGGTCGGACAAAATGGCACTATTCTTATAACAACAGATGGCGGTAATAGCTGGGTCACTCAAGTAAGTGGAACAACAAATGAACTATTTGGTGTCTGGTTTACTGATGTAAATCACGGAACTGTTGTGGGGAAAAATGGTACAATTCTTAGAACATCGGATGGAGGCAACAGCTGGAATAATCAAATAAGCGGAACAACTAGTACTATGTTTGGAGTATGTTTCACGAATATAAACAACGGAATTGCGGTTGGTGGTTATAGTACAATAATTAGAACGACAAATGGAGGGAATAACTGGGAAGTTATAAAGTCAAGCATAATAGATATTCCATATTATGGCGTTTCTTTTGCCGATTCAAGCAATGGACTAGTTGTTGGCGAACTGGGCAATATCTTAAAAACAACAGATGGAGGAAAAAATTGGCGGAAACTTTCAAGCGGAACAGCTTCTTCATTTTATGCAGTTACTTTTATCGATTCAACTGCTACAGCTGTTGGTGATTATGGTACTATTCTAAGAACAACAGATACAGGGAAAAATTGGATTACACAAGCCGGTTTCCCAAATAATTATGTCCTTTATGGAGTCTGTTTTACAGATGAAAATAACGGAACCGCTGTTGGTGAAAAAGGCACAATCCTAAGAACTACAAATGGCGGTGTTACTTTTGTTGAAGAAGAAAATGAAATCGCTGTACCAAGAAAATTTATTCTTTTTCAAAACTATCCCAATCCGTTCAATCCTACTACAACAATAAGTTATTCTATTCCAAAAACAAGTTTTGTTACAATTAAAGTATATGACGTTTTAGGACGTGAAGTAGCAACATTAATTAATGAAGAAAAGTTAGCTGGGAACTATGAAATCAAATTCAACGGAAGTAATCTTTCAAGCGGTGTTTACCTTTACAGAATGCAAGCAAGGAGTTTTTCAGAAGCCAAGAAATTCATTTTGTTAAGGTAAAAAACGTATAACAAGCTTTTCCACCCGACCGCGTTTTCATTGCGGCATAGTTCTCATTATCGGGTTTAGTTAAAAAGGTAAGCATTGCAAGTAGCTTTGTTCTATTAAATAAAATTGTTAAAAATTATTGGCTGTAGCTTTTCATTCGGCATTGCTGTTCGGGGCGGACGGGTGAAAAGCAAGTACGTATGTTTAAAATAAAGGAAGTAATTATTTTTAGATCTCCAATTTGGAAGTATTAGAAAACCAATAAAGGAGATAGAAAAATGGAGACTCAAACGAATATTCGTCACTTTGGGTG
>Ga0172379_10007616_pt1 | contig 13986 bp, 14 predicted proteins | sample GrowelOW334metaG_FD_119756 | JGI IMG/M metagenome (GOLD analysis project Ga0172379, IMG submission 119756) | Groundwater microbial communities from an aquifer near a municipal landfill in Southern Ontario, Canada - Groundwater well OW334 metaG | ecosystem: Environmental > Aquatic > Deep... | reverse complement strand
TCCGCGCGACGCGCGACCGGGCGATCCTCGAAGTGCTGTTCTCCACCGGACTGCGCGTTTCGGAGATATGCAATCTTCCGCGCCGCATCGATCTCGAGCGCGGTGAACTCTCGGTGCGCGGGAAGGGGGAGAAAATCCGCGTTGTGTTCCTTTCGGACCGTGCGAAAAAAGCACTGAAAGACTATCTGAAAAAAAGGACCGATCCGGACGAGGCGCTCTTCATAAGCATCGCGAAGAGCGGAAAAATCCTCGAGCGGATCATCCCCCGCACCATCCAGCGGCTCGTGGACCACTATGCGAAGCGCGCGGGCATTCCGAAGCGCGTGCATCCCCACGAACTGAGACATTCGTTCGCGACGGACCTCCTTATCAACGGCGCGGACCTCCGTTCGGTGCAGGAGCTCCTGGGCCACGCGAATATCGCGACAACGCAGGTCTATACCCACCTCACCAACAAGGAGCTCCGCGAGGTGCACGAGGCGTTCCACGGGAGGCGCAGAAAAGAGCAGTCCTTATAATCCGTACGTATAGGGAGTGCTGAATGCGAATCCGACGAGCGTAGCGAACACGATAAGTACGGAGAGCCACCTCTTTTTCCTGGGCGCGAGCGTTTCCAGATGTTCCGTAACCGTGAATGCAAAGAATGCGATACCGAAGAGGTACGCGGGAAAGTAGTGGTAGAGGAATGCGGGGCGCGCGATGAACGCGAAAGGGAGAAGCGCATAAAGATAGCTTCCTATAAGCAGCTGCTTTGCGGGAATCATACCCGCCTTTTTTTTCACTACACGGAAAAGATAAGAAATGATACCTCCTATTATGGTAAGCGTGGTCGTCGCCCAGACGAAAGGATTGCCGACAAGCGCGATTTTCAGGGAGTCGTCATAGAAGTAGGTGAACGGCTTATACATGAACGGCCACATAAACCACGCGCTTTGCGCCGGGTGCGGTTCCACGCCCGTCACGTATTTGTCGGCGCTTATGCCCATTGCGCGGAAGAATTCGAAGAACGTGAACGCGGTCTTCCGGACCGGCGATGCATCGTTCGGAACGAACGGCGCATGCTTATTAAACACGGGGTCGAGGGACCGCATGAATGAGACACGGCTTCCGAACGGCGCGGAAAACGCGATGAACGCGAGCCAGAGAGCGAACAGCACCGAAAACCCGGTGAAAAGGAAAGGAAGAATGGTGCGGGACATCGTCCGCATGCGGTCCTTCAGCAGGAAGTAGAGGAGGGCGGGCACGACGAAGACGATACCTATGAGTTTCACCGAGAGCGAGAGTCCGAGAAGTATCCCTGCGACGAAAGGTTTCGGTTTTTCGCGGAAGAGGAGCGCAAGCGCAAGGAACCCGAAGAAAAGAAAGAAACCGTTCATGAGGACAAGGCGCGTTTCTATGAGGAAGGCGTTTTCCGCGGCGAGGAAGAACATGCCCCAGAGAGCCGCATTTCTCGAACGCGTGAGCGAGAGAATGAACCAGTAGAAAGCGGCGAGAAGCCCTATGCCGAAGAGCGCGCTTTCCGCGCGGAGCGCGGCATAAGGGAACGATTCGAATTCCGTATTGGTGCGCAAAGAGAGAAGGCGTCTTTCTTTTATTTCAAGGGTAAGGAACGGGATTTCCGGAAATATCCCGGGAGAATAGAAGAAGAGCGGGACTGCGAAGATCATTTTTCCGAGCGGAGGATGGATGTCGAAAAAGGGGCGCCGCTCGGCGATATCCATGGCATAGGTCGCGAAGTGCGCCTCGTCGAATGCGGGCTTGCCCGGTACGGTAATCCTCCAAAAATGGGTCACCGTGCCGAAACAGAGTATGAGAGCGAAAAGAAATGCGTGTATCCGTTCTTTAGTCATGGAGTATTCGATATTCCTGTGCTCCCGAGAGGATTTGAACCTCTAACCCCTTGCGGGGACAGCGTCCTAAGCGCTGCGCGTATGCCAGTTCCGCCACGGGAGCCCCACTAACCAATCATAAATCAAAAACCCCCGATAGTACTATGGGGGGTTTTGATTCTCATACGAAAGCTTAGGGAAGCGTCGTAATCGCGCTTACTCCGAGGAAACTCTCAACGATTCTCGGAATGGAGTACGCCAAGATGGCTACCACGATGGCGATGACGGCATAAATAAGGCGGTTCTGGGCCTCTTTTACCGCATCCGGATCACCTTTCGCGGTAAGGTACTTGTATGCCGCGATGATGATGAAGACAGTGGCGATAAGGAAGAAAATGCCCACAAACCAACCTAAAAGCGTCTCGATTTTATCGAATAACTGGCCTGTGGTGGTCACCTGCGCGGAAACCAAGACCGGCAAGAAAGCCGAAGCAATTGCTGAATATTTCGTAATTTTATTCATGAATAAATATATACAAACGACAGTTCCTCGACCTTTACCTAAAGAAATCCCTGATAATCAGTTCGATTCCTTTTGCAAGAAGAATTATACCATATCCCACGACCGCGTACAGAATCGCATGTTTTCCCTTTTCGATATTCTCCTCGTTCGCCCCTCCGAACATGATGAGATAGGCGCCCCAAACGATGACACCGACCACGATGGGAACGGAAAAAAGCATGAGCCCGTCTATTATCTTATTCAGAAGGTCGTGAACGGTGCCGACACCGAGAGGATTCGGGAGGTTTATCGCCGACGCGCGCGTTGCCGAGAGGGCGAGGAGGAGCGCGAGCGGCACGGTCCCTTTTTTATATCGCATATGCATGTATATTAGCAGGTTATCGTCGCCCAAGGAATATTCACCCCGTTGCCGGAGAGAAGATGGAGGAATTCGCTCACGATGAGCCAGGAGCAGAGCACGATGACGAGCCCGAGAACCGCGTTCTTGATAATTTCTTTCCCCTCTTCTATTTTTTCACCCGAGGCACCACTCACCATCATTCGTATCGCGCCATAAACGATGAATCCCACCGTGAGAGGGAAGGCGACCTGGAAGAGGAATTGCACGATATTCGACGCCACAATGAGCGCATCGCAGAGTCCGCATTTGTCCGTGGGAGTGCTTCCTCCGCCCGCACACGGTGCTCCGGTCCAGATGCTCGTTGATGTCCCCTGCGCGCCCGCAAACGCCGGCACGAATACCACGGAAAGAAGAAGGAGGGCGAGGATGACGGTTAGCGCTTTCATATGGATGTAGTATACCAGGCGGCTCTATTTTCTGAAAAATCCGTTCACCTTCGTTTCCGCCTGCTGTACTGCGCTCTTCGCGTCGGTTTTCTTGGAAACCGCATCCTTTATCGCTTCGGAGAAGATGGACGTTATCATACTCGCGTTTATCTGCGGCCATGAGCGCGCGGTGAGCGTCTGGCGGGCAAAGACCGAAAGACGGATGTCATCAGAAAAAGCGCCGCTCAAAGCGATGAGCGCGGGGGGTTTCTTGGTCATGTCCGCATATGCGCGCGCGACCTCCCGATTCGTGGTCATCATGACGATGAACGCCTGTGCAAGGTCTTTCTGCACCGACTGGCGTGGCACCGCATATCCGCTGTAGGAGGCATAATTCACCGCTTTTCCTATGTCCACGAGGCCTTCCGGCTGTGGCATGGGGGCGATGCTGAAATTGAGGAAGGGGCTCGCTTTTTCGATTTCCGCGACATCGTGCGCATAAGCGAATGCCATAGCGGTCTTTTCCTGTCCGAAGGCGTCCAGCGAATACGGCATTGCGTCGTTCCACGTGAACACATCGTTCAAAGGATCGGCGAATTGGATATAGAACGAAAGCGCATTCGCCCCCTCGTCCGACCCGAAGGTCGCTGCGGTGAACTCCGGATTCGTCATCTTCGTGCCGGATTGCAGCATGAGGAGGGAAAGGATATCGGATGCGTTCTTTATGCTCGTTTCCGAACCCCCTATCGCCGCCGCGGCCCTCGTTATCCTTTTGTTCGCATCCTTCTTAATGAGCTGAGGGACGATATGCTTGAATGTCTCCCACGTGGTGGGCATAGTGACGATGCCGGATGCATTGAAAAAATCACGGTTATAGACGAGTGCGAGCGTATCGATGGAAAGGGGAAGTGCAAAGGCGTACGAGATGCCGTCCCTCCCTTTCGAGACGAAATCCTGACGGACGACTTCCGGAAAGAGGGATTGCATCTCTAGCATCGAAATGCGTTCGGAAGGGATGGGGGCGATTTTATTCGCATATTGGGGGAAATTCCTGTTCGCGATCATGAAGATATCGGGTGCGCTTCCCGATGCGAATGCCTCTATGAGGGCATTCTCATAATCCTCCTCATTCTCGAATGAACGGTAGGAAACAGTGACGGCAGGATACGATTTCTTGAATTCTCCGAATGCCGCTTCGTACGCGGCGGCCGAGTCCCCCACTCCCCACATGGAAAGGGATGCCTTCACGGTATCGGGCTGGTTCGTCTGGAGTCCCGGAATGACGCCCGTAAAGACGAGTATGAAGAAAAGCGCGACGAGTGCGATACCGCCTACGACGAAAAGCTGGGGTTTGGTCATCACCCTCATTATACACAGCCGCGTATGAAAATATTAGAGGCAGACGATGCCGATCAGCGAATCACCCTTTTCCAGATTCATGATTTTGACGCCCTGCGTTGCGCGTCCCGCGACGCGTATGTCGGAAAGTTTGGTGCGGATGGCCTGTCCCTTCGAAGAGAAAGCGATGACCTCCTCGGCCCCGTTTTCTATGATGCGGGCGGCGATGACACTTCCCGTTTTGTCGGTGATTTTCGCCGTCTTGATGCCTCCTCCCCCCCGCTTCTGCGTCTTGTAGTCCTTGAGCGGCGTCTGCTTCGCGAACCCGTGCCCCATGACGACGAGGAATTGGGTCTTATTGTCCGTGCCTTTGGGGATGATGTCGAAGCCCGCGACGCGGTCTCCCTTTTTGAGCCGTACCGCTTTCGTGCCCGCGGCCGTGCGCCCCATGGGGCGGATGTCCTTTTCCTTGAAACGGATGGATTGTCCGTTCGAGGTTACGAGGATTATCTCGTCGTCTCCCGAGGAGAATGCGGTCCACTGGAGGGAATCGTCCCCTTTGAGCTTCAGCGCGATGATGCCGGAACGGCGCACGTTCGTGAAATCGCTGAGCGGCGTTTTTTTGATGATACCTCCCATGGTGGCCATGACGAGGAATTGCGTGGGCGCTCCTTTCTTCCCCTCCTCCTTGTCGGAATAGCTCACGATGGAACAGATGCGTTCGGTGGGCGGGATGGTGAGGAAATTATGCACCGACTTGCCCTTGGCGGTCCGTGTCGCGACCGGCACCTCGTACGCCTTCGTCTGGAAGACGCGTCCGCGATCGGTGAAGAAGAGGATGTTGTCGTGCGTGTCCGCCGAGATGATCTGCTGGATCTGGTCCTCCTCCTTCAGTTCGAAGCCGATGAGCCCCTTGCCGCCGCGCTTTTGTGCCTTGAATACGCCGGGCGCCATGCGTTTGATGTAGCCGTCCTGGCTGAGCGTCATGATCACCTCCTCCTGCGGCACGAGGTCCTCTTCGCGGAATTCCGTAAGGCCCGACGCGATGACCTTCGTCTTGCGCGGACTCGGATAGGTCTTCTTCAGCTCCAGAAGTTCGTTCTTTATGATTTCCACGATACGCTTGGGAGATTTGAGAATGGCGTGGCATTCCGCGATGAATTTCTTCTTCTCTTTCAGTTCCTCCTCCACCTTGATGCGCTCGAGCGCCGCGAGCGCCTGGAGACGCATTTCGAGTATGGCGTTCGTCTGGATTTCGGAAAGCTTAAACTGCTTCATGAGGTTTTCCCGCGCCGCATCCTTATCCTTCGATTTCTTGATGGTGGCGATGATCTTATCGATGACATCAAGCGCCGTCACGAGTCCCGTGAGGATGTGCGCGCGTTCTTCCGCTTTTTTCAAATCGAACTCCGTGCGCCTGCGCACGATATGGTTCCGATGCGTGAGATACTCGCCGAGCACCTCTTTCAGGGAAAGGACCTGCGGCTGGATGCCGTTCACGAGCGCGAGCATGTTGAAATAGAAATTCTTCTGGAGTTCCGTGTACTGATAGAGCTGGTTCAGCACTTTCTGGGGCGCGGCGTCATTCTTCAATTCGATGACAATACGGAGCCCTTCGCGGTCGGACTCGTCCCTCAGGTCGCGGATGCCCTCGAGCCTTTTTTCCTGCGCGAGTTCGGCGATTTTCGTGATAAGGTCGGACTTGTTCACCTGATAGGGAATCTCGGTCACGATGATCTGGAAGCTTCCCGCCTTACGCTCCTCGATTTCGGCGAGCGCCCTCATCGTGATGGAGCCCCTTCCCGTGGAATATGCTTCCTCGATGCCTTTTTTGTCGTAAATGATGCCGCCGGTCGGAAAGTCGGGTCCCGGAATGAAATGGAGGAGGTCCTTGGTGGTCGCTTCGGGATGTTCGGAAAGGTGAATCGCCGCGTCGACCACTTCGACGAGGTTATGAGGAGGGATGGATGTCGCCATGCCGACGGCGATGCCGACCGTGCCGTTCAGAAGAAGATGGGGAAGTTTCGCGGGCATGTACGAAGGCTCGACGCGCGAGCTATCGTAGTTCGGATTCCATTCAACCGTTTCTTTCTCGATGTCGGTCAGTAATTCCTCTGATATCCGCGTGAGGCGTGCCTCGGTGTACCTCATGGCAGCGGGCGCATCCCCGTCGATCGAACCCCAGTTTCCCTGGCCGTCCACGAGCGTGTAGCGGAGCGAGAAATCCTGCGCCATGCGCGCCATAGCGTCGTATACCGCGGCATCGCCGTGCGGATGGTATTTACCGAGCACTTCACCGACCACGTTCGCTGATTTTCTGTATTTCGCGGAATGTACGAGTCCCGTATCCCACATCGCCCACAGGATGCGCCGCTGCACCGGTTTCAATCCGTCGCGGACGTCGGGGAGTGCGCGGGAGACGATAACCGACATCGCATAACTGAGGTACGAGTCACGGAGTTCATCCGTGATTTCCTGCGGGTCGATGCGCGACACGGTTTCTGGCGTATTCGGCTGTTCGTTTTTCTTTTTCTTCATGGTTTGCTAGGGAAGTTTTGTGGGAGGAATGGCTTCTTGCGGTTCGGTCGGAGTGAATTGAGTCGTGGTCGCTTCCACCGATATCTCATTCTGTCTGTTGAATGTGTCCGTAATGGAGCCGATGTCGCGCATAATCCGTTCCGAGAGCGACCGCCACTTCGTTCCCGCGTCTCCCGATATGATGCCTATCCCCCGCTTGAACGTGTTCCATGTCGAATCCGTCTGCGCCGTGCGCTCCGCCGTTTTCTGCTCTTCCGAGGAGGGCAGGACGGGAGTCATCTCCGGCAGGGTGATATTCAGATATACCACCCATAGGACGACCACAAGCGCCATAGTGACCGCGGAGGCGCCGAAGACCCAGACGCGCTTCTCGCGTTCATTTTTCTTGCGGAGCGCGTGTATGAATGTGCGGATGCGGGCAATCATGGGATGTGTTATGCGCGGAGCCAGACCACCTCCATCGCCTTTTCTTTGATATCCTTTTTCTTTATCACGAGTTTGTCTTCCGGTTTGGCATCCGATTTGCCCAGTTCCTTCATGAAGGCCTTAGGGTCCTTCATGAGAGAAGGAATCACGATGCCGGGTTCGAGCTGGCGCACGAGTTTCGCGACCGCGCTTTCGGAAAGATAGGGCTTTCCGCCCGCCGGGACGATGGCAATATCGGCGCCCGTGAGTTCGGAGACGATTTCGGCACCAAGCTCTTTCGTGAGATAGCCGAGTACGACGATCTTCATATCATCGAACATGATGCGGTATGCCGTGTGTTCCGCCTTGTCCTTCGGGTCGTACCCCGCGCTCCACCCGCAGATGCGCACTCCCTGCACTTCGTATTCCCCCTGGTGGTCGAACCATACGGGTGCGTCCTTTTCCTTAGCATCGGGCGCCTCCGCAAGGGCCGGTTTCAAGGTATTCAGGATGATGCGCGTGCCGCGGTAGGACCTCTGATTTTCGGGGTCGATAAGCAGGGCGAAATCACCCGATTGGATCTTGAAATAATTGCCGTTCTGATAGGTGATAATCATGGTATTCCGCATCCATTGTAGCGTGACCATACGAAGATTTCAATGAAGCGGGGCGCGCAGTTCCGCGCAAAAGAATTTGACGGTGAATGGAAAATCGCATATTGTAGAAGCGCTATGAATACAGTAAAGAACGGCACGCTCATCCTCGCACAACTCGCGAAAACGAACCCGCAGGTCTTTTCTTCGGTGAAACAGGGAGACATCGTGGAAGGCACGGTGCTCGAGAAAGGATCGCGCATGGTGATTGTGGACCTGGGCAAGCACGGCACGGGCGCGGTATACCGCGGAGAATTGCAGAATGCGCGCGAACTCATAAAAAGCGTGGAAATCGGAGGGAAGATAAACGCGAAAGTGCTCGAAGTGGATAATGACGAGGGATACATAGAACTTTCGCTTGCGGAAGCGGGAAGGCAGAAGGCATGGGGAGAAATCGACGAATTGAAGGGGCGCGACGAGGCGTTCACCGTGAAAATCATGGGTGCGAACAAAGGGGGACTCACTGCCAACATCAAGGGCATCCAGGCGTTTTTGCCGGTGTCTCAGCTTTCGAACGAACACTATCCCAAAGCGACGACCGCGGAAAAGACGGAAGTGACCGCAGCGCTTCAGGGACTCATCGGACAGGAGCTTTCGGTGAAAATCATCGATGCGAATCCCCGCACGGGAAAACTGATCGTGTCGGAAAAGGAGGCGACTGAAGTGTCTTCCAAGGAGCTTGCGAAGAACTATCAGGTGGGCCAGGTCATCGAAGGCATCATTTCCGGCGTCGCCGACTTCGGCGCGTTCGTGAAATTCACCGACAATCCCGCAGTGGAAGGACTGATCCACGTATCCGAACTCGATTACCGCATCGTGGAGAATCCGAAGGATGTAGTGAAAATAGACGAAGTGGTGAAGGCGAAAATCACCGATATCCGCGAAGGGAAAATTTCCCTTTCACTCAAGGCGCTGAAGGAGGATCCGTGGCCCAGCGTCGGAGAACGCTACAAGGAAGGACAGGAGGCGACCGGAAAAGTATATCTTTTCAATCCGTTCGGTGCCGTCGTGAATCTCGACGAGACATTCCAGGGATATGTGCACGTGACGGAGTTCGGCGGTGCGGAGGAGATGAAGAAACACCTCGCACTCGGCAAGGAATTCACCTTCATCATCGACAGTATAAAGCCTCAGGAGCGCCGTATCACGCTAAAACCGAAGAAATAAGAAAGAGCATCCCGCACAACGCGGGATGTTTTTTTGTCGCACAAAACCGATTCGTTGCTCCACGGCGAATGTTCGTTTATGATGGTGGTACAAACCTATGAAACCATTAGGAAAGAATCTCGTCTGGGTCGTCGTCTCGCTTCTTTTCGCGTCGCTTCTTTTTACCGCACTCGTCGGCATGGAGACGAAGAAACCCGCGACGTTCGGCATCGCGGAACTTGCGAAGAAAATAGAAGCAGGCGAAGTGAAAACAATAACCGCGAACGGCAATGAGCTTTCGGTTACGCTCGTAAGCGGCGAGGAGGCGGTTTCGCGGAAGGAATCCGAAGCAGGACTTTCCGAGACGCTCAAGAATTACGGCGTGACGGCCGAACAGCTTGGGGCCGTCGAATTCAAAGTGGAGGAAGAGGGCGGCACTTCCTACTGGTTCGGCATTCTTATTCCGATTCTCCTTCCCGTCATCGTAATGGTCCTCGTATTCTGGTGGATTTTCAGGCAGGCGAAGGGCGGCGCGAACCAGGCATTCTCATTCGGCAAGGTGAACATCCGCCTTTTCTCCCCTTCCCGCGACAAAATCACCTTCAAGGACGTGGCGGGGCTGAAGGAGGCGAAAGAAGAACTCATGGAAATCGTGGAGTTCCTCAAAAGTCCGAAAAAATTCCTCCAGATCGGCGCAAAAATCCCGCGGGGCGTGCTGCTCATGGGATCCCCGGGTACCGGAAAAACGATGCTCGCGCGCGCGGTCGCGGGAGAAGCGGGTGTGCCGTTCTTCCATATTTCCGCATCCGAATTCGTCGAGATGTTCGTCGGCGTGGGCGCGTCGCGCGTGCGCGATCTCTTCCAGATCGCGAAGAAATCGGCCCCTTCCATCATCTTCATCGATGAGATAGACGCGGTGGGCCGCGAGCGCGGCTCCGGCATGGGCGGAGGGCACGATGAGCGCGAACAGACGCTGAATCAGATTCTCGTGGAAATGGACGGATTCGAGCGCGATACGAGCACTATCGTGGTTGCGGCCACGAACCGTCCCGATGTACTCGACCAGGCGTTGCTCCGTCCCGGACGCTTCGATAGGCGGGTCGTGCTCGACATGCCGGACCTGAAAGACCGCGAGGATATCCTGCACATCCATGCGAAAGGGAAGCCGCTCGATCAGAACGTGGATATGCGTACGGTCGCGGTGCGCACGCCGGGATTCGCGGGAGCCGATCTTTCGAACCTCGTGAACGAGGCGGCGATTCTCGCCGCGCGCCACAATCGGAAGACGGTTCTTCAGGAGGATTTTCTGAATTCCATCGAAAAGGTGCTTCTCGGTCCCGCGCGGAGAAGCCGTGTCATCAACCAGAGGGAAAAGGAAATCACCGCCTATCATGAGGCGGGACACGCTCTCGTCGCATCCGTTCTGAAGGATGCCGACCCCGTCCATAAGGTTTCTATCGTAAGCCGCGGCATGGCAGGAGGATATACGATGAAACTGCCGCTCGAAGAATCCCACCTCCGTACCAAGGCGCAGTTTCTTGCCGATCTCGCGGTATCGTTCGGGGGCTATGCGGCCGAGCAGATCGTTTTCAAGGAAGTGACGACCGGTTCCTCGGGCGACATACAGAATGCGACCGATGTGGCGGAACGCCTGGTGACGCAGTACGGCATGAGCGAGAAGCTCGGACCGCGCGCATTCGGGAAGATGCAGGAAATGGTGTTCGTGGGACGCGGCATCGCGACCGAAAAGGATTATTCCGAATCGGTAGGCGCGAAGATTGATGAGGAAATCAACGGCTATCTCGATCGCGCGGTGGCGCTCGCGAAACAGATCGTCACGAAACATCGGAAAGTGCTGGACGGCATCGCGAAGACGCTTATTGAGAAGGAAACGCTGGAACGGGAAGAATTCGATATGCTCGTGAAGAATCTCGGACTGAAACAGCAGTCGCTTAAGGTATAGGCGCAGCCGCATTTGATTCCCCCGCCTTTCTCGCGGTAGTATAGGAGACGGGTTCGGAGTGTGCGGTCCGTAGCTCAATGGTAGAGCAGACGTCTTATACACGTCCGGTTGCAGGTTCGAGTCCTGCCGGACCGACGGGCGCTTAGCTCAGGGGTAGAGCGACTCGTTTACACCGAGTAGGTCGGGGGTTCGAAACCCTCAGCGCCCACAATTAATCCCGCCTTTGGCGGGATTTTGGTTTGGATGATAGAGCTTCGAACCACGCTGTTACAAAATAAGAAGGTTATCCGTGTTTGATTTTCAATATCAAGAGAGATGTAGCTAATAGTAAGGTGATTCCACTCATAATTATCAAAGAAGGACTATTAATCATAAAGCCGTATATAATCCAAAGGGTTTGGCCAAATAAATTTATTAACATCCAGGCAATAGAAATATCGCTGGTAGACCTCGTTTTCCACGACTTAATTGTTTGAGGAATAAGGGAACACGCAACAAGAATACCAGCTATAAAACCGATTATTTCTGGATTTACCATATCGATATTATATCATTATATTCTTTCAATATAGTTACTATGTTTAGGCATCTGGAATGGTGGCTCAGAGACGTTGTGGCGTATTTTATTGACACTGCCGCGGAGGAGAGGGTAAGGTGAGATACATGCCGGTAACGTTTTGCAGCTCGCTCGGAATACAGCTTAGGGTAGATGAGGTAGTGCACGAGATCGTCGAGTTCATGAAAGCGGACCCGAAACGCTCGTACACCATCGTCATAGGAACCGACTCGCAGGGACTTGCGGATAAGACCGCCGATTTCGTGACCGCGATCGTAGTACATCGCGTGGGGAACGGAGGGCGGTATTTTTGGCGCCGGTTCGAACTCGGGAAGTTCTATACGCTGCGCGACCGCATCATCCGCGAAGTGATCATTTCGCTCGAGGCCGCGCACATACTCCTTGAGGAACTGAAGGCGGCGGAACGCGGGAATCTCATGCCGCATTGGGAATTCGAGATTCACGCCGATGTGGGGACCAATGGTCCCACGAATGCGCTCATCCAGGAAGTAGTGGGCATGATCCGCGCCTCGAATTTCGAAGTGAAGACGAAACCGGAAAGCTACGCGGCGTCGAGCGTCGCGGACCGGCACACATAACCCAGAACCATGAAAGACAGAATCGTATTCGATATAGAGACGAAAAACGTGTTTGCGGATGTGGGAGGACAAGCGAACATCGCGAAACTCGATATGTCCGTGACGGGCATCTATTCTTATAATGAGGATGCCTATCACTGTTTCGATGAGCACGAACTCGACAAGATAGAAACGTATTTCAAAAACGCGTATCTCATCATAGGTTTCTACAGCAAGAAATTCGATATTCCGGTGCTCGAGAAATACTTCAAATCCAACATCGCGAAAATCGCGCATTTCGACATTCTGGAAGAGATAGAGAAGCGCATGGGGCGCCGGGTGGGACTCGGCGTGCTTGCGGAGGCGAATCTGGGAGAAGGAAAGAGCGCACACGGTCTCCAGGCCGTCGAATTCTACAGGAACGGCGAGATGCAGAAACTCAAGGATTACTGCACTCAGGACGTGAAGGTTACGAAGCGCATCTACGATCAGATTTGCGAGAAAAAATACCTTTATATCCCCCAACGCAACACGACCGAAATGAAGAAGATAACCTTCGACGACTACAAGGAGCTTCTTCCTCCCCCCGCGCAATTGTTTTAAACTGTATCCATGATGAACGGAAAGAATAATAAGGTGTTCGTTTCGCTTCTCGTCGGGTTCCTTATTCTGGGACTCATAATGGCCTACGTCCCCCTCCTCTTCCTCGGTACCGAATAAGGACGAGCGCCCCGGAGGGGGCGCTTTTGATTTACAGGCGTACGGTTTGCGGCTACGATAGTGAACGTGATAATCGATTGTTCTTCCATTGCGGAGCATGCGCTTGCGGAACTCCGTGCGCGTCCGCATATCGCTTCCTATTGTGCGGCGCTGCTTTCGGGCGACGACCCCGCGTCGGAACGTTTCGTGCGCCAGAAGGAGCGTACGGCCCGTTCGCTCGGAATCGATTTCCGCGCATTCCGTTTTTCCGGAAAGGGCACCACGGAAGAGCTGCTTGATGCGGTGCGGATGCACGCAGAAGATGCCGCGTGCGGCGGAATCATCGTGCAGCTTCCGCTTCCGCCGCATATCGATACCCCTCGCGTTATAGCCGCCATCCCCATAGCGAAAGACGTGGATGTATTGAACCCTGCTTCGCGGGATGCGGGCATGGTCCGTTCGCCTTCCGTCGGGACGCTCGTCTCGATACTCTCGCATATCGGAAATGATGCAGAGAAACTGTTTCGGCAGAAGTGCGCGGTTGTGGGACGGGGCGCGCTGATAGGCGGACCCGTTTCAGCATGGCTCGAAGGAAGATGCGGCTCGCTTATCTCACTCGATAAAGGGGACGATTTCGGAGCGCTGAGGGACGCGGACATCGTAGTGCTCGGTGCGGGAAGCCCCGGATGCGTGAACGCCGTTCAGCTGAAACATGATGCGGTAGTGGTGGATTTCGGATACGGGAGGAAACAGGGCATACTCTCCGGCGATTTCGATGCCGCGGGAGCGCCTCCGGAACTGCAGTACACGCCGACGCCCGGCGGCACGGGTCCCGTGCTCGTCACGGAGCTTTTCCGGAATTTCTTCGATATGAATGCGAAAAAAACATCCCGCCGGTAGGCGGGATGTCCGTTATTCGATTTCTGCGACCGAAGGGTTCAACCCTTTCGTTTCGACGGCTACTGTCGTTTTTTTCGCAATCGCATGGAGGAG
>Ga0172379_10007615_pt1 | contig 13986 bp, 12 predicted proteins | sample GrowelOW334metaG_FD_119756 | JGI IMG/M metagenome (GOLD analysis project Ga0172379, IMG submission 119756) | Groundwater microbial communities from an aquifer near a municipal landfill in Southern Ontario, Canada - Groundwater well OW334 metaG | ecosystem: Environmental > Aquatic > Deep... | reverse complement strand
CAGATAAGCTTCTATGACCTTGGGATTTTTTTGAATCTCCTCGGGCGTTCCCTGGGCGATGGTGACTCCGTAATCCAGGACGTACATGCGCTTGCAGATACCCATGACTACCTGCATGTGGTGCTCGATGAGCAGTATGGTCAGGTCGAACTGGTCGCGAACCTTCACGATAAAATTCATGAGTTCGATGGCTTCCTGGGGGTTCATGCCGGCGGCAGGCTCGTCCAGGAGCAGCATCGAGGGTCTCGTGGCCAGGGCCCGGGCGATTTCAAGGCGCCGTTGTTTGCCGTAGGGCAGGGATGTGGCCTCCTCCTTCGCGGCGCCGTCGAGTCCTACCTCCGCCAGCAGGGACATGGCGAAATCCCTGGCTTCCGTGGCCTTCCTGCGGTACGCGGGCAATCTGAGGGTCGCGGCGATGGTATTCGGCCGTTCCCTGACGCTGCACGCGATAAGGACATTTTCAAGCACGTTCATGGAAGAAAAAAGGCGGATGTTCTGGAAAGTGCGCGCTATGCCGGCTTCGGTGATCTTATGGGGTTTCCACCCGTTGATCTCGGTTCCCTCGAAGTGGATGCTGCCTTCGGTGGGTTCGTAGACACCGGTGATCATGTTGAAGGCCGTGGTCTTTCCCGCCCCGTTGGGTCCGATCAGGCCGACGATTTCGCCCTTTTCAATATCGATATTCAGCTCGCTCACGGCGGTCAGACCGCCGAAGCGCATGGTGGCGTTCCGGGTATCCAGCTTCATTTGGGCGCTCCCTTCCTGTTGCGCGGAACGAATCCCGTCTGGCCCAGCCTATCCCAAGTCCATTCCTTGTCGCCCATCAGGCCCCTTTGCCGGAAGATGACCACCGCCATGAGCATGAGCGAGAAGACGACCATGCGCAGGCCCGGTGTACCTTGGGTTTTGATGACGAGGAAGTTGAGGGGGCCATCGAGGAAGCGCATGGCTTCCATGAGGACGGTGACGCCGATCGCGGCTATGATCGAACCTGTGATGGAACCGTTGCCCCCCAGCACCACGATGAGCAAAATGTTGAAGGTGAGCAGGAAAGTGAACATCTTGGGGTCGATGGTCGTGATCATGTGGGCCAGCAAGGCGCCACCCACTCCGGCCATGAAGCTGGATATGGTGAAGCTGACCACCTTAACACGGAATACGTTCACCCCCATGGCTTCCGCGGCGACTTCATCGTCCCGGACGGCCTTGAGCAGGCGCCCGTAGCTGGAACGCGTGAAGAGTCCCATGAACGCGACGGACAGGCCCGCCGCGCCCCACACTATCCAGGTGGTGGAATGTTTGGGGATATTCTTGAGCCCCTGAGCCCCGTTGGTGATCGCCTGTGCGTTGGTCAGCAACACCCGGATTATCTCGGAGAAGCCCAGCGTGGCTATGGCCAGGTAGTCGTCCCTAAGCCGCAACACGGGGGCGGAAACGAGGAAGCCCACCAAGGCCGCGCACGCGCCGCCTGCCAGCATGGCCAGCACGAAGGGCAGGGAAACACCCTGGAGCCAGGGCACCAGGGGTTCGATGAAGAAGTTCATCTCCTTCACCTCGGGGCTCATGGTGAGCAGGGCGCTCACGTAGGCCCCTACCGCCATGAAGCCGGCGTAGCCCAGCGAGAACAAGCCGGTAAACCCGTTCAGCAGGTTCAGCGAGAGGGCGAGCACGATGTAGATGGCGGAAAGGTTAAGGATGCGCATCGCGTAGTTGCCTACGGTCTTGTCCACCAGCGCGAGGATTCCCGCGAAGACGGCAATGGCACCCAGTGTAAGAAGTATGTTTCGTATTTTCATGCATTACACCTTGGTGGCCTGTTTCTTGCCCAGCAAGCCGGAGGGCTTTACCAGCAGGACTATGATGAGCAGCACGAAGGCCAGCGCATCGCGGTAGCCCGTGAGTTGGGGAAAAAAGGCCACGACCATGATTTCTATGAAACCCAGCAGGAAGCCTCCCAGGACGGCGCCCGAAATATTGCCTATGCCGCCGATGACAGCCGCGATGAAGCACTTGAGTCCCGGCATGATACCCATAAGGGGATTCAGTTGGGGATATTTCATGGTCCACATGATGCCGCCCAAGGCGGCCAGCAGGGATCCCACCCCGAAGGTGAAGGAAATGATGCGGTTGACGTCTATGGCCATGAGTCTGGCCGCGTCCACGTCGGTGGAGACCGCACGCATCGCCATTCCCGTTTTGGTCTTGTTCACTATCCACAGGAGGAGTATGAGGATGAGGATGGTGAATACGGGTATGAAGAGGCTTACGGAAAGCACGGATACGGATCCGAAATTGATTACCGTGTCGAAGAGCGGGATGCTGGGGAAACTTTTAGGGCGTCCGCCGAAGAAGACGACGCCGAGGTTTTCGATGAGGAAGGACGCGCCTATGGCGCTTACCATGACGGAAATTTTAGGAGAATCCCGAAGCGGCCGGTAGGCAATCCGTTCAAGGAAGATACCGAACACGCCGGTGAGCCCTATGGCGATCACGAAGGCCGCCCACCAGGGCAACATGAAGGTTGTGATCGCATAGAAAGCCACGTACGAGCCCAGCATGAAGACATCGCCGTGGGCGAAGTTGATGAGCCTGAGGATTCCGTACACCATGGTATAGCCGATGGCGATAAGGGCATACAGGCTTCCCAGGCTGGACGCGTTCATCAACTGCTGAAAGAAGGTTGCCAAATCCATACGCAGGTGTCCTTGAAACGGGGCGGAAGAAATTCCGCCCCGAAGGCTGGGGCAGCCAAGAGTGACGGCCCGCTCTCAAAAAATCCGCGGCCGCGAGGCTTTGAAGACTTGCGGTCACGGATAGGAATAGGCAATCAGCGGATGATTGCTACTCGTCTTACGGGTTGACCGTATCCTTGTACACGAACTTGCCGCCTTTCACTTCCTTGATGACCGCGCTCTTGATGGGGTCGCCCTCGGCGTCGAGGGTTACGTAGCCGGAAGCGCCGGCGAAATTCTTGGTGGCGGCGATGGCGTCGCGGATCTTGGCGGGGTCGATGCTGTTGGCGCGTTTGATGGCGTCGATCGCAAGGAGATATCCGTCAAAGCCCAGAACGGCGGTGCCGGAGGGCAGGCGCTTGTACAGCTTGTTGTATTCGGCCACAAAAACCTTGGACAGCGGGGTAAGGGGAGCGTCGTTGTCGAAGAAGGTGGACATGACAGCGCCTTCGACGGCGGTCTTGCCTACATTGATGAATTCAGCGATTTCCCAGGTATCGCCGCCCAGGAAGGGGGTCTTGATCCCCAGTTCGCGGGCCTGCTTTATGATCAGGGCGCTTTCGGTGTAGTTGCCCGGAGCAAAGATGACGTCCGGCTTCAGGCTCTTGATCTGGGTGAGCTGGGCGGAAAAGTCCTGGTCGCCCGTATTGTAGTTGAGGGTGGTCAGGATGGCCTTGGAATCGCCGGTGAGCTTGATGAAGTTGTCGGCGAAGAACTTGGCCAGTCCGACCGAGTAGTCGTTTGAGATTTCACGGATGATGACGGCTTTCTTGGCTTTCAGGTTCTTGCTGGCGTAGGTCGCCATGACGGTTCCCTGGAAGGGGTCAAGGAAGCATACGCGGAAGTAGTAGGGGTTACCCTTGGTCACGAGGGGGTTCGTGCAGGAAAGTCCGATGGCCGGAATCTTGGCGTCCTTGAAAATCGGACCGGCGGCCATGGAAAGACCGGATCCCCATGATCCCAGGACCAGCTGGACCTTGTCCCTGTCCACGAGACTCTGGCCAGCGTTGGCTGCTTCTACCTTGTCGGACTTGTTGTCGGCGATGGCGAGCTCGATCTTGTATTCAACTCCGCCGACCTTTACCGTGGGGTACAGCGACTGGGCAAGACGTATGCCGTCGAGTTCTTCCGCTCCGCCCGCTGCATTTGCGCCTGTAAGTGGTTCGAACACGCCGAATTTCACCGTCTTTTGGGCAAAGACGATGCCTGGTAGTAACAACATGGCTACGAAAGCCAGCGACAGAACGGTTACAGTGTTGCGTTTCATGATACTTTTCTCCTTGATCCGATTGCATTTCGCAATATCGGTCGGATTATGGTATCGTTGTACGCCCAGTATGTCAAATTTTATTTATTGAATTGATGGGGGAATACGGCATTCTGATTTTCTAGTGCCATTTTCCCTTCCATGGTATTATGTGGGATGATCAAGATTCTGGTTGTGGTTCCCTACGAAGAATTGTTCACCCAGGTCCGGCAATACTTGGACAACGTGGATACCCGTGAGTTCATTGTCGGGATAGAACATTTCATAGGAACCGACGATGAGGCGATACGGCGTTGCGACGCGGATATCGTGGTTGCCAGGGGGATCACCGGCAAGGCGATAGCACGGGCGAATCCCAACGTCCACTTGGTAGAAATTTCCATCTCCGGCAGCGATCTGATCGCCGCGCTCTGGAAATGCCGCGAAGGGTATGACGGCAACGGAATTGGCGTAATCCTGACTGATACGGGAATCTGCGACCCCAACCAGTTGAAGGACCTGACCGGTTTCTCGATACAGCTACGCAAGGCCGATAACGAAGCCGAGCTGTACCAGGCCATAGACGAGTTGTCCGCCCTGGACATCCATACCTTCATCGGGGGGCTGACCCTGTGCCGGAGGTGCGAGGACCTGGGCTTGGGCTACATCCATATAAAGTCCGGCGACGAGGCGATGACACGGGCCCTCAACGAGGCGCTCGCAGCGGCAAGATCGCTCAACCGGGAGAGGACCAGGGCAAACCTGGTATCCACGGTCCTGAACAACGCCGAAGACGTGATGTTCGCTCTGAACAGGCAGGGTACGGTGATCGCCGCGAACGCCCAGGCCGCCGCCTTGTTCATGCATGACCGGACGAAGTCGATGGAAGGCGGTTCCATCGCCGACATCCATCCCGAGGGTAAATGGGAATCCGTCGTGGCGACCCAACCCGAGTCGGAGCTGCTGCGCACGCTGGGCGATCAGTTGATGCTGGTGAAGACCGCGCCGATACGGGTTAACGATGAGAGCGTGGGGGTCCTGGTTACCTGCAAGAATGTGGAAGCATTGCGCGAGACCGAACGGAAGATCCGCAAGGAACTGAGCAACAAGGGCCTGGTGGCCCACTACAGTTTCGACAGCATCATCTGCGAGAATGGGTCGATGAAAACCCTCATCGCCAATGCCTACAAGTACAGCCAGGTGGATTCCAACGTTTTCATCATTGGTGAGACCGGAACCGGCAAGGAGCTTTTTGCCCAGAGCATCCACGGTGCGAGCAAACGGAACATCCATCCCTTCGTCGCCGTCAACTGCGCGGCGCTTCCCGAACACTTACTTGAAAGCGAACTGTTCGGCTACACGGAAGGTTCCTTTTCCGGGGCGGTAAAGGGCGGTCGGATGGGCTTGTTCGAGCTGGCACACAAGGGCACGATTTTCCTGGATGAGATAGGCGAGATGCCCCTGAGCCTGCAGGCAAAAATCCTGCGGGTGCTGCAAGAGCGTGAGATACGGCGGATTGGGGGAGACACCGTGGTACCCATCGACGTGCGCATCATCTCGGCGACGAATATAGACATACTGGGACGGGTTCGTGGCGGCTCGTTCAGGGAAGATCTGTATTACCGCATCAACCTGCTCAATATCCGCATACCACCCCTGAGGGAACGCCCTGAAGACATCGAACTCATTTTCAGGCATTTCATAGAGCAGTACGCATCCGGAAGCGGCAAGGCGATACCCCGGATCGATCCTGGCGTCATGCCGATCCTGCTGGGTTATCCCTGGTTGGGGAATATCAGGGAATTGCGGAATTTCTGCGAGAGGGTAGTGATTCTGAACGAGTCGGGTGTCATAGGCCCTTCGGAGGTGGAAAGCCTGTATCTGCTGGATGATCGGGGAGGATCGCCGGCTATGCCCGCCACTGGCAGGTATGAACGGAAGCATCCGAAAGGGCTGGGCGAATCCCTGGCCGAGCGTCTGGTCGCCAGCGGCATGGACCAAAAGGATTTTGCCGATTCCTTGGGAATAAGCCGCACTACGCTGTGGCGCAAACTGAGAGAGGAAGCCCGAGGCCTCAACTGAAGCAGTACCACCATTTGCAGCTTTGGAATCGGGTATGTCAGGTTTCGCTTAAACCTATTGTTCAGTGTTTCATAGTGTGAAACGTTTGAAACATTTGTTTCATTATATGAAACATAAATGAAACGTGAATGCTGATTTAACTTTTAAACACACAGCAACCGTCACAAATCTACTTCCAATATCTCTATATTGAACATAAACTTGATTTGGATAGTAAAAAATAAAAATAAACCCCGTATAAATGGCACGCCCTTTGCATTACATAAACGTACGCAGAAAACAGCAAATAAGACGGAGATGAAATAGTCATGGTGCAAAAACCGATTATCGGGGTGCTATTGGGCGACGCTGCCGGGGTAGGGCCCGAGCTGGTGGCACGGCTCGCTTCGGCGAAATTTTTCGAGGACTACTGTAGGCCGGTCATCATAGGTGATGCCCGTGTTTTTGAACTCGGGATGCATATAATCGGGAAAAAAGTCGCCTATCAAAAGATTTCCGACGTCTCCCTGGCGACTTGGTCGGAGGGTATCCCCCTGTTGGATCAGCACGATCTGGATCCCGCCACGGACTTCAAGCTTGGTGAGATCAGCATAAAGAGCGGGGCTGCCTGCGTGTCCATGATCGAGAAGGGTGCCGGGCTGTACCTGGCGGGCAAGATCGAAGGTTTCTGTTTTGCTCCCTTCAACAAGGCTGCGATGAAACTGAGCGGTTGCACTTTCGAGAGCGAGCACCACCTGTTGGCCCATATTTTTGGCCATACCGGTCCCTTCGGCGAAATCAATGTCCTGGGCAATCTGTGGACTACCCGCACGACCAGCCATATACCCATAAAGGAAGTCAGCCAAAACCTCACCCTCACGTCGATTGGGCGCGCCATTAGCCTGGCGGATACCTCGCTTAAACGTTCGGGAATCGCGAAACCCAGGCTGGCACTGGCGGCGCTGAACCCCCACGCCGGCGAGAACGGCATGTGCGGAAGGGAAGAACTGGACGTCATCCTGCCCGCGATAGAAAAGGCGCGGGCGGCCGGCATCGACGCATACGGACCGTTTCCCTCGGATATACTTTTTATAAAAGCCTTTGCGGGTGACTTCGACGGCGTCGTCACCATGTATCACGATCAGGGGCAGATCGCGCTCAAACTAAAGGGCTTTGACGAGGGCATAACCATCGCCGGAGGGCTTGCTGCCCCCATAGCCACCTGTGCGCATGGAACAGCCTACGACATAGCCGGCAAGGGTATCGCGAAAACCGCCGCGCTGGAAAACGCGGTACGGATGACCTGTCGAATGGCGGAGTACAAGGCGCGTAGAGGGGGGAATCATGACCAATACTGAGCGTAAAACCAGCGGCTTCGGGATCAACCAGATCATTCCCATCGTGGCGGCGGTGATGTCCATCGCCTTCATCTGGCTGGGTCTGAACAAGTACGGATTCTGGCACTCCGCCAAGGGACCGATGCCCGGATTTTTCCCGGTGGTCATCTCCGTGGCGATGCTGTTCGCCTCGATCCTGGCCTTTGTTTTTTCCTTTAAGGAAGAAGCCCCCGTGTTTCCGGTGGCCAATTGGCTGGTGCCACTGAGCGTCGCCTGCATCATCGGCGCTACCTTCCTGATCGGCCTTATTCCCAGTGTCGCCGTATACGTGCTGGTCTGGCTCAAGGCGTACGAGAAGTGCACCTGGAAGACGACGCTCATCACCTTCGCGGCCATCATGGCGGTCGTTATCGGTTGTTTCGTACTGTGGCTTGGCGTTCCCTTTCCCAAGGGGCTCATCTACAACGCGCTCTTTAGCTAGGGGAGGACAGATATGGAAAACATTGAACTGCTGCTGCAAGGTTTTGCCGTATTGTTTACGTTCCAGAATATACTTGCGACCATATTGGGCGCGGTGCTGGGTCTGATAATCGGGGCGATGCCCGGTATCGGTTCCCTGGCAGGCGTTGCCCTGTTATTGCCGCTTACATATAAATTCAACCCGACGACAGCCATCATAATGCTGGGGTCCCTCTACTACGCCAACATGTACGGTGGTGCTTTCAGCGCCATCCTGCTGAACATACCCGGAGACAGCCCGGCGGTCATGACGTCTTTGGACGGTTACCCGATGGCCACGGTGAAGAAACGGCCGGGACAGGCACTGCTCACCTCGAACCTGTCCTCCTTTATCGGCGGCCTGATAGGCATGATCATCCTGACCTTTACCGGCCCCGCCCTGGCAAATGTGGGGCTCAAGTTTGGCCCCGCCGAGATGACAGCCCTGCTGCTGGTGGCGATGACGTCCATAGGCTGGCTCGTGGGCGAGAACCCCACCAGGGGCGTGTTGCTGACCATGTTCGTAATCATGCTGGCGAGCATGGGGATGGATACACTTTCGGGAAGCCCGCGCTACGATTTCGGTAGCATCTACCTGCTGGGTGGCATTCCCTTTACGCCCTTCGTCATCGGCATCGTCGGCTTCGCCCAGGTGATCAAGCTGATGGAGGACCGGAACATCCAGACCAAGGCAGCAGCCGAAAAACTCACCATCCGTGGCAGCATGATCACCCGCCATGATTTCAGGCGGCTCCTGCCTCCCGCACTCCGTTCCGGTTTTCTGGGTACCTTCGTCGGCGTGTTGCCGGGGGCGGGTGCCACTACTGCGGCCTTCTTGGGTTACGCGACGCAGAAGTCCTTCAAGAGCGAGGAACCACTGGGTACGGGAGCGATCGAAGGCATCGCCGCCTGCGAGGCCGCCAACAACGGCGCCGCTGCCGGAGCCTTCGCGCCCCTGCTTGCCCTGGGCATTCCCGGTTCCGGTACCGGCGCGGTCCTACTCGGCGGGCTTATGATGTGGGGACTTAACCCGGGTCCGCTCCTGTTCGTCAACGAGCCGGATTTCGCATGGGGACTCATTGCCTCCTTGTTCCTGGCCAACCTGATAACCCTGGCCATCGCCTGGGGCGTAATACCCTTTCTGATCAAGATACTTTCGGTACCCACCAAGCTGTTGATTCCCTGCATCACGGTGGTCTGCATTGTGGGTTCCTACAGCACGAGCAATTCCATGTACGGCGTGCTGGTGATGTTCCTCTCGGGCATACTCGGGTATGTGATGCAGAAGAGCCGCTATGCCACCCCGCCCGTGTTGTTGGCCTTCGTCCTGGCACCGCTCCTTGAGTCGAATATGCGCAAGGCTTTCATCATCTCCAGGGGCAGCCTGAACATCTTCTTCGCAAAGCCCATCTCTCTGGTGCTGATGATTGCCCTGTTCGCGATTCTCCTGTTCCCCGTTGTCAGGCCTGCGTTGGTGAAGGCCGGTCTCATCAAGATCAAAGAACCAAAATCCTAGTCACCGTACGCGGGGCGTCGTCCCGTGAAAGAAGATAGAACTGACCTTAAGGAGAATGACATGAAGAAATTTTTATCCCTCACAGCGCTGGCCCTGGTGTTGGGGACCGTAAGTCCCCTGTTCGCCGAAGGTGCGGCAGAGAGCTCTTCAGCCGCTTTTGCACCGTCCAAGGATATCGAGTGGATCGTCACTTCCAGCCCCGGCGGTGGTAGCGACATCTACACCCGTGTCATCACGGATATCATGACCAAGGGCAATCTCTCCGGTGGCCAGACTTTCCTGGTGACCAACAAGACCGATGGCGGTGGCGAAGTCGGCCGACTGATGGTAAGCCGGGTCGCCGCGGGCAAAGCCGCGGACCACACCCTGTTGACCTTCAATTCGGGCGACCTGATGCCCATGGTCAAGAATACCGCCAACCGACTTGAGAATTTCACACCCCTTGCCCTGATGGCGGTGGACAAGCAATTGCTCTTCATCGGCGAAATGTCCAAGTACAAGACCTTTGCCGAAGTCATCGACGCGATCAAGGCCGGCGGAAACGCCGTCATCGCCGGTTCGAAAGGCGACGATGTGGCCACCTACGAGCTGCTGATCAAGGAATTGGGCTTTACCGAAAACCAGCTGGCGTTCATCACCAACGACGCGACCTCCGCGGCGATCACCTCGATCCTCGGCGGACACGTGGACCTGGTGCTTTCCAAGCCTGCCGCCGCCGACCAGTACGTAGCCGCAGGCAAGCTTACCCCGGTGTTGGCCCTTTCCAAGACCCGCTTTACCGGCAATCTCGCCTCTGCCCCGCGCCTGAGCGAAATCGGCAATTATAAGGACGTCGAGTACCCCGTTTGGCGCGGTATCGTCGGACCGAAGAGCATGAGCCCCGCTGCCGCCAAGTACTGGAGCGACGCGTTCAAGGCGGTTTCCGATTCAGCTACCTGGCAGAAGGATTATATCGGCAAGTACAAGCTGCTGGCGGATTTCATGCCCTATGAAGCCGCCAAGACCTTCATGGCCGAGTTTGAGGCCGGCTACCTCAAGTCCATCGGCAAGTAAGGGAACACGATCTGCATGAGTGGAGGGCAGGGTGACATCTGGATGCCCTGCCTTCCGCTTTTTAATGACAGTTTTCGGGAGGAAACGGGATGGGTACACAAAAGTTGCGTCTGGCCCTGACGGTGGCTACGCCTGGCGCGTTGCCCTCGGCTTTCGTCGTATACCGTGAACCCTTGACCATTTCGTTGCCCAAGATCGCCGATATGGGCTACGACGGGGTCGAGCTCGCGTTACTCGACCGTTCCCAGGTAGACCTGCCCGAGTTGAAGCGCCTGCTGTCCGCAACAGGGCTTTCGGTGCCGACGGTTTCCACCGGCCAGGTGTTCGCGGCCGGCCGCTGTTCTTTTGCGGCGGGGGACCCTGCAACAAGGGCAAAGGCCGAAACCCTGTTTTCCGGCCTTATCGATATCGCAGCCGAACTTGGGGCGATGATTAACGTCGGTCGGGTGCGGGGTTCGGTGGAAGGAAACGGGACAAGGGAGGAAGTGGAAGCCCGGGTCGCCGACTCGCTGGTCCGCATGGGCGAGCGAGCCAAAAATGCCGGTGTGGTCATGGTTCTGGAACCGGTAAACCGCTACGAGATAGACCTGTTGAATTCCTGTGCCGAGGCTGTCGCCTTTCTGGACTGTTTTGCATTGGACGGCTTACGCATCATGCCCGACGTCTTCCACATGAACATTGAGGACCCGTCCATCGAAGGGAGCCTTTTGCGTTTTTCCGACCGTTTAGGCTACGTGCATTTCGCCGATTCGAACCGGCACTATCCCGGTGCCGGGCACCTGGATTTTTCCGCCATAATCAGCGCCCTCCGCGCCTCTGGTTACAATGGCTGGATTGGGGCGGAAATCCTTCCCTATCCAGACCCCGACAGCGCCGCACGCGGTGCTGTCGAATATTTGAGACGTTATCTGTAGGAGCCAAGCATGTCCGCATATTCCATCGAGCACGTCGGCGTTGGTGCCGATGATACCGAGGCGCTGGCCGCCTGGTACGCCACGACCCTCGGCTTCCGCGAATTTTTCCGTACCGAGGCGAACCCGCCCACGATTTTTTTGGAGGATGCCTCCGGGACAAAGGTGGAAATATTCGCACGAAAACCCGGCGACCGCAAACCCGCTTTCGAGGAACGGACCGGCATGCACATCGCAATCGCAGTAAAGGATTTTGAAGCCGCTGTCGCCGACCTCGAAGCACGGGGCGTGCGTTTTATCGGCAATACCCTGAACGTATTCGCGGGTGGCAAGGCCCGCTTTTTTGCCGACCCTGAAGGGAACCGGCTTCATATCGTGTACCGACCGTCGGTGCCGTGGGAAGGAATGGAAGGAAAAAAATGATGACTTTGGAAGAACGCACACTGTCGGAAAAGGATACGGTGCGAAAGGCGCGCCTGACCTCGGCTCTGGCCAAACGTTTCCGCCTGGAGATGATCGACATACTCCATGACAAGCAGACAGGCCACTGGGGCGGTGCCTCCTCAGCCTGCGAACTGGTGACGGCGCTGTATTTCCACCGCATGAAGGTGTACCCAAACCAGCCGCAGGCTGCGGACCGCGACCGTTTCGTGCTGTCCAAGGGACACGCCTCGCTGCTCCTGTACACCGTACTGGCCCATCGTGGTTATTTTGACCCCGTTCTGCTCCCTACGTTCAGGTCCATCGATTCCCTGCTGCAGGGGCATCCCTGCATGAACAAGACTCCCGGCGTGGACATGTCCACCGGCGCTATCGGCCACGGACTTTCGGTGGGAACCGGGATGGCCCTCGCCGCGCGGCTTTCCGGAACGGGCTTCCGCACCTACGTGATGGTGGGCGAGGGTTGCCTGAACGAGGGCCAGAGCTGGGAGGCCATAATGACTGCCGCCAAGTACAAACCCGAAGGCCTGGTACTCATGGTGGACTACAACGGCGTCCAGCTGGACGGGACGAGCGAGGACATCATGCCCATCGCCCCTTTGGCTGACAAGTTCCGCGCCTTTGGTTGGAACCTGCCGGGCGAGATCTATGACGGCCACGATATGGGCGCGATATTCCGTTCCTTCGACGAGCTGGACAAGGTACCGGCCTGGCCCAAAGCGCTCATCTACCGGACGGTGAAAGGAAAGGGTGTCTCCTTCATGGAAGGCAAGAATACCTGGCACGGTTCGCCCGTGGACGACGATTCCTGGGGAAAGGCGCGACCGGAACTCAAGGCAGCTCTGGACGAAGCCCTGTCTGCGGCGGGGGTTGCGTGATGGGCGAGACCATGCGTGACGCATTCGGAAAGAAACTGGCCGCCCTCGGCGCGGTCCGCAAGGAAATTGTGGTGCTCGACGCGGACGTATCCTCCAGCACCAAATCGAGCTATTTCGCGAAGGCCTTTCCCGAGCGCTTCTTCAACGTGGGTGTGGCCGAAGCCAACATGGTGGACGTGGCGGGCGGTCTTGCGACAGCCGGATACCTACCGGTGGTGAACGCTTTCGCCATTTTCCTGGCTCTTAAGGGAACCGACCAGATTCGCAACGTTCTGGCCTACAACTCGCTGCCCGTCGTCCTGGCGGGTGCCTACGGCGGACTGTCGGATTCCTTCGATGGTGCCAGCCATCAGTCCTTGGCCGACGTGGCCATCATGCGGGTTATCCCCGGTTTGCGCGTCCTCGTCCCCGCCGACGCGGCAGAAGCCGAGCTGGCCCTGGAGTACGCACTGACGGCGGACGGCCCCACGTATATCAGGCTGAACAGGAACGAGTCGCCGGAACTGCCGCGACGGGGTGCGGGCGTATCGGTTGAAAAAATACGGGTCCTCCGTCCGGGCAAGGACGTGACCATCGCCGCAAACGGCCTGTGCGTCTCGTTTGCCCTTGAGGCGGCGGAAACCTTGTCACAGAAGGGCATTTCCGCGGAGGTGCTGGATGTGGCCAGCGTCAAACCTTTCGATGCGAATACACTGGCGGCCTCGGTCTCCAAGACCGGTGCCTTGGTGAGCGCGGAAGAGCACAATGTCATCGGCGGCCTCTCGGGGGCCTGTGCCGAAGCACTGGCCGAGCGGGGCCTTTCCTACAAGTTGGCCCGGGTTGGAGTGCAGGACCGCTTTACCGAGTCCGGCCCCTATGTAACAATCCTGAAGAAATACGGCATCAACGCCGAAGAAATCGTTGCGCGCGCGGAAGCCCTGCTCTGAATATCAATACGAGGTGGAATCCATGGATGCATTACTTGCTGATTCGATACAACTGCTGAAGGACTGGAAAGGCGATTCGTACATTTTTGGCCGTGGGGTTCTTCCCCGTCTGGGCGGCCTGGCCGCGAAGTACGGTAAGACTGCCCTTCTCGTGTGCAATTCGACCTATATGAAACCCGTGGCCGACGCGGTGGCCGCTTCCCTTGCTGCTGCGGGTTTTAGCCTCGCGGGCGGCAAGATTGCCCCCGACGCTGGACCCAACGCCCCCAGGGAAGACGTATACCGCCTGGAAAGCTATATCCTCCACTACAAACCTGACTGTGTGGTCGCGGTGGGAGGCGGTTCGACCATCGACGCGTGCAAGGCAGCCGCGGCCCTGGCCGGGCT